>Ga0180732_1001956_pt1 | contig 11669 bp, 15 predicted proteins | sample KR11_01MetaG_FD_148674 | JGI IMG/M metagenome (GOLD analysis project Ga0180732, IMG submission 148674) | Groundwater microbial communities from the Olkiluoto Island deep subsurface site, Finland - KR11_0.1 MetaG | ecosystem: Environmental > Aquatic > Deep subsurface > Groundwater | place...
GGCTCCGCTCCAGGCCACCGCGAAAGGTCGCGAGTATCTTGTCCGCGTTGCTCTCATAGGCGGGCCGCAGCCACGGGCGCTTCGGGATGACGACCTGCGCCACCGAGACCCACGGGAAGTTACCCTTCTTCGTCACGTTCTTGCCGCGTGGCGCGATCTGGAACCGCAGCCACTTGTTCGGCGGCAGTGGCCGGATGGTCGCGCCGTACTCGTGCACCGGGCCATACACAAGCTTGGTGCCGATGACGGCGCGGAGGTTACCTTCATCTACGTCCTGCGTGACGCTGGTGCCGAGGTCGCCGGTGCGCCGCTTGAGAACGGCACCCAGCGCGTTCCTCTTCGCCGCGCCCATAACGATGCTGCTGGCTTTACGCAGCGACTGCCGCGCCGACTTCAGCGCCTCGTCAGGGTCCAGCGCCTTCAGCAGCTTGTCGGTACCCAGTATCTTCATGTTCAGCATGGTCAGCTCACACTCGGCTTCGGCTTCTGCACGGACAGGCTGCAGATCACGTGGTCGGGATCGCCCTGCGCGTTGTGCTTGTTGGACTTCTGCGGTGTGCCCAGTATCAGGTAGTGCGTCTGCGTCATGGCATCGTATAGCAGCGCATTCGCGACCAGCGCCGGGTGCGGCTCGACCCGCGCCTGGTGCGTCGCCAGCCCCTCCCACCTGCCGAGTGCGTTGGCGGCCAGCGCCTTGTCATTGGAGAGGGTGCTGATGGCCGCCCGCAGTTCCGGCTGCAACTCGCGGTTCCAGGGCTCGGGCGAGGTGCCAGCGGTGCCGGTATGGTAGACGCGTACACGGTCGGGGAGGCGCGGTACCATCAGACTACCAACTCCAGTTGCGCGGCAGGTTCCGGTGCCGCTATCCGCTTACAGGCTTCTCCCCACCAGTGCTCGTCAAGCTCCACGCCGATACCGTCGCGCCTGAGGTTCCGGCAGGCCTCCAGCGTCACGCCCGAACCCATGAAGCAGTCCATCACCGTCGCGCCCTCACGGCTGCTGGTGCGGATGATGTGCTCCATCATCGCTAGCGGCTTGACACAGAAGCCATTGTGGTGTATAATTGTATTATGCAAACAGTAGGCCATCGCAAGGTTCGAACGATCACCTGCGCCGGTTGTGGGCAGGTTGTTACTGGTCGCATGACGCCCCACCAGCAATTCTGCACCCTCGCCTGCTACCGTAGTTCTGACAAGTTCCAAACCCCACAGAAGAAGACCGGCCAGACCCCCAACTGCGACTGGTGCGGGACCGCATTCTATCTCCGGGCCAACCGGATTTCCTCTTCTGCTCATCACTTCTGTTGCCTCGCGCACTACAACGAATGGCAGGCTCGTAACAAGACGGATCACGTCTGTAATGTCTGCGGCAAGTCATTCCGCCACTCGCCGTCATTCCTCAAGCGCGGGACCGGCGAGTTCTGCTCTAATGAATGCCGGTATGCCAGCCCCGCTTTCAAGACCCAACTCGACGCCATGAATCTGCAACAGCAGACCACCAACCCCACGCGCTTAGAGCAAGCCGGGTATGCCCTTCTTGACAGTCTCGGCGTGTGCTACGAAAAGCAGTTCCTTGTGAATGGCAAGTTTCGCGTTGACGCATACACGCCCAACTCCCGAACCATCATTCAGTTTGACGGTGACTACTGGCATGGTCATCCCTTGCGGTTCCCGAACCCAAGTCCCCGGCAGTTGAAGCGCATGACGTTTGACTTGTCACAGGATCGCTACGCGGCGGCGTGTGGAATAGCCGTAATTCGCATTTGGGAGTCGGACCTGAAGGACGATCCTGCGAAGGTTGCGACTCGTCTTGCGGGCCTGTCAACGCAGCCTGAGCAGTAGCCGCTGCGATCCGCCGTTCTGCTACGGCGGCCCAGTGCGGATCGAGTTCGACCCCGATAAAGCGCCTCCCCAACTTCACTGCCGCACACCCCGTAGAACCGCCCCCTGCGAAGCAGTCCAACACCAGGTCCCCTGGGCGGGATGAAGTCTTGATGATATGGGAGAGAAGCGCCTCGGGCTTCTCGCAAGGATGCTTGCCCTTGTAGGCTTGCACGGTCGGGAAGTCCCACACGTCTGTATACGGCACGTCGGCGGTGACGGCGAACGGTCGGCGCAGGTCCTCGTACTCCCGGCGCAGGTCCTCGTGTTCTCTCTGAAGGAACGGGCCGGAACCGTTGCCCTTCGCGTTGAAGAGGTCGCGCATGGCGGCGTAGTGTTCGGCGGTCGGCAATTGCCATTGCGACTGCCCGAAGTAGTGACGCGCTGCCATGCCGCCCATTGTGGCAGAGAAGCCACAGGCGACGTTGCAGGCAACCTTATCAACGCCCGCCCGCAACCTCTCGCCATCCAAGTACGCCCGCAGCGGCTCAAACACGAACCCGCGCAATTCGTCACAAGCGGCACCGTAGCCCGCTTCTCCCTTGGCGCTACTGTCCGCGCCGAACTGCTCAGCGAAGATGCACTCTTCCCACGGTGACACATAAGAGCGCAGGGCTTCCTTCTCGGCCTTCTGGTGCCAGCCCGCTTCCTTCACCCAGCGAATGCGATTCAGCACCTCAAACCAGCGCCCGACCTCGCACTCCACCCGCGCCGCCATCTTCGGGCTCGCGAACACGTACAGGCTCCCGTTCGGCTTGAGCACCCGCTGCCACTCTTCGCACAGCCGCCCGATCCACGCGATGAACGCAGCGGCGTCCTCCCACTGCCGGTCCCACGGTAGATTCTTCACGCGGAAGTACGGCGGGTCCGTGAGCACGAGGTCAACGCTGCTATCGGGAAGGGTCGGCAGAAACGTCAGACAATCCACCAGCACGAGCGTCTGCCCGCCGATAACCTCCTCGCGTGCCATCTGCTCACTCCTTGAAGCCGGGACAGTTGCGGGCGTCCTGCGGGTTGTCGCTCTGCTCGGGACAGTGGCGCTGGTGCCGCCCGGAGCTGCCCGCCTCGCCACACCAGCAGTCATACTGGCGCTCATCCTCGTCGCCGCCGTAGCGGGTCCGGTGGCGCTGGCAGTCCTCGCAGGTCTGCACGCTACCCGATCCCCTTCCACCAGCAGCGGTACCCGTCCAACGCGTTCGTCACCTGCGAGGCGAACCCGTTGCGCTCCGTGAAGTTCACGCTCGCACCGTCCGCTGCTTGGTTCGCGATACCTACCGCCCGGTCATTGAGCCGGTATAGCACTTCGTCCATGATCGCCATCTTCAGGTCCGCCGGGATCGTGGTGCTGGTATAGCCGCCCGTGTAGATGACCTTCACGCCGGCCAGCCCGCCACCGAAGGCGCTCTCGTTGTTGTAAAGCTGCACCTGGCCCTTGCGCTTGTACTCGTCAATCCATAGCACATTGCTCGCCGTGTCGATGCTTCGCGCTCCCACCTGCGCGTCATCGGTCACGGAGGTCAGCGCGGTCATGGGCGGGTTATCCATCACCACGCTCGACTGCCCCTTGCCATCGCGGTACTCAGTGAACGTATCGCTGGAGAACAGGCGGCCACAGTACTCCTCGGCGGCGGCAAGCACGGAGTCGATGAGCAGCGTAATGCGGACGCGCAGAGCCTCGTTGTTGAGGTTGCCGTATTCCATCACATTGTCGGCGGTGATGAGTGTCGACGCCATTGTGGTCTCCTACTCCTCGGCTTCGGCTGCCGCGTCCTCACCGCTGACCTCTGCGCCTAAAGGGGCGGCGTCTGCGACCTCGGCCTTCGTGACCGCCGCGCCGCTGACCATCCGGTTCATCGGTGACTGCCCGGTCCAGGTGGACTGCTCATTGTCCCAGGTGAGTTCGGCAAACAGTTCCGGCAAAGCTCGCAACGCAACCGCCTCGTCCTCGCTGACGTTGGTGGACTGGCCGGGCCTCATCGGCAGGCGCAGGGTCACGCTGGGAGGTGCCTCGGTGATGAGTTGTCGGGCGGTGAACATGGGCATGTTAGGCTCCTTCTGAATCAAAAAGACCACTCCGCAGAGTGGCCGCTGTTGCTGCTCGTTGAACGTCTCAGTCTACTGCGCGAACGCCTTCTTCCCCGCCGCCCCGCGATGCGCCCATTCGCGCACCACGCCATACACAGGCTTGCACTCTACGCGCTTCCACACGGCCCGCAGAGCGCGTCCCTTGAGGCCCTTGAGGGGTTGGGCCATCAAGCCACATTTGTCGCCCCAGAAGCGCGACGGGCCATCCCGCAAGATGTGCACGATGACCACCTGGAACCCGTGCTGCTCCATGATCCGCAGGTCGCCCTCGTAGGCCTCCAGCGCCTCCTCGGGGAATAGTTGCGTGATGCCGCCTGCCACGACCCTGGAACTCAGCCACTCACGCTGCCGCTGCCCGACCGTGCCCAGTGACGGGTAGCCCCACTCGGTGCAGCCATATGGCTGGCCCAGGCCCTCCGCGTCCAGTATCTGCCGCCACCCGCTGTAATTCTCGTGCAGTCGTTTCTCAATCTGTGGCCGGTCGCGCAGGCTCATCGGGTATGGGTGCCAGTTAAGGACATCGAAGCTCTTGAACGCCCCGTCCTTACGCAGGCCCGCCACCCAGTTGTCATTCAGGTCCATCCCATTGCCGCCGGTCCAGACGCGGCCCTCGGGCTGGACTTCCTTGATGGCCCGATGGACCACCTGCAGCGTCGCCGGGTAACAGATGACGTGGAAAATGCCCTCGCTGGTCGACGGGCAGTCATTCTCACCCCACCACTCCCAGTCCTGACAGAAGTCCTTGTGCAGCTCTACGTGGCGGCGCACATTCTCGGCGATGCGTTCCAACACCGCCGCGTGCGTGGCCGCCTGATTGTAGCGGATCACCGGGTCCTCGGCGGCGAAGCGTTCGCGCTCGTAGCGAGCACTCACTTCCCGGTACTCGTCGTCATCCATGTCGCCCTGTTCGGGCGGCGGCGGGCGTGGCTCCGCAGACTGCAGCGCGCCCGCCTTGCGGAGCCGGTCATACTCGACGGTGCCGAGACCGTTCATCCACGCAGCGCTCGTGCGCAGGTCCACGCAGACGCGCCGGCCTAGCCGCGCCGCCTGCTCGTGGCGCTCGCGGTCATCGGTTACCTTCTCCGAGTCAATGGCCGCGCCCCACTTGTACCACGTCACGCCGAGGTCCTGCGCGAACCAATCGTCTTGCGGGTTTGGCCCGCCGTGAATTCCAATCTCCATGTCACCCTTGCCCCTTCCTGTTTGCTACCTCGCCTGCACCTCGAACGCCTTCCGCCCGCCCCGCCACGCCGCGTTGTACTGTGTCTCCGTGATCGTCTCGACTTGCGTCACGCGCTTAATCCCCGGCAGCATCTTCCCTCGGTTGCTGAGCACGTCGCCGGCCATCGCGTCCGTCGTGATGTGCCAGCACTCGTACTCCGTGCTGCCGGTGCCGAGGTGAGCGAGGGCCACCTGGACCCGGTAGTAGTTCATGGCGCCTGCTGCTTCGCCTCACGGCCCTTCCACGCCCACCGCTGCACCACGTCCCACACGTTCTTCTTCCGCCCCTGCAGGTCAATCAGCCCGCACCGCTGGCCCCAGAAGGGGTTCGGTGCCGGGTCATCATGCAATGAGTGAACGACCACGACCTCGAAGCCGTGGCGCTCCATCGCCGCCAGGTCCTTCTCAAACCATTCCTCGGCCTCGCTCCAGTACAGTTGCCGGACACCCTCCAATAGCACGTGCGACCGCAGGTACTCCTCGACCGCGATGCTGTCGGCGTCATAGGTCGGGTAGCCCCACTCGGTCGCCGCGAAGGGCTGGTCCTGGCCCTGCTCCTGGAGCGCCACCCGCAGCCGCGTGTACTCCTGCTCCAGTATCCGGTCGGCGTGCTTGCGGACCCGCAGCTTCATGAAGTAGGGGTGCAAGTTACAGACATCGAAGTACGGTCCCGCGCCATGATCCAAGCACGCGTGGTAGAACGCGAGTTGCAGGTCCATACCGTTGCCCGCTGTCCAGACGCGGCAGTCCGGGTCAACCTCTTTGATGGCCTTATACACCAACTCCAACAGGACCGGGTAGGTCGAACTCTTGTCGCCGAAGACTTGCCCCGATACCCACGGGCAGGCCGCCTCGCCCCAGAACTCCCACTCCTGGCAGCGGTCCTGGTAGGCCTCCACCGTCCGCGCCGCCGTCTCGTACAACTTGGCATAGGCGACCCGGTTGACCTTCTCCAGGTTGCGGGCCTGGCGGGCGTGTTGCTCCAGGTCCAGTATCGGCCCCGTGATCTCCTCCAGTAACCCCGCCTCGGCCATCGCCATCTGCGTATCGGCGGAGACCTGCGAGAGGTAATTGTGGCTGGTGCGCAGGTCCACCACGCAGCGCAGCCCCAGTTCCTCCGCCACGTCAAAGGGCTCATTCAGGTCGGGCACTGTCTCGGGCTCGATGTTGCCCGGTATTTTTGTCCAGGTGACGCCGAGGTCGCGAATGAGGTCCATGTTATCGCGGTCGGCCCCGTGAATGCCAATTTCCATGCTTACACCTGCCCCTTCCTCAACTTCGTGGCCCGCTCGTGCCGGTCTATCGCCGCCACCACGTCCGGCCCGCAACCGTCCTCTCCGAACCACTCCAGCGCGCCCTTGCGATTCGCCACCATGTCCGGCGACAGGCCCCGCTCCAGCACCGCGATCTTCTCCAGGCTGAACAGGTCCAGCGGTATCTCGATGAACGAACTCGTGCTCTGCTCGACCAGCGCCAGCACCGTGTCCAGTACCTGCCAGCCCTCGTAACCGATGTCGCGCAGGTCACGCAGGACGCTGTTGCGACCGTCGCGCTTGCTGACCTTCAGGCCGTCGCGGGCCAGTATCGGCACGTAACGCTGCGTCGGTGGGAAGCCCGCCGGGTACAGTCGCCGCCACAGCGAGTCATACGCCTGCGCCTCGTAGAGTAAATCGGCACCGCGGCTGAAGCAGTTGACGCCCGCCTCGTGGTCATCCACGCACTTGATCGCAGTATAGTAGTCGCCGTACTGACCGCCGGAGGGCACGGTGCGCACGCTGGTATTCATGGCCGGCGGCGACTGCAGCGAGTGGCTGATCCAGTGCCCCACGCGCCCCGGTACCGTCAGGCCCAGGCGTTCCGCTGCCTCGGCATGGGCGGCCCCGTTGCTCGTGGAGTAGATGATCTCGTCGGGCGCGATGCCCAGCCACGCAAGGTCTTCGGCATAGCGTTCCGTCGCGTGCTGCACCGACCATGCCTGGCACCAGGAGCCGCCCATCACGTAGTTCCAGTCATCGGCGATCATGATGAACTTGCCGCCACTGGCGCGGGCAACGTGCCAGCAGTCATAGGCGGAAGGGATGTGCCCGAGGTGCATGTCTCGGTATGGAGTTGGTCGCCAGCGCGTGTTCATGCCGGGGCCTCGCAGAGCGCCAGTTGCGCGGCGTCTGCTTCGCGCTTCTTCGTGGCTTCCTCCACACGCTTGCACGCAATGTCGAAATACTCCGGCACCGTCTCGATGCCCACGCCCGTCTTGCCCTGCAACTCCGCCGCCACCAGCACCGTGCCCGAGCCCATGAATGGCTCCAGCACGGAGCCTCCGGGCGGGCAGGTGTAGCGCAGCCACCAGTCGCAGAGGGCGAGGGGCGTGCCTGCGCCGTGACCGTGGGCACCGGCACTTGTGGTGCTGTTGGCGTTCGACATGGGAAGCACGTTCATTGGCGATACGCCGCCGCGCCTCTCCGCTGATTTCCGCATGTTCTCGCGGGTCACGCCTTGCCCGCCGGGGTATGTCCGACGTGCTCGCGTCTCAAGGTTCTGCGCGATAGATGCAGAACTCTCTTCCCATAATACGGCGTCCTGGTCGCGATAGCAGTCCTCCTCACCTAACCAGACGCAGGCTTTAAGACTGGGGCGCATGAGGTGACCTTGAATGGAATGCGCTTCGGGCAGTGGTGTCGTGTTCCACCACCAAGCGTCCTGCACCATGCCCCACTCCCGCGTCCAGCGGGCCATGAACTCCCACAGCCACGGGCGCATCCGGCCGACCTTCTCGCTGTTCGGCTGCAGGATGTAGACGGCGGAACCGCTCTGCTTGAGTACCCGGCGGCTCTCCGGCACAACCACGTCCATCATCGCGTGCCATTCTGCCTCCGTCCATGTCCCGTAACTGCGCTTGATGCACGGGTAAGGAGGGTCCGTCAGCACCGTGTCAAAGGTGGCGGCTTCCAGCGTCGGCATGATGTCGAGGCACGAGCCGAGGATGAGCCGCTGCCCGCCGATAGTCTCTTCTCGCATCACTCCACGCGCCCCGTCGCCACGCCCCACTCCAGCGCCTCGTCAACCCCGAAGGAGAAGGTCCCGTTGATCTTCGCCTTCTCCAGCCACCACTCGTGGCTCATGTTGGTGCGTTCGGCAAACCACGCCGCCCGCGCCTCGTCGGTCGCGCCGGACAGCATCCAGCGGTACGGGTTGCCGTGGAACAGGAAGTGCGCCCCGCTATACGCCAGCCGCCGCGTCCCCGCCATGAACAGGAACAGGCCCGCGCTCCCCGCCTCTTCCTCCACGGTGGTCAGCAGGTCCAGTTGCGACAACTGCTGCGCGATATGCCACGAGTTCGCCACGCCACTACCGCAGGTGATGATGGCGAGGTGGAGGTTGTCGGGCGCGAGTGCCGGGCGGTCCAGCCACAGCCGCATGAGTTGTTCCGCCACGCTCAGGAAGCCATCGTCGGCGTTACCGTCGAGGGCGATGTAGCCCTCCTGCGCGTTGGCGAGCCACTGCTGCTGCTGGAGCCTGTCCCAGTCGAAGGCGTTGTATCCCTTGCTCATGTCACCCACGCCCCTTCCGTTGCTCGCGTTAGGTTGTTCCCATCAGGCAGCGCCTGCGGGCAGAGTCACCTGAGTAGTAGTTGTGATACTCGCGCCATGACAGACCACAGCCATCGCAGCGGAACTCTGTGGTCGTCTCGCCACCGACCCACGTGCCCGTCTGCTTGCCACACTCCGGGCAATAGCGAACTGCCCCAACCCACCACGAGGGCTCGTCTGTGTGCAGCCTACATTGTTCCATCTCACCCGCGCCCCTTCCGTTTACTGTCGCAGCAACCGCAGGCCCTCACGCCTTACCTGCGCCATGTCCACCGTCGGGCGCTCGCGGTCCTGGTTGTCCTTCACGTAGCCTCTCGGCCACCAGCCCAGCGTCGTCTCCTTCTCCACCTCGGCCAGCCACCGTTGCGCCGCGCCACTCTTCAGCCGCGACACCGCCTGCAGCACGCGGTAGTCCACGATGCCATCGGCCAGCCCTCTCATGCTGCTGGTCTCGACCGGCCCCTCCGGCGTCTCCTTGGCGCGGCTGTAGTCGAAGCCCGCCTGCTTGTCGATGTAGGCCCAGACGAGGTTCACTCGCGTCTTCGCCCGCCAGGCCCAGAGCCCGAACGTCCACCTCTGCATGAACCTGTTCTTCACCGGGTACGCGAGATACGCCCACGTCTCCGCGCCCTGCTTGTCGGCGGCGGCACGGACGGCCTCGGTGAGCGTGCCCACCAAGACGACCCAGATGTCCAGCCATTGCCCATAGCCCGGCACCGGCTTACCCTCGTCCTCCGGCTTGCACCACGGCAGCATCTGGTTGTAGCCTATCGCACCGTAGCCGGCGCAGGCCGTGCCGATCCGCATCCCCGCCTTGTGCGCCGCCACCTGGTACTCTTCCAGGTACTTCATCTGCGTGTGGTTCGGCTCGTCAATGGACTGCACGACCAGCTCCGGCCACTTGAGACCGGGCTTGCGGTACTGCTGCGCGTCCACCACGTCCTGCGCCCCCACGCTGTAGCAGATGACCGGCCAGCGGAGGTCGAGCAGTCCGACCTCCGCCGCCGTGTTCAACTGTCGTGCGATGTTCTCGGCTGCGGTATGCGTCACCGTGTCGCCGGGCAGGTTGTTGGCCTGCGGCGCGAACGTGTTGAGCCCCGCCGCCTTCATGTCCTCGAAGTAGGCTCGCTCGTTGGCGTACTTGCAGCGCCCCGGCGAGTAGAAGCAACCGAAGCCCGCGTCCGCTGGCGGCAGCACCTGCGCGAAGGCCGGTGCCGCGACCAGCAGCGCCAGGACTAGTACTCGTAGCTGAACCATGACTGGTCAGCCTCCATCGCGCCCGGCGTCAGGCCCTTCACGTGCCCGTCCACAAAGCCCACGTTGTTGAGTGATGCGTGCGCGGGCAGGCTGCCCGCCCTCGGGTAGATGAACAAGGCCGGAGTGCCCGCGCTACCACCTGCCTCACCGACCATCATTACCTTCTCCGGGTGGCGCGGCGCGTAGACGCGCCACAGCGCGGGCTGGTATGCCGGTGCCGGGCAGTTCGGGCCGCCACGGTACTTGGGCAGGTAGTAGCCCGCGTAGCCTTCCGGGCAGGCCCATATTGACGAGTCCCCTTCGGGCATGTACCCGCCCATCCTCGTAAGCCACCGGATGTCAGGCAGGCGACCGCACGGCCCGTGCGATGGCCCATAGCCGTCGTGGTCGTCCGCGTACTGGATGATGCCCATTGTCATCTGCTTCATGTTGCTGACGCAGCTTGCCTGTCGCGCCTTGGCCCGCGCCTTGGCGAACACCGGGAACAGGATGGCGGCCAGGATCGCGATGATCGCGATCACCACCAGCAGTTCAATGAGCGTGAAGCCCTTCGTGTTTGTCCGTCCAGTTGTCAACTGTCTCCTCTGCGGCTGTTTGCGTCTCACGTCTAAATCACCACCTCTTGTGTTGTCACCTTATTTTGCGACGACCCATGACGGGTCAATGCCCTTCTCGACGCAGACGGCTTCGGCGGCTTCCTGCGTCTCGTACACTGCGGCCCCGCAGTCGCAGGCAGTCCACTCGCCCGTCTCCGTGAGGTACAGCGCGTTCGCTTCGTCCTTGATGACGTACATGCTCGGTCCTCCTCTCGCGTTAGTCACCCTTTGCCCCTGCCGTTGGTTGCCTCGGACAGGTCCAGAACATCGGGCAGCACGGACAGTTGCGGTCGGCACGTTCGTTACGGATGCCGCCTTCACTCACCCTTGCCTCGTGCGCGATGGTGTACATGGCGGACGCGAGCACGTTCTTCGCCTGCTCGCCGTCCGACATACTATTGGCGCAGTCCAGCGCCGCTCGCGCCAACACTCGTGCATTCTGTTGCCCTCCCTCCGCTTCGTACACGCGGAAGCCACTGATGAGACCACAAACCACAGCCTCACTCAATACCTCTAGCGCTGCATCTACCCTGTCCTCCATAGCCATCTTCGCTCACCCCTTGCCCCGTCTGGAATCGTGCGGGGCGGCCATGCACAAGCACAGCCGCCCCGTCACCGTCAAGCTCATCAGTTGTGTTACGACTACGCGGCCACGCCCGGCTTCCGCGCCTTGAACCGGGCGCAGATGCGCATCCCCTCGCCCATCGCTTCGCCTACGCCGCTGTTGGTGCAAGCCGCGTAGACCGTCGCGATGTTCGTCGGGCTGGCGTCACACGTCAGGTAGCCGGTCGTGCTGGAGAGCGTCATCGCGTTGTACTGAACCAACGCGCCCACACCCGAGACCGTCGCCATCACGGCGTCATCGCTGCCACGGTGCAGCTTCCAGATGTAGGTGTCCGCAGAGGCCGCCTTGTTGGTGTCCAAAAAAAAGTAGCTTTCTGTCAATTCCCAGAGATATCCCCCGGGCAAAAAGCCGTAATACTTGCGCCCACCAATGGAGGCGGTTGCGGGGGCGTCTTCGAGCACTATGTCAATAGTGATCT
>Ga0180732_1001957_pt1 | contig 11669 bp, 18 predicted proteins | sample KR11_01MetaG_FD_148674 | JGI IMG/M metagenome (GOLD analysis project Ga0180732, IMG submission 148674) | Groundwater microbial communities from the Olkiluoto Island deep subsurface site, Finland - KR11_0.1 MetaG | ecosystem: Environmental > Aquatic > Deep subsurface > Groundwater | place...
TGCGCTCCTGCTTGGCGCCGGCCTTGTCCGTCCATGAGTCAGACGTGGCGACACTGAACGAGCACTTCGGGTTGCCGCTCGCGAGGAAGACCACTGCGGGATCGTGGCCGAGGTTGCCGACGATGATGACCTTGTTCACGCTTGCCATGTGCTGCCTCCTTACTTCACTGTGACCCGCACGGACGGGTCGCCCTTGGCGAGGCTCGCCCCGTCGGGGAGCGCGCCGCCGCTCTTGGCGACCTTCATCAGCGCCGCCTTGTCGGGCACGGGGTCCGCCACGCGCACGAGCGCAGCGGGCCAGTCCATGAGGAGCGCGTCTTCGCCGACCACCACGACGTACCGGCCGGGCGTCTCCGCAACGCGGAAGTGCTCGGTCTCGACCTCGCCGCCGTTCGCCTGCGCGACCGCGAGGAGCGCGGCCTTGACGTGCCCGGCGGCCGTATCCAGCGACTGGCGGCGCTTGGCGAGCGCGGCCTCCTGCGCCTTGTAGTGCGCAGCGATGTCTGGGAGCGCCCGGTGGAGCGACGCCAGTCCGTCGGCGTCCTGGCCGAGACCGGCCTGCGCTTCGAGCCACGCGGCTTCGAGGTCGTCGGGGACGACCCCCTCGTTCTGGTCCGCGGCCTCGTCGATGCACCGCAAGAGCGCGGCGGCGCGGCCGATGGCCTGCGTGGTGAGAAACGCCAGTCGGCCGGCGTTGTCAGTGTCGGGGTTTTTCTTCATGTGTGCCTCCCTAGTCCTTCGTCGCCGTGGCGCTGCCGTCGTTCGGGACGGGTTGGCCGCCCACGAGGTTCGTGTCGTCGATGTCGTCCTCGGGCGGGTCCTGCTCGTGGCCCCACCGCTCGACGATGCCGATCCACTTCTCGGCCTGGGCGTGCGTCGCGCCCTTCATGCCGCGATGCTCGGGGCCTCGGGCCATCCCCGCGATCCGCTCCTTGTCCTCGTCCGTCAGTGCGCGCGTCGCGGCGAGCGAGGTCATGCGGGCGAGTTGGTCACGCAGCATCGGGCCGTCGGGCTTGGGCGCGGCGGGAGCGAGGGGGGCGGACGGCGCGGGCGTCGGGGCCGTCGGGGCCTGCCACTTCGCCTTTCTCCCGTCGAGCGCGCGGAGGAACTTGGGATCCCACAGCTCCGTGAACATCCCCAAATCCTTGCAGCAGCGGGTCAGCGCGTCGCTCTTGGCCTTCTCGGTAGCCGTCGCGTAGCTGTCCTGCGGGTTGGCGTGCGGGTAGCGCGCCTCTCCGATCGCCTCGGCCACGAACCGACCTTCGGCGTACAGGATCGCCTCGTAGAACACGATGGTCTGCGGGTCGCCCTTGCGCGTCTTGCCCCCGTCCTGCATGGTCACGGCGATTTTCTTGAGCGCCCACCCGCCGATGCCGAACGCCTCGTTCAGCCTCCGCCGGTACTCGACCTGCGGCACGTAGAAGAGCCCGTCGTGCTCGCGCCGCTCGACCATCTCGGGGTCCACGGTGCGGGTCAGCACGGCGCACTGATGCGGCGAGAACGGCGCGCAGGCGATCCCCGTGTGCGGCTCCTGGGCCGGCGTCGGCCGCGCGATGGCGGACGGCGCGGATTCGTGCGCGACGAGCGTGGTGGTCATCGGCTGGTGCACGACCATCTCACCGTCCGTGCTCGTCACGTCTCCCTCGATCGTCTCGTTCATGCTGGTCGTCACGGCGTCGCCTTCCCGGCGAGGAGGGCCTCGCCCACCCGCACCCGTAGCGCCCGCAGGCGCACGTCCTCCGCGAGCCTGTCGGTCTCTTCGTCCCGCTCCCGTCGCGCCCGGTCCCGCGCGTCCGCGATCTGCTCACCTTCGGTCGGGCGACAGTACGCGAGGGCCATCGAGACGGCGGCGTCTAGGTCGTAGACCCTACCCATGCTCCACCTCCTCGCCCGCGAACACGTCCTCGTCGGGCTCGTCCTCGAACGCGGCCTCCTCGCCCGACCCGCCGCAGCGGCGGCACCTCGACCCGTCCACCTGGCCCTCGCCGCTACCGGCGCACCCTCCGCAGATCGCGGGCTCGTCGACGTCGTCGTCGGACGCGGGCTCGGCGACGAGGGCGGGAGGCTCGCGGAGGGGCGGGTAGACGACGACGTCTATGTCGCGCTCGCGGCGTCGGGCGGCCGAAAACGGCGGCACCCCTTTCGCCGCGGGGTAGTCTTCCCACGCGGCGTCGGGCCAATGCTCGACCACCTCCGCGACGGTCAGATCGCGCACGTGCAGCGTGACCTGCCAGACCTTGCCGTCGTCGGCGAGATACGGGTTGACGCTGCGACACCGCCCGACCCACTGCGGCGCCACGAGCGACACGATCGCGTCCACGTGGGCGCGAACCAGGGCGGGTAGCGTATCGGCTGATTTGTCCATCCTCTCCTCCTCCCGCTTTCGCGGCGCCCGGCGAGAGGCCGGACGGTGCATGACGAGGGGGACGGTACGCCCGTCAAAAAGATACGTCAACAACTTTCTTTTGCTTGCATTCGTTTCTTCTCTGGCGTCTAATGCGCGACCATGGGAACAACACGGTGCGTCTCGCGCAGGCTCCACACCCTGCGCCGCGAACGAAACTGGACAGCGACCGAGGCAGCCGCTGCTGTCGGCGCGTCTCGGCAACTGTGGGCGGCGTGGGAAGCGGGCATCGTTGAGCCGCGCACGGAGTCGGTGCGTCGGATCGCGCGGGCATTCCACGTCTCGTCCGACTGGCTGATCGGCCTCGTTGCGCAGCGGCCGGAGGCGACATGACCCGCCCGCCCCTCCCCTCGCTCGTCTACTCCGCCGCCGACCTCGTGCTCGGGCTGGCCCTATGGGGGCTCGTGTGCTGACCCCCCGCCGCCTACCTCGTCATCTACCGCCGCGTGACGGGCGATTTCAGGCTGACCGACCCGTACCGCAACGCCGCGCTGGCCCTCGACGTGCGCGCGATCTGCCTGCCCACGACGGACCTGGCGAGCGCCGTCTCGATCGTCGAGACGTGGGGACCCCGTGCCCCGTGCGAGGCGCGGGTCGTGGCGCGGGCGATACGGCGGCTGGGGAGGAAATCCAATGGCTGACCCCGCAATCCTGTACGCCACGCCCGCCAAGGTGACGCGGGCGATTCTGCCGCACATCCATCGGTTCAAGGTGGGCGCGTGGACGCCATGCAGCCGCGTGCTCGAGCCCGCCGCCGGGGACGGGGCGATCCTGCGGGTGCTCGCGGAGGCAGGTGTCACGCGCGACCAGATGTGGGCGGTCGAGATCCGCAGCGAGGAAGAGGACGGGCTGCGCGATCTGGCTGGATACGTTTGCCCCGAGGACTTCATGCGGTGGGCGACGCGGATCGGGCATGCCGAGCGGTTCGACCTCATCATCACCAACCCGCCCTTCTCGCTCGGGACCGAATTCGTCGAGGCGGCCATGCCGCTGCTCGCGCCGGGCGGACAGCTCGCGATCCTCAACCGCCTCTCGTTTATGAGCGGGGCGGCCCGCGGTCGTCGCATCTGGGACCGCTGGCCGTGCGACGTGTACGTGCTGCGCCGCCGGGCCTCGTTCGTCGCCTCGGGCAAGATCGACACCTGGGACTATGCGTGGTTCGTCTGGACGCGGGGCAGCACGCGGCCGGGGACGTGGTGCTCGATCGACTTCGCGGCCGAGCCGAAGCGCGCAGCGGCGAGCGCATCGCCGGACCTCTTCTCGCGGGAGCCCCGCCCGTGACCCGCACCCGTCGTCGTGTCCCGACGTGTCGGTTCTGGCTCCGCGCGTTCAGCGGGCGCGTGGCAGCTCTGCGCGCTGCGCTCGACGGCGGCGTGCGGGCGGGCGCTGTCCCGCCGAGTCCGTGGGACGACGTGCCCGTGGGGCGCGAGGCGCGGCAGGCGGCGAGGCGGCGGGCGGAGAAGGAGGGCCGCCCATGACCCGCGCCTACTACAACGAGATCGACCCGTTCGCGGCGGCGTGGCTTCGCAACCTGATTGCGGCCGGTCATATCGCCCCCGGCGACGTGGACGAGAGGAGTATCGAGGATGTCCGACCGGAAGACGTGCGCGGGTACACGCAATGTCACTGGTTCGCCGGGCTTGGCGGCTGGTCCTACGCCCTCCGTCTCGCCGGGTGGCCTGACGACCGGGCCATCTGGACCGGCTCGTGCCCCTGCCAGCCGTTCAGCAGCGCGGGAAGGCGGGGCGGGACAGATGACGCTCGCCACCTGTGGCCTGCATGGTTCCGGCTCATCCGCGAGTGCGCGCCTGTCGTCGTGTTTGGCGAGCAGGTTGCGTCGAAGGACGGACTCGCTTGGTTCGACGCTGTTCACGCTGACCTGGAAGGCGCGGGTTACGCCGTCGGGGCGGTCGATTGCTGCGCTGCGGGCGTCGGGGCTCCGCACATCCGGCAACGGTTGTGGTTCGTGGCCGACGCCGAACGCGGGGCCGCAGCACGACACGGACTCGAAGTGGGAAGCGCGCCGAGCGGAGTGCGCGAAGAGGCATGGGAACAACGGGTTCGGGCTGACGCTCGGGATGGCGGCGGGGCTCGCGGGCTGGCCGACACCCCGGACGGTGACGGGCGGAGCCGAGAGCGGGCAGCGAAAGCGGGAACTCGGAAGGACGAAGAGCGGCGGCGGGGACTTGCAAGCGGTCGCGCTCCTGGCGCCGTGGACCACGCCGACGGCGTGCAGTCCCAACAGCCTCCGGGGACAGGGGCAGGACCCGGAAGTGCGGCGGCAAGGGGGGCATGCCGTCAATCTCCAGGACCAGGCGCGACTCGTAACCCCTGGTCCTCCCCCGACTGGCTCCCCTGCCGAGACGGGAAAGCCAGGCCAGCTCAATCCGGCATTTTCCCTCTGGTTGATGGGGTATCCGGTGGTCGAGTGGCTGTTGGCCGCGCCGTCCAGCAAGCCATCCCCGCGCTTTCGCGCGAGGAAGCCGATCACGTCGTCAGCCGAGTCGGAGTGCTCCGAGGTGCCGGCAATGCGATCGTCGCGCCGCTAGCAGCAGAATTCATACGGGCCTACCTTACGAGAGGGCGGGGGCAGTGCGTCGCGACTGACGGCGGGTGGGAGGCGTGCGAGTGATGCTGCGTTTTGTGCTTCGCGACGCGGACGGCCTGGTGCGAATCGTTGGCTGGTTCGGCGGGGACCCGCCCCCGGTGCTGCCGCTCGTGACGAGCGACTACCAGGAGCGCCGATACGAATACGCCGGGTCAAGCAAGGGGCGCGTGGACTACCGCGAAATCCCGCGGAGCGACGGGCGCGTAACCCTGGGCGTGGTCGTGCCCGCGCATGCTGTGCCCGGTCTGCATGCCTACGTCGCAAGCGTCGGTGGCATCGTCGCGAACACGGAGGACGACTAGCCCGTGACCTCCCTCCTCGCCGCCATAGACCCCGGCAAGCACGCGGGCGTGTGCGTTCCCGGCGTCCGCGCCTGGCCCTGCCGTGGTGACCGACCCGCCGACGTGCGCGTCGCGGCCGAGTGGGCCTACCTCGCGGGCGTGCGGGTGGCGGTGGTCGAGAGGGTCGTCATCCTCCCGTCCGAGCGGGCGAGCCGCAAGGGCCTCGTGACAATGGCCGAGCGCGCGGGCCTGTGGCTCCAGGCGTTCGGCGGTCTCGGGTGCGAGGTGGTCCGCGCCGAGCCCGCGACGTGGCAGGCGGCGACGGGGGCCAAGGCCCGACCGGGCGAGGGGCGGGCGAGCCGGGACCGTCGCCGGATCACCCTCGCCCGCGCCGTCATGCACGCGGACGGGACGCGGTGCGAGGAGCCGGTGACGGTGGACGTTGCGTGTGCGGTGTTGATGGCAAGTTGGTACGAGCGACAGCAACGACTGGCCGCGCTTGATGCTGCGGTCGAACAAGGGAGGTTCCTGTGAGATTTCCGAGAGGAGTTGATCTTGACCGCATCGCGTCGAAGGACAAGACCCGCGAGCATCTGTGTCAGGCGTACTACGACCTGAGCCGACCCGGTGACCCGCGCGTCGTCGCGACGGACGGGCATCGCCTCGTGGCCGTGAAGGTCGAGAGCGAGGACGGCGACGAGGAAGGGCAGATTCCGCGCGGTGCCTTCGCGGCGGCGAACGGCGCGATGGAAGAGGGCTTGCCGGGCCGCCTCATCGCAACGGACGTCGTGCGCTCCGACGAGGCCGGGGTCACGTTCGACCGGCCGCCCGTGACCGAGTTCCCCGACTGGCGCGCGAACGTCCCGGCGCGCAGGGCGACGGTTCATGTCACGCTCAACCCGAGGTACCTGGCCGACATCGCCAAGTCGATCGGGAGCAAGCGCGTCACGCTTCACATGGTCCCCGACGAGAACGGGAACGTCGTGGATCAGATCGTCATCGAGCCGGACGGCGCGACGGACGTGAAGGCCGACGCGATCCTGATGCCGGTGCGACGGGACGGGGAGTGATGGCCGCGTGGTACGCGAGCGTGAGACACGGGTCGGCCGTCCTGGCGGCGGCGAGGAGGATGGAGTGAGCACCACCTGGACCACCCTCCACGACCTCCGCTACCTCCTCCTCGCCCACATCCGCGTTCACGGCCCGGTCGGATTCCGCCCGCTCTGGACCGCCGCTCTCGAAGCAATCTCACCTGCAGCTCGCCGCACCCACGCCGACGCCCGCGGCGTGCCCTGCGTCGCGATCGTGGTCGCGGACGAGATACGGGCGCTGGTCGAGTCGGGCGCGGTCGTGCGCGCGAAGGGCGGGCTCGTGGCGGCGAGAGAGGACGAGGAGCTGGCGGGGACGGCGACGGAGACGCGGCTGGGGCGGCCCGACACCGGGCCGGGGCCGAGGAGGAGCGTCGGATGAGCACCATCGTTCGAGCTGGCCCTGGGGCCGAGCCGATCCCCGTGGAGTGCCCCTCGTGCCGCTCCCTGCTCACGTACGAGCCGTGGGAGGTCGAGACCCTGTTCAGAAACGTGGGGCGCGACCGCGCCCAGTATCCCTTCTGGCGCGACGAGCCGGACGTCGCGCGGGAGAGGGGCGGCCCCCGGGTGAGGGCGATCGAGTGCCCGTGCTGCCACGAGTGGATCATCCTGTCCGAGGAGACGCCCGAGGAGACCGAGGCGCGGCTGCGGGCGCTCGACGAGGTGCCCCTGTGAGCTACCTACACATCCGAAATCTGTACGCAGACCAGACGATCATGCTCTTTCGCGAGTGCTACGCGCTGGAGAAGGTCCACGGCACAAGCGCGCACGTCGCGTGGGACAAGGGCCTGCGCCTGCACTCAGGCGGGGCCGCGCACGCCGACTTCGCGGCCCTCTTCGACGTGGCTGACCTCGACGGCCGCTTCGCCGCGCTTGGGCATAGCGACGTCACGGTCTACGGCGAGGCGTACGGCGGCAAGATGCAGAAGATGGGCCTCACCTACGGCAAGGCCCTGCGCTTCGTCGCCTTCGACGTGAAGATCGGCCGGTGCTGGCTCGCGGTCCCGCAGGCCGATGATGTCGCCACGAAACTCGGCTTCGAGTTCGTGCCATACGAGAAGTGCTCGACCGACATCGACGCGCTCGATGCGCAGCGAGACGCCCCGTCCGTGGTCGCCGTTCGCCGGGGCATCGAGGTGGAGCGCCCGCGCGAGGGCATCGTGCTTCGCCCGCTCGTCGAGGTCACGCTCAACAACGGGGAGCGCGTCATCGCAAAGCACAAGGGGGAGGCGTTCAGTGAAACGGCCACGCCCCGCGAGATCAGGGCGGACGCCACGACGCTGGCGGAAGCCGACGCTATCGCGGCCGAGTGGGTCACTCCGATGCGGCTCGCGCACGTGCTCGACAAGCTGCCCGCCGGCCTCGCCGCGCTCGGCATCGAGCGCACCGGCGAGGTCATCCGGGCCATGCACGAGGACGTCAGGCGCGAGGCGGGCGAAGAGGTCGAGTGGTCGCGCGAGGCGGCCAAGGCGGTCGGAGCGCGGGCGGCCAAGCTGTTCAAGGCGTCGCTGGCAGAGACGCTGCGGCTGCCTGCGAACGAAGGGAGTTGACTCGCGGGGCGGGGCGAGGTAAGGGGTAGGGGTCCAAGGTAGCGATGGCTCACCACCCACACACATTTCCGCTCCCCCGCCGTTCAGGGCCATGCGACCTTGGACAGCCGTATCTCCTACGGACGGCGGGCGGAGCGGTTTTCTGTGGGGCCGCCTATGCCTAGGGGCCGCGTTCTCGACAAGGCCGTCTCCGACAGCCGCAAGCTGCCGCGCCTCGTGAAGAACTACGGACACGCTGCCGCGCTGCTGTGGACGTGGATCCTCCCACACGGTGACGTCAATGGACGTGTGGACGGCGACCCGCGGTGGATCGCCGGGCACGTCGTCTGCTACGTGCCGGGGTACTCGCCGGACGCCGTGGCGCGCTACCTTCAGGGCATGCACGACGAGGAGTTGATCGACTGGTACACCGACGAGCGCGGTGATCGGGTCGTCCAGATCCGTAATTGGGCGCGGTTCCAGACGCTCAAAGTGAAGAAGCAGGCCCCGGGTAGATTTGGCCCACCGCCAGCGGACTTACGGCCACTCCGGATTAGGTCAGGAACAGGTCAAGAGTTACTCCACCAGGAGTCTGACTCCGACTCCGATTCTGACCTTGACCCTGAGTGCGAGCAAGCGGAAGTCGCTCCGCTCCCACACACACCTTCACGGCCTCAGGATCCGGATCCGACCCTGGACCTCGACCCTGCCGCCCCCCGGCCGGCCACCGAGCCCCCGCAGTCAGTCCCCCGCGGGGACCTCGGCGGGACCCCACCTCCCCCGGCCGGAGGGGCGGCGCTTGAATCCGGCAATCCTGCCGGTCCCCCCGTCCCGCTGTCTGTTCTTGCCGCTGGCGGGGCGGGGGGGATGTCTCAGACCACAGGCGCGCCCTCGGCGGCGCCGGAGCACAGCGATGGCGGGCACGAAAGCGAGCGCAGCGAAGGCGGCGGCCACGAAGGCAGTCAAGCGGGCGCAGCGGTACGAGGTGACTTACGGCCGGACGACGTGGGCGATCCAGTCCTACGAGTACGGCTGGCAGATCGAGCGGGGCAATGGGCCGGAGGCGTACTTCGCGACGCTCCCGCAGGCGGCGGCGGGTCTCGCCCGACGGGCGGACCGGGAGATGCCGACGGATCTGGCGGTGCTAGTGGAGGAGCACAGGCGGTTCGAGGCGGCGCTGAGAATGGCGGTGTCGTCAACGTAGTCAATCCCTACGGCGTTTCTCGGGGTGGGGCAGGGGGAACGGGCACGGACGCAACGAACGCGCCTGACGGCCCTGCTACGGCCGCCACGGCTACCACGGCCGCGGCCGAGATAGACCTAGGCGCCGCGGTCGCCGGCCGCACGAGGGGCCGCCCGCCTGCCCGACCCTCGCCCGCTCGTCCGACCCTCCCGCTCCAGATCCTCGGGCACCTGGACGACTCGCCGCGCGAGCCCGTCTCGTGGGGCGACCGGCCGCCCGAGGTGCCCGCGGTCGTGTGGGACGGGCTGCGGGCGATTGAGGCCGGCATGAATCCCGTCCACCACGCGGCCGGGCTGTGCGGGTCGGACGAGGTGGTGCGGCGGCTCGGGATCGTGTGCGCTCGCTACCCTCGCGGCGACTACGGGCCGCTGCTCAAGGCAATGCGCGAGGCGGTCGAGGAGGCGTCCGTCACGGACCCGCTGCGCCTGTCGGGACGGCGCTACAGCGACGTGGTGGACCTGTTCGCGCGGTGGGCGAAGAACGACAAGGCGCTCGCGGCGGAGACCGCGGCGGCGGTGGCCCACCGTCCCATCGACACCGAGCCGCACTACCTGACCGACGAGCAATGCAGGGCGGCCCGGCGGCGGATCGCGGCCATGACGGCGAAGAGCGTGGCGACCAAGAGGGTGGAGGCAGACAGGTGACTGTGCTCCCGCCCCACTCGCTCGAAGCAGAGCGCGCCGTGCTCGGGTCCGTCCTCCTCTCGCCGCCGTGCATGGACGACGTGCTCGTCCTCATGCGCGCCACCGACTTCTACCGGGATGGACACCGGGTCGTCTTCGATGCGTGTGTGGCGCTACACGCGAAGGCCCAGCCGATCGAGCCTGACTCCGTGATGGAGGTGCTCAAGGCGGTTGGACGGTCTACGTGCTGCGATACGCTCGATGACACGGGCGGCACGCTGGTCTACCTGCTGTCGCTCCTGGCCGAGTGCCCGTCCGCCGCGAACGTCACGCACTACGCCGCGCTCGTCAGCGACTACGCGACGCAGCGGCGCGTCATCGCCGTGGCGCACGAGGTCCAGTCCGAGGCGCACCAGCCTCGGTCCGACGTGGGCGCGTGGGTGTCGGACGTGGAGGCCCGCGTCGCGGCGTGCCGTGGTGACGGCAGCGAGGGCGGGCCGGTGCTCGCGTCGGCGCTGTCCATGCCTACCTACCGCGAGATTGAGCGACGCCGCAGCGACGGCCGCCCGGTCGTGGTGCCGACGGGCCTCCCATGCCTGGACAAGGCGCTGTTGATCGGTCCCGAGGAACTCCACGTCGTCGGCGGGCGTTCGGGCTACGGCAAGACGGCGCTTGGCTTCCAGGTCGCGTGCTACGTTGCCGAGCACGTCGGTCCCGTCGTGTGGTTTTCGCTCGAAATGCCCGCGGCCATGATGGCGCAGCGGGCCTGGTCGGGCATGAGTGGGATCGAGCAGTGGCGCATCAAGTCCGGCCGGGTCACGAATGACGAGCTGGCGACGCTCTCCGAAGCGGCGGGCACGTTCTCGGGTTGGCCGCTGTGGATAGACGACTCGCCCACGCTCACGGCGCAGGACGTGCGCGCCCGGTCGCGGCTTGTCGCGCGCAAGGCGGGCCGCCCGCTCGCCATGATCGGCGTGGACTATATCGGCCGCGTGGCGACGACGGACAAGGGCGACAACCGCGAGCAACGGCTGGCTGACTCGGTGCGCGCGTTCAAGACCTTGGCCCGCGAAATGAAGTGCCCGGTCCTACTCCTCGCCCAGCTCAACCGCGTCAAGGAGGAGACGGACCGGCCGGGCCTCGGGAGCCTGCGGGAGACGGCGTCGCTGGAGCACGAGTGCGACGCGGCGTGGCTGCTCTACGGCGACAACCACTCGAACCGCCTGACCGTCACGATCGCCAAGCAGCGCAACGGGCCGACGGGTGACGTGACCCTCGGGTGGCACGGCGACTGCGTGAGGTTCTACGACCCGAACGCGGCAGCACAGGGAGACGCATGGAATCAACGAGCCGACCTAGCATGACCGCCGACGAGCGGGCCGCGCACGACACTCTCGTCCGCGCCGTCGCGCGCATGCGGTGGCACGTCGCGGTGACGCTCGCCGCGGGTGAGGATTGGAAGGCCATGAGGCTCGCGGAGGTAGAGCTGGCGCTGGCCCTGCGGGCGGGGGTGGAGGTGCGAGGGTGATCCGCCCTGCTGTCGCCGCTGCCGTTTTCGCCACGTTCGTCCTGGTCGCCGTCGTGCTCGCCCGCGACTACGAGGCGGGCCGCGTCGCGATGGCGCGCAAGGTCGCGAGGGTGATGCCGGTCCCGTCGCCGCTGCGTCTGGACGCGCCGAGGATGCGCAAGTCCCTGCCCGCCGCGTGGCAGGCCGAGGGAGAGCGCCGCGAGCGGGTGAGGTGCGCGGCGGCCGTGGACGCGGACGCCCGCGGGTTGCCGTGCTTCACGAAAGGGCAGGACTGCGCCCGCGTCTACGACGCCGCCGGGTGCGTGCCCGACGGCGGGCGGATGCGGTGTCGGAGCTACGGGGAGGGGTGTGGGGGGGGCTGACGG
>Ga0180732_1001958_pt1 | contig 11665 bp, 8 predicted proteins | sample KR11_01MetaG_FD_148674 | JGI IMG/M metagenome (GOLD analysis project Ga0180732, IMG submission 148674) | Groundwater microbial communities from the Olkiluoto Island deep subsurface site, Finland - KR11_0.1 MetaG | ecosystem: Environmental > Aquatic > Deep subsurface > Groundwater | place...
AAAAACCAACGACATTCCATCTATTAAAGAAATATCTGCGGAGTTAATTATTTCTTCAAATTTTGGACTTTTATATCCTTCTACTATGCCGTGCATCCCGCAGACGACCACCCAATGATTTTTTTGCGGCTCCTCTTCAATCCAATAACTTATTTTTTTCAAAACTTCGGGCATTTCCATCACATCAATTTTTTTTCCCAAAATCGTAATGGGCAATTGTTTCCCTGATAAAATAATACGCTTATTAGAGTTTAAACATTGTATATAAGCAACGATAGAAGCCATAAACAGCCAATCGGCGCTAAAAAAAGCAAAGGATTCTGTAACGCTCCTAACGGTAAAAAAAACCAACAGGCCTAAACAACCAATCAATATTGTGTTCTCAGAATTACGTCTAAAACGATAAAGCAAAAATATCCAAGAGATAAAAAAAGCAAAAGCAAAAAATACGAACCCTACTATGCCCGCCTGAATGAGGACCTGAATCCAAGTACTATGAGCATGTGCGCCACCTAAAAATATTCTATCTGCCTGAAACCCCCTGCCAATTAACGGCGATGTTAAAAAAACATTCCATGCCTGATGCCAAATGAACGTACGACCGCTCAATGTGCCTACCTCGTTATCCGGAAAACCATTATTCGGAGCGTTTATCGGAAAAATATCTGGATTACCCGCTTGAGAAACATTTATATCCGTTTCTTCTTCTGAAACTAATGGTCCGCCTTCGGGCACTAAATACAACCAAGAATAATGATAAAAATTAGTTAAAGATAGCAACAATAATATTGAAACTAAGATAAAGATGAAAAATCTTTTTAATTTTACTTTAAATAATGAAATAAAAAATAGCGCGCACAAAAAAGCCATTATAGACGTCCTCGCTCTTGAGAAAAAAAGTATGCCAACAAAAAGGACGACTAATATAAAATATAAAATATTTGTTTTCTTTTTCCTTCTCCATAGTTGAGCAAAACTTATTATTGCTGCTATTGCCGCATATCTGCCTAGTCCGGTTGGCCTCGCGCCAACCATGCCGAATATTTCTTCTCCAACGGGGATATTACCGATACCTTCATACGGCCGAAAACCCGCGAAAAACTGCTGTATAGTAGCCAAAGAAAAAACTCCCGGTTTAAGAAAAAAAATAACCACTAAAAATATTGCAATAAATGAAGCAATAAAAAAGTTTATCCAAAAAATAAGATAAATATTTTTTTCTTTATCAGGCAAGGAGTAAATAGCAAATAATACAAGAATTACTGCGGAATATAAGATACCCCAATATAAAGAAACCAAGGGATTCTTCGACAAAAAAGAAGCTATAATACCCACTATTGCATATAACAAAAATAACCCCAATGGAAACTTATGCAATTCTAATTTCTTGTTTTTAATTAATATTATCACTGCGATGGTCAATGCTATAAATGGAAAAAGAGACCTTACTCCATGCATTAAATCAAAATAGTCGTGCGGAAAACCAGGAGAAAACAATCTGGTAATATCGGTATTATATGTAGCCCAAATACAAAGCCATAAAAAAGCGGACAACAAAAAACCATACATATTTTTTCTGTTTTTTATAAAATCTTTAATGGCGACGAAGTTCATATTATTAAAACTTTTTGCTTATAGAATCGCGCAACTAACGCCTTTATATTTTATTTTTTGATATAATATCACAAGTTTTAACCCATATTCTCATCGCAGAAACTAAATCAGCAAAATATTTTTTGGCGTCTTCATTCATTTTTTCATTGTTGCCAATAAATTTCTCCAATTTATCAGATAGCTCTAAATAACATTTGCTGTATGTTTTTTCTGTAAGTTGCAACTTCTCTAAAAATTCGGATAAGGTTTCTGTAAACATAATCGCCCAAAATTCCTGCTTTAAATCTTTTAATAAATTATGATGATTCCTTTTGTGAACAACGAATGGATTGCCGAAACTGATAAAATCGCCCATATGGTCTATAATTTTTTTGGCAAATAAACCAAACCAAATATCTCCATAGCGCTCAATTACTAACCCGTCCAAAGCCGCTCCCATTAAAACAAAATACAAACATGGTAAAATGTCCCGATGAAAAGCAGTGTTTTGGGTATTTATCGGGCTAAACGTTCCCCCATCTAAAACCAATCTTTCTTTTAAGATTTCTATTCCCTTAACATCTTCAGTTAATCTTGTTATAGAGTCTATATCTGGGTCCTCAAGCCAGAGCCCTTCATTTATAACTATTCTTCCATTTCTTTTATTATAAACAAATTTACCGTCTTTAAATCTTTTGGAATAAGGATAACCCCTTGGATAAACTTTTCTTTCTGGGCTAAATTTAATCATAGAGCAAACGTTGAACCATCCACTTTCGTCGCTTATCGCTTCAAAGTCTGCATTTTGACCGATTAGAGAATGGCTGGACAAATAATCTTTTGATAAATCTACATAATTATCATCATCAACTGCAATTATTATTTCTGTTCCTCTTTCGGCAGCAAGTAAATATCCAATGTTGCGCCTATTGTCAGAATTATATGGAATAATTTTTTTTAATTCAGAAAACTTTTCTAACCATTTTTCTTGTTTCGGTATATCAAAATATTCAGCAGAAATTCCCAAATTTCTTATTTTTCCTACCAAAAATTCCGTTTCTTTAGGAGTTTTAATATCTCCTATTACTAAAATCTCCACATCTTTTTGATGGTTATATTGAGAAAAATTCTTTGCGTAGTCTAATAATAAATTCGGCACATTTATAGTTGTTATGATTAAGGAATACTTCATAGATTATTTTTAAAAAACGGCTTCTAAATTATTGACGTCTAAAATAGAACCTTTAATTTTATAATCATTTTCAGTAATTTAACATAAAAAATATATCTGTATTTTATATTAAGTCTTTTTATAAAAGAATCAATTATCAGAAAAAATATTAATTTTCTTTGGCTTTTAACAAACTGGTAATTATGCTTATTTTTTGTTTGTTGAACTATTTGCAAGCATACATTTTAAATAATCATCTATTTCATCACATTCTTCTGGCATCTTTTGACCACCCAAAAAATAGAACATAGTATTAAAAAATACACGCAAGCGCCCAAAATAATAGAAAAAATTGTATTATTTAATCCTAATTTATTTACAAACACAATAAATAAAACCATTAAAATGGAGGACATTAATGAAGATAAAAAAATATTTTTAAGGTTAAATTTAATAATTTTTCTAAATTCAGAAAAAACTATACCCAATATAATACATTGAGTGGCAAGAGCGGTAATAGCAGCTCCAATAACGCCGAATTTAGGTATCAACAATATATTTAAAATAATATTCACTATCAAACCTACTACATAACTTTTCAAAAATCTTTTTTGTTTGTCAAAGAATATCAATGTTTGTCCATAAAAAGCAACCATAAATATGAAAATGAGATTTAGAGATAGTATCTGAAAAGGAATTATAGAACCCAAATATTGATCACCATATAAAAATCTTATTAATTGGGGAGCGATAATAAAACCGCCGATGCCTATTGGTATCCCTATGCAAAAATTTAACAAAGCGTATTTTTCAATGATATTTTTTAGTGTATGATAATTTTCTTTAAATGCTCTGCTTATTGAAGGAATAAAAGCAGAAAATAATATAGTCGATAAAAAATACGTGCCCAATGTAATTCGAGAAGCAGCGCTGTATAAACCAACCTCCCTATTTGATCTAAAAAAACCCAATAATACAGAACCGAATGATTGGAACATTAAAGCAGCGAAATTAATCAAACCAACTGGCCAAGCTTCTTTGATAATTTCTTTACATATATCAAAATTAATTTTAGGAAAAAATTTTGAAAAAAAACTCCTCGTGATAAATAATGTGCTGACAGCGCTAATTATCGACGCTACGATAAAGGCGTAACCCAAAACTATAATAGAAGATTTGTGAATTATTAAAAAGACTATTAAACCCAATAAACTTATTCCTTGGATAAACCTTGAAACTGCCACATATTCCATTTTTTCATTGGCGCAGAACACAGATTGGAAGAATAATGTAAAACAATCTAAAATGGTTGAAATTCCAAAAAGGTAAATTAATTTTGAAACTTCCGGGCCTTTTCCCAAAAAGTAAGTAGAGATAAAAATAAAACCAAATGTGACCAATCCTAAAATCAACTCTATCGCCAATATATTCTCAATATATTTTGAAGATTTAGATTTATCTCTTGAAATTTCACGTATTGCTATTGAGGTGAAACCAAAATCAATAAAAAAAGCAAAAATAGCTACAAAACTTAAAGAAAAAGCAATTTTTCCATAATTATTGGGACCAAAATACCCAGCTATCCAAATTAGTAAAAAAAAAGAAATACCCTTGCTTATAACCTCAGATATTGTAAGCCAAAAAGTATTTTTTAAAATTGTCTGTCTCAAACCCTTGTTGTCTAGAAAAAAAGATTTAATTTCTGAAAAATTTTTAATTCTCATGAGATTTCATTAATTTATTATCGTTTAAACATTGTATGTAGGCGATTATCGGAGCCACAAACAGCCAATCGGCGCTGAAAAATGCCACTGATTCTGTTATGCTTCTTACTGCAAAAAATACCAGTGCCGCGGTTATTGCGATTAAAAAATACCTTTCCCTGTCTTCAAGCATATTTTTTTTGAAAAGTTTATATAAAATTATAAAAGTAAAAACAAAAGCGAGCAAAAAAGGAATGGTGCCGAATATTCCTGTCTGAATAAGGACTTGCAGTATAGTGTTGTGCGCATGCTGACCATTCAAAAAGAACCTATCTGCTTGAAAACCATAACCCACCAAAGGATTATTCATGAAAAGACGCCCGGCATCTATCCAAACACCATCAATTCTGCCGCTTAACGTAAAAATATCTTTAATACTTTTCAAGGCAAGATCATTTGCACTATTTTGGTTGGAAGGAACAACATTTGCACTATTTTGGTTGGAAGGAACAACATTTGCACTATTTTGGTTGGAAGGAACAACATTTGCACTATTTTGGTTGGAAGGAACAACATTTGCACTATTTTGGTTGGAAGGAACAACATTGGAATTTTTTTGTATTTGTATAGGATAAATGGTAATGTTTTTGGGTATAAAATAAGATATAAAACCAAAAGAATTGGTACAGGGAATACTATAAAAAACTATAAAAACAGATAATAGGGAGAGAAAACATATCCCAAAAATTGAAAATATATTTATTTTTTTTGCCAGCCAAATAACAAAAATCGCCGCGAATATAAACGCCACAATTTCTGTTCTTCCTCTCGAGAATAAAAGTATAAATAAAGAAATGATAAAGAGTAAAAACCAGATAATTTTTAAATACTTCTTGTTATAAAAAAAACTTGCAAGAGCAATTATTGCCATAACGCCAGCATATCTTCCCCATCCAGTTGGGCGGGTGCCAACCATGCCGAATGTCTGCAACGCCGCTGGTACGTTGCCCAAAGATTCGTACGGCCTTTGGTAACAAATCAAAAAATTAGCATGAAATGATGATAAAACTCCGGGCTGAATCAGAAAAAACACAAGCAGAGCAATGGTCAAAATGCCAGCTATTGCCCAATTGATATTAATTATGAGAGATAATTTTTTTAATGGTTCTGGACTCGTTAAAACAGCTAAGAGCACTAATATAACGATTCCGTAGAGCGCAGACCAGTATAAAGCCATAAAAGGCTCTTTAGAGAAAACAGATGAAATAGAGCCTAAAATTGCATATATTAACAATAACCCCATGGGAGTCAGGAAAAAATTCTCAGGCAGACGGCGTTTTTTGAATAGAAAAACAAGCGCTAAAACTACTGCCACGAATGGCAGAAGGCTGCGGAGACCGTGAATTAAGTCAAGCGCGTTATGGGGAAAACCCGGAACTAACAAGCGGGTAATGTCTGTGTTATATGTGCTCCATACCATAAGCCAGAGCGCTGCGGCAAATAAAAAACCACAAAAATATCTATTTTTTACTAAACTTATAATTTTTTCTAAAATAGAATTTACAGTCAAATTTTTAAATTATTAGAATTAATTTTTAATGCTTCATTATATATCTTCAATAAACGTTCTCCTAATTTGTCCCAATTATATTCTTGTTCGGCTTTTATTTTTGCTCCTCTACCCAACTGCGCTCGCAAATTTTTATCAAAATATAATTTTTCTATGGCATCCGCCATTTCTCTCATAGCCTGCTCTGGATTTTCTGGTTTTATTTTTATACCGCATTTTTCGTCTATATGAAATCCCGGCCCCGCCAAATCAAAACAAACTACCGGTTTCCCAAGAGACATCGCCTCAACAATAACAGCTCCCCCGCCATCGCGCAAGCTGGCAAACAAAAATACATCACATGATATCATTTTTTCTAATAGCTTTTCCCGAGACAACCATTCCTCAAAAATAACCTTATATTCAATGTCTAATTTTTGAGATAATCTTTTTAAATTTTTAAATTCTGGACCATCGCCGACAATAATAAACTTTACATTCGGCATCTTGTCGCTAAAAATTTTAAATGATTTTATCGCCAAATCAAACCCTTTTATTTTTATCAGTTTGCCGGCTGATAAAATTAGGAAATCATTATTTTTATATCCCAATTTAGCATCCTCTAAAAGCAACTCTTTTGTGGAAACTCCATTAACCGGGAAAAAAAATGCTTTTTCTCGCCAACCCTTGGGCAATGCCTCAAAAGATTCTCTGTTGCAAACTAAAATTGCTTTTGCTTTTTTTTGCCCCATTATAAAAAACGGGTCATGCTTAAAAACCCATTGGCTAACGCCCCTAATCCATTCATCTAAATGTTTTTTGAAAGAATACTCTTTTAAAAAATTTTTGGGAATGCGTTGCGCCCCACCACCGGGCCCCCTTATATATGGAATGGGTAATAAGGCGCCGATAAAGCTTGCCATCCAATCATTAGCATAAGTAATATGATGAAAAGCATCAAAATTAATTTTTTTATGCAGTTTTTTAGCCACAAAATAAGCTTTGATCTGCCAAATATAAGAATATACCTGAATGCCTCCTTTATGAAATTGCTCCAAAAAATTGAAGAAGCGAGGCAACTTTATATAAAAAAATTTTATATTATTTACGGATTCTTTTTCCAACAATTTTTCTATGCTTTCTCTATTTTGATAGTGAGTAATTGCATATACATCAAAAAAACGACTAAGCTGTTTAACTAAGTTCCAACCTAGACCAGCCTCCCCTCCAACGTGTTTTACTCCGCTTTCAGAAACGCAAGAATAAACACAAACTAAAATTTTCTTTTTCATTAATTTTTTTGAGCAATTATATGATACGCGCTAAAATCTCTTTTAAAAGTATCTACTTTATTAAATCCAAAAGATTTTATAAACTCTAAAATTTTTGTCTCTGTTATGCCGTCTGGAAAAAGTCCGGAATGGATTTCACGGAATATTCATATCCCTCAACATCAATTTTTATAGCCGTTGGAACAGGTAATTTTTTGTTTATTATATACTCATCGCCATTAACGATTTCCACATTTTGAGAATCATCCTCCTTTTCATATATTTTAATCAAACTAAAATTGCCCGTTGTTTTTCCCATACGAAGCTTGCCATGAGCATTATTTTCTCCTAAGGCCTTATTAATAATTTCAATATTTTTAAGATTATTTATTTTTATATTTTCTCGCAGCCGAACAACGCTGTTTTTTTCTGGTTCAAAGGCAAAAATTCTGCCATTTTCTCCCACTGCTTTGGCCAGGATAACAGCATAAATACCAATATTGGCTCCGACATCATAAACGACATCGCCAGCAGAAAGATGAGAGACCAAAGCATTTATAACTTTTTGTTCACCCCTAATCCCTCCGACAGATTCTGCCAAACGCAGTTCATCCGGCGTGTGGACATAAAATTTAGCATCTATCTTTCCTATTCTTAAATTTAATATTCCATTATCCGGGCAAAAATATTTATAATAAAATTTTCTTAAAATTCCTCTCAATCGAAAAATCCTTACTGCTTTAACAATAAATGGATTATATGATATTTTCTTTAAAAAATTTCGAATGCTCATAAAATTTTGCGCGTGTTATTTCTTTTTCAAAACAATCTCCCAGACATAATACCCCAAAACAGGCCTTTTAATTTTTCTTAACAAACTTAAAAGCTTATTATCGCACAACTTTTTATTGTTTATACGCAGTTTTCTTGCTAAAGAATCTATTATCGGAAAAAATAATGAACTTTTTCTGTTTTCTAAAACTTCGAATTTATTTTCGTCAAATAGACTTAATAACTCAAAATCACTTTTGTATTCTCTCAAGTGAGTCGGGTCAAGCATCCACTGATTATTATTTCTATAAAAATACCACCCATACCATTTTTTAAAAATTGTTGAGAGATAAACAATGCCGTTTTTTTTTAAAATTCTATAAATTTCTTCGGCCAAATCTCCGTCATTTGAAACATGTTCTATCAATTGGCTTGATGTCAAAAAATCAATACTGCCATCTTCAATATTTTTAATATTGCATGCATCTCCCACAAAACATATAAAATCTTTATTTATTTTTTTAACCAAATTTATTCTATTTTCAGATAAATCAACGGCATAAACAACTTTATTATTGAAATAACCTTTTTTATTCAACGCAAATAGAAGAGACCCGTCTCCACAACCTAAATCTAAATAATTTTTCCAATCAACTTCATTAATATATTCAGACAATAATTTTGGGACATCTCCACTATAAAATTGCTTATGTTTTGAATACTCTTCTGCATCCATTTTGATAAAATCTACCTCAGAATTAAAAAGTTTTAATTATAATTATTTTTTTATACCATACTTTGAATTATAGAACCACATATCTCCATTATAGGGAGACACTTCTTTCAATTTTTCTATTTTAAAACCCTGATTTATCAAAAATTCTGCTAATTTTTTACTACTGCAATTTTTGTCTATTTTATGGTCATGATATTCAACCCTAATTTTTTCTATCCTTTTAAAATATTCCTTAGGGAGATTATATAAAATCTCAAATTCCGCTCCCTCGCAATCTAACTTTAGCATATTGCAATAATCTATTTTATTGTCTTGAAAAATATCTTTGAGAGATAAACAACTTATTTCTATATAATCTTGCTTTACCGTGAGTTTATTATCATACCGGGCGTTAAAAGGAGAATCCTCGGCGGGATATAAAGAATGGAAAGGAGAACCTCCTAAAAATAGAACCCTTTTTTCTTTTTTGGCTCCAACTGCCAAGTTAAACGGCAAAATTTTTCCGTCTAATTTATTCAACTTGATATTTTTTCTCAACAATCTAAAATTATCAATCATCGGTTCAAAAGCATAAACCTTTGTATTTTTATTTCTTGCGGCAAAAATGGAATATACTCCAATATTCGCTCCTATATCAATTATCGTTGAATTTTCCTCTATGTCTCCGTAATCCTTTTTTATAAAAACAACCGCTATGGTCGCAATATTTATATTATCGTCAACCCTGATTTTTGTTCCATCTCTGAAAATATACGTGAAACTGATATTATTTTTTATGCCGACATAATTTAAAACAAAAATGCACCAATTTTTTATTTTAATCACAATGACTGGAAAATACTTTAAATAAATGAAAATTTTAAATAAGGTATATATATTTATTTTTTTCTTCATGTGTTTTTAAAAAATTTTAATACATTTGATTCTAGGTCGTCTACAATTTTTTCCCAGCGATATTTTTCCTTTGTCAGCTCTAAGGTGTTTTTGACTAACATTTCAGCTAATTTGGGGTTGAGCAATAATTTAATTACACAATTGATAAAATCAGTTTCTGAATCAGCTGCTAAAAAATGCTGCCCATCAATCATATCTATTCCTCGACAACCCACGGCAGTAGAAACAATAGGAATGCCGCTCGCCATCGCTTCTAAAACCTTCAGCCTAGTGCCGGCGCCAAAATGATAAGGGGCTACAAAAACTTTTCCTTTTGTGTAATAATCTTTAATGTTTTTTACTGTACCCGTCACATGAATACTCTGTATTGAATTTAACTCTAAAATTTTGGGGGCTGGTTCGCTGCCTACTATCCAAAATTCAGCGTCGGGAATTTGCTTTTTTACTTGCGGAAAAATGCGTTCAGAAAACCAAACTGCTGCATCAATATTTCTGCGCACGCCCATATTGCCGCAAAATATAATACGGTTGGGTTTATCGTCAGAAAAATTATTTTCGCGAAAAAACTCTTCATCAACTCCGTTTGGAACAACCCACACGTTTATTTTTGTCTGGCTTCTAGTAAAATCTGCTTCCTGCTCTGAAACGCAAAGAATGGCGGTTACTGCAGAAAAAACTCTTTTTTTAAATTTTTTAAATTTCGCCAAATTAATGAAAGAAAAAATTTTCTCCGGCAAATTGCCATCACGAATATAGTCTTTATAAACCCATTCCTCGCATTCAGCATGATCCAATAAAACAGGGGTATTTTTTATTAAATCAAAAGGTAATGCGTCTACTAAAATTGACAAACTCACCCAGATTAAATCAAATTTTTGATTGGATAGGATGCGGTGTAAATTTTCCCGCAATGAAGCTGTTTGAAACTTTAAAACAGGGTAGGGTTGGAATGAGAAAATGGACCGAATAGCAGAACCTAAAGAACTTCCTTCAGATAATTTATAAATATATACTTGGTCGCAAATCTGATTCAATGGATTATCATAATCCATTTTTGTATTTCTATCTCCGCCGGCAAGTAAAATAATTTCGTAACCCCTTTTAGAAAGCTCTTTTAATAAATTAAAAATCCTAACAGCAGTGCCGCCATACAATGGCCATGGAAGATAAGGAGAAATTATTAAAATTTTCATATATTATTATATTTTATTAGATTGTTCTATTTTTTGCGTAAAGATAATTATAGTTATTATCGGATTTTATAATAACTATAAAACCTTTTTTCTCCAAAAAATTTTTCACCATTGCGGCGTTTCTATTAGAATCAATATTATGATATTCCATACTGATTTTTTTTATGATGCCCAAAATCTTGTCAGAACAATTAAAAAGTATATCATACTCTGAACCCTCGCAATCCATCTTCAAAAAATCTATAGTGGAAATATTTTGCGATAAAACAAAGTCTTGCAGCGAAATTGTTGGCACAATTGTTTTTTTAGATGAATTTTCATTAATATGGAAAGAATGGCCTCCAGAATTATTATCTGATATGAATATTTCCCCATCGCCTTTCTTCGCAGAAACCGCCATTTTAAAAGGACAAATATTTTTAATTTTATTTATAGCTATATTCTCTTCTAACAATTTAAAATTATCATCTATGGGTTCAAAAGAATATACTTTCATTGCAAATTTTGAAGCAAAAATAGAAAACGAACCTATGTGTGCACCGATGTCAACGACAATATCTTTATTTCCTATCTCAAACCCGTCTGGAATATACTCGTTTTTAATAAATATTTCATTTATAACTATCCTATCTGCTGTTTTGGTCCTCATTTTCATTTTTTGACCATTTCTAAAAAAGTAAATAATATATTTACCATTTGTAATATTAAAATAATCTAAAAAATAAATAAGCCAATTTTTTATTTTTTTAACGACTAATAAAGCTAAATTGATTTTATTGTTTTT
>Ga0180732_1001959_pt1 | contig 11664 bp, 9 predicted proteins | sample KR11_01MetaG_FD_148674 | JGI IMG/M metagenome (GOLD analysis project Ga0180732, IMG submission 148674) | Groundwater microbial communities from the Olkiluoto Island deep subsurface site, Finland - KR11_0.1 MetaG | ecosystem: Environmental > Aquatic > Deep subsurface > Groundwater | place...
CACCGATCCTCGGATCCTCATCCAGTAGTCATGGTATTGATCCATCAGTAGAAACGTGGTTCCCACCACCTGACGAAACATGGGGCCCAGATCGGCAGAGGGATCTTTGTGGTCATGGAGCTTGGCGCCCAGTTTCGCCTGGCAGATCCGGAAACCTCCGACAATGGCCGACGTGGTCATCCAGATGTCGATCCCGAACTTGGCAATGTCCGTGGCCCACACATCCTGATCGAGGTAGTGTTTGACCAAAGCCGGGGAGATGCCGAAGTCCCCCCCGATCGGCTGCCTGATCCGCTGGCCGTAGAGCGCCCGTGTCAGATTGTAGGCAATGGTGTTCGTGATGGTTCCGTCGAGCTTGTACCGATTGTAATCGGGCGCCACATAGTCATAACCGTGGAAGACAGGCTCCAGGAAGTTGCGGACCCATTCCGGTGTAATCGACAGCAGGTCCGAATCGAATACGGCTACGGCCCTGGCTTTGAGGAAGGCGGCAACCTCGAAAACGGCCCGCAATCCCGACCCCTTGCCGGGAATGCCCCGGTAGACGGTTACGATATTTTCGATGTTGTAGGATTTTGGATCGACCGTGCGGGCCAGATCCCTTGTATCATCGGTCGAGCCGCCGTCCGAAACCATGATGACCGCCTTGAGGTGAGGATAATACAACTCGATCCCCTTGACGACCGTTTTGATAACATGGACGATAGATCCACCACTGAAATAGGTAGGGATTCCAATGACAATGTCTGCATATCCGAGCTGCTCGATCTTTGTCGAGACATGTGGCCTTAATGCTGTGGAAAACCGAGTGACTTTTGTCATTCATCCCCCTCCTGGCTTTTTTATGATTCTTTAGTTGTGATCTCACTCCGTTCATTTAGGAGCCTCTGCACAACATCGTTCCACCCCCTGGCCCCTGCCTCCTTCGCCCGGATCATCCCTGGCAGCCGAATATCCAGATAGCCTTTCCCGGGGCGAGGGATCAAAACAGGGATGTCCACCTGCTCGAGCATTGCCACATCGTTTTCACTGTCGCCGAGGCCGATGGCCGTCAACTCGCTTCCGAAACTTCGCCTGAAGATATCGCATACCATTCGGACGGCTTTCCCCTTGTCCTGCTCCATGCTCATCAAATGATGAAAACGACCGCCGCGGGTCACTTTTAAACCCTCTCTCGCCGCCAAGTCGCTCAACAGGCCGATCTCATCCGGCCGCTGCATGATGAACGGCTCGGTGAATTCTCGTTCCTTTGCCAAAGCCGCCCGTTCAATCGGAAGCCCGGTGAGTCCGGCGATTTCTGCAGGCGCCATGTCGCCGAACCCCCTCATGTCAAATTGCACACCGATCCTTTCCAGAAAATTACGAACCCTGGAATAGGTCGTTCCAATGCCGATCACTGTGTAATCATCCTTCTGTTCCTTATTTTCGACTATCAGATTTCGATACCCGTGGGGGAAAAAAATACCTCCTCCGTTTTCGACGATAAACGGCTCACATATCCCCATTTCCCGCTGCAGAAGTTCAACCTCCCGCCGGGTCTTGCTCGTTGTCATGATCAGGGGGATACCTGATTGCTTGATCCTGTCGAGAGATGGCATCGCCTCCGCATAAGAATAATCCTCATGATTGAGTAGGCTGCCGTCGAGATCGGTAAAAATAGTCACTTGCACAGGAATGCTCCATCGGATCCGGTAAATTTTTACATCTGGAGAGACTTCCGCGTATGTGATTTCCATTATACCGGATCTTGCGTAGGTCAACTGATACTGATAAGAATTTGTTTTTACGTACCCGATGCTATGAAAAGCGGCCTTGTATGTCAAGGAGATTTATCACCACAGGCTCTGTTTAACGGGGGAGGAGACCAATGCTTCAGAGGCGTGGAAGCGGTATACTGCTTCATATTTCATCCCTGCCATCATCCTTCGGCATCGGAGACATGGGCGAGGGCGCATACCGGTTTGTCGATTTTCTGGGGGAAGCCGGGCAAAGCTTCTGGCAGACTCTCCCCATACACCCTACGGCTCCCTATCATGACCATTCACCTTACATGGGCATCTCCGTCTTCGCCGGAAACCCGCTTTTCATCAGTCATGAACACCTTATCCGGGAGGGTCTGTTACGAAGAGGCGATCTGGGAAACCTGCCCTCTTTTCCAAAGGGTCGTGTCGATTATTCCCAGGTAACGACATTCAAGGAGAAGATGCTGACCCTTACCTGGCAGAGATTTAAGGAACGCCGGAAAGGTCCCCTTTTTAATAAATGGGAGGGGTTCTGCCTGGATAACGATTACTGGCTTAACGATTTCGCTCTTTTCACCGCACTCCGGACACGTTTTCGCGGACTTAGCTGGAGCGAATGGCCAAAGGGTATTCGCGACAGACGGATTGACGAGGTCCGGTCGGCAGAAAAGGAACTGTCTAAAACGCTGAAAAAGGAAAAATTCCGTCAGTTTCTTTTTTTCCACCAGTGGGAACTGCTGAAAAAATATTGCAACGACCGGAAGATCCTCATCATCGGCGATATGCCGATATACGTCGGTCATGACAGTGCGGATGTATGGTCTCATCCTGAACTGTTCCAGCTCGACAATGACAAAAAGCCATCAGTGGTTTCAGGGGTCCCTCCCGATTCTCACAGCAAAACAGGGCAACTCTGGGGACACCCTTTGTATCGATGGGATGAACTGGAAAAAACCGGCTATGACTGGATGATCCGGCGAATCACCCATATGCTGAAACGATTTGATCTGGTGAGGATTGATCATTTTCGAGGTTTCGTGAACTACTGGGAAGTTCCTGCCACCGAAAAAACGGCGATCCGGGGAAGATGGGTTGCTGCCCCGGCAGTCGACTTTTTCACGCATCTTGCCGAGAGAATTCCGGAACGGTCCATCATCTGCGAGGATTTAGGCGTGAGTCCCCCCGATTTCCGTGAGGTGATGAACCATTTTGGATTTCCCGGAATGAAGGTGCTGTTGTTTGCGTTCGGAAAAGCCATGCCGGGCAATCCCCATATACCGCACCATCATACGGCCAACAGCGTCGTCTACACGGGGACCCATGACAACAATACCATCCGGGGATGGTATGCCAAGGACGCTGCATCCCAGGAAAGATTGAGGCTTTCCCGGTATCTCGGCAAAAAAGTCTCTGTCAGGGACCTGCACTGGGACGTCATCAGGCTGGCCATGATGTCTGTAGCAAGTATCGCCATTTTCCCCATGCAGGATATTCTGGGCTTAGGTGAGGAGGCGCGGATGAATCGCCCAGGGACGGGGGCGGGAAACTGGACGTGGAGACTCCTGGACGATCATCTGACACCCAGCCTTGCCCGCAGGTTGATGAAAATGACCACACTTTATGGGAGAAGCCGGTAGCAAAGGTGAGGGAGATATTGGAAAGCGCCAAAGCATATTTATCGAAAGCCAAGACGGCAGAGGCGTTCCGACCTTGGCGGCAATCTTCCGGGAGAGGTCGATGGCCCTGCGGTATTCCTGATCCGGCACCCGTTTCACCTCCGTTCCGGCAGAATACTCGATCAAGTGATAGCAGCGCCCATCATAGCAGTTGGAAGCCAAGTCGCTATTTCAGGAAAAAAGCATAAGATTATAATCGCCACAACCATGCACAACATGAAGGGGAAGGCGCCCTTAAGAATTGTCGGCAGGGATATATCAGGTGCAATCGCGTTGATCACATAGAGGTTCAAGCCAACCGGCGGTGTAATCAGTCCGATTTCCATATTTATGGTGAAGATGACAGCAAACCAATAGGGGTCAAAGCCGACCAGTTCAATAATCGGCAGCAAGATAGGCGCCGTCATCACAATAACCGCAACCGGTGGCAGGAAGAACCCGGCAACCAACAGGAAAAGGTTGATAATTGCCATCAGGACCCAGCGATTAACGTCCATGCCGGCAATGAATTCCGCCACCGACTGGGTGACATAAAGGCTTGAAAGAGTGTAAGCGAACAACGCCGATGCCGCGATAATCATCATGATCATCACGCTTTCCTTCATCGAACCATTAATGATCGCCCATATTTTTTTAGGTTGCCAAACCTTGTAAACGACTGCAATCATGATGAGCACAAACAGCGCGCCGACGCCCGCCGCTTCCGATGGGGTTGCAACACCACCGTAAAGAACGAACAAGATACCGGCAATGATCACCAGAAAAGGCAGGACCCGCGGCAGAATTTCCAGCCTTTGCTTCAGCGTATAACCTTTCTCCGTGAGGCCGAAGCGATAACCATTACGCCAGGCCGTAAAAAGAGACCAGGCAATAAACAGCCCGGTCAGCAAAAGGCCTGGGAGCAACCCGGCCATAAAAAGGCGGCCAATCGAGGTTTCCGTCGCAATACCATAGACGATCATGGTGATTGAAGGGGGAATAAGGATTCCCAAGGTACCACCAGCCGCAATAGCTCCAGTCGACAGCTCATCCGGGTATCCGCGCTTGCGCATTTCCGGGATGCCCATTTTCCCAATCGCCGCGCAGGTCGCGGGTGAGGAACCACTGAGAGCTGCAAATATGGCACAGGCGCCAATATTAGAAATTACCAGCCCACCAGGAACGCGGTGAAGCCAACGCTCCAATGCTTCATAAAGATCCTTGCCGGCAGGTGAGGATGCTACTGCCGCACCCATGACAATAAACATCGGGATAGAGACCAGAGAAAATTCGGCAATGCCGGAAAAAAATTTGTCGGCCAGAATGTCGAGGGATTCGAGCCCTCCAAAGATGACCAGAAACGATATCGCCACCAAAGCCAGGCCAAAGGCAATTGGAATTCCACACAACAGTAAGACGACAGTGCTAAACCCGATGAGTGCGCCTATTACAAGAGGACTCATACTCTACTCTCCCTCACCTTGGCTATGAGCATCCATAGCAAACGGTATGTCGTGTCCGCTGACCAGGGCCAAAATATCAGCAACATATTGCAGAGACAAGAGCCCGAAACCAACAGGTATTGATAGATAAGGAATCCATAGAGGCAAGGCCCAGATCGTGTCGGTCGTCCTTCCATCGACCAACGCCTCATGAAAAAACTCGTAGCCCTTCGAGGTCAGTATTAAGCAGAAAAACAATCCCAGAAGGTTAGCGGTCATGGCCAGAAAATAACGCCCTCTTTGGCCGAGATAATGGGGTAAAAGATCAACGTTTACATGGCCTTTGACCATAAGCACATAGGGAGACCCGATAAAGGTGGCGGCGACCAGCGAGAAGACGACGAATTCGGTCTGCCAAACCGTCGATGCCTTGAGGAAATAACGCATCACCACCATTTGGCAGACGACAAAAATGGCCGACCCGACCAAAACGGCAGCGACAACACCACAGGCTGTTGAAAGCATACAGACAAATTTATTAAAATTTCGCATATAAACCTCTTTCCCCCGGGTTGATAACCATCCCCCGTCATAAAAGTGCCGCAGGGGAGATCCCCGGGAACGCTCAGTTGAAGCCGTCCCCGGGGGATTCCTTAGATTATTCGACTGCGAGAGCTTTTTTGATCAACTCTTTACCACCGGGGACCTTCTCGCCGAAAATCTTATAAGAGGTCTTGTTGGCAATAGCCTTCCATGCAGCGGCCTGCTCAGCATTCATGGTCACAACTTTAACACCCGCCTTTTTGAAGACCTTGACCATTTTGTCATCCAGACCCTTGGCTTCACCGGCCATGTATTTTTCAGCTTTTTTCCCGGCGGCCATCAAGGCGTCCTGCTGGGCCTTGTTGAGTTGGTCCCAGCTTTTCTTCGACATCAGGATCGGCTCATACATGAACCACAGCGCATAATCTCCGGGGGCTGTCAGGCATTTGACCTGTTCGTAAAGACGGTAAGAAACGAAACTTCCAGAGCTGGTGTTGCAGGCATCAAGAACCCCTGTCTGCATGCCTTGATAGACCTCCGAACTGGCCATAGAGGAAATCGACGCACCAGCGCCTACCAGCATTTGCTCAAAAGCAGGACCAGCAGCACGGGTAACCTGTCCCGCTATGGTTTCGGGTCCCAGGATGCAGTTCTTCTTCGAGGCAAAGCCACCGGCCAGCCAGGCATCAGCCAACACGACAACTCCGTTATCGGTGATGATTTTTTTGATGTCGTCCATGAACGGCGAATTATTCAGGCGTTGGGCGTGATCATGGTTCTTGACCAACCCTGGCATCAAGGTCGCACTGAACTGCGGATGGTGGCCACTGGCATAATCAAGTGGAAACGCGGAAATGTCGAGCTGCCCCTTGACCATCGCATTCCATTGTGCCTTGGGCTTGAAAAGGGATTTACCGGGATAAATCTTGATTTCCAGAGCGACGTTGGCTTTGGCTACCTCCTTTGCTATTATCTGCACCATCTCGTCTCGTACATCCCCCTTGCCGCCTGGCCACTGGTGTGAGGCTTTCAATGTTTTAGCGCCGGCGGAACCGGCGATACTCACAAAAGCCACAGCCACGGTCCAAATCATGGTTCTCTTGAAAAGCGTCATTTTGTTCCCTCCTTTTATGATGATAGAAATTTTCTTTTTTGGTGATTGCCCCGACGGCGCCTGTTTCTTCACCAGCCCCTGTAAACTTTATTTGGATCGTCCCCGTAACAGATTGCAGGATCTGACATCCACCGAACCGCATAAATTCACTGTATCGACGCGTTCATCAGATGACCCCGCGAAAATCTCTCCTACTTTGATAGCATTAGTCCCAGTTTATTCTAAATATATACACTGTCCTGTCAAGTAATTTTTTAACTTTTTCTAATTAATGATAATAATTGGTAGTTTTTCAGGGCAAGTTATAAAAAAAGATACACTAACGTGGGTCTTATCCGCACTGGAAGTTGGAATGGGTATAAAAGAAGAGTTGCCCGGGAACGCCTCGGTCGCATCAGCAAGAAGGTCGATCCGGGCAAAGTGGATTTTCTTTTTGACGGTATAACACCTTCCGTGGGCAAAGTGTGCTACCAGCCGCCGCCACCACCGCCACCGCCACCGCCGCCGGACGAACCTCCGCCTCCGCTGCTTCCCGAGCTTGACCCCGGCGCGGTCGCGGAGGAGGAGATAGCGTCACTCAGAGAGTTCCCAACCGCACCCGCGAAACTGCCCAACTGTGTACTGTCGAACATTGAACCCGAGTACCATCCGGGGTGGTAACCGCTGCCGTCCGGCCGCATGGCCGCAGTGAGCGTATCGGCGAATTTCTCGGTCCATGCCTGCTCGACGCCCAGGGCGAGTGCATACGGCAGGTACTTCTCGTAGAGCTCAGGCGTTCGTTCCGCTGGGACCATACGTTGGAGACGGTCCCCTTCGGTGGCGCCCAGGAACATCTTGAAGCCCTCGATGCGGTCGAGAATCCGGCGCCCGAGCAGAGTCGGAGCCTTGAGCAGATGATAGAAGGCCATGTTCATGAAAACCACCACAACCAGAAGACCGACGAGGGCCGGCGAACTCCGGGTGAGGATCGTCAAAACAAAGATCTCCGCGCCGAAGAAGGGCAACGCGAAGCCGGTCATGAAGACAGCCGCCCCGAGGCTGCCGACCTTAGTACCCAGCTTCCGGGCCCCTGTGAATACCTGGTTCCAGAGCTTCACGACCATCACGGCGAGAAACGTCACCCCGATGCTCCACCCCGTAAGCCAAATACCGAGGAACAGGAGCTCTGGCTGGTCCAACGCGGAAATGAAGCTCATCGCCACTGCGGCCGCGGATATAACCACACCGATGACAAAGGCCTTCTTGTTGGTGACGAAATGGGTCTTCTCGAATGAGAGCGTGAGGGATGTCCTGAGGGCATTCTTGGCGGCGGCGATTCGGGAATGATTTTTCTGCTCGAGGGCGATCACACTGCCGGATTTAAAGATCTGGGCGGCGATTTTTTTCTCTTCTGCGCTGAGCTTGGACGGGTTGTCGCCGGTCTTCGTGAGCGTGTACTTGGCGTCCGTCTCGCGGATGGAAAGAGTCCCCTTCACGGCCATGTCGATGACGGCCGCGGCGAACACCTTATCGTCGTATCCCATCTCGGCCATGAATCGCGTCGATGCCGGCGACAGGTTATCGGGCGGAGTGTAGATCGGCATGATGGTCCCTCTGGCCGGGTCCCTGCCCGCCGCGAACCACACCAGCACGTAGTAAAGCAGGAGAACGACAAGGCCGATGACGACAGCCAATACGGTAAGGTTGTCCTTGAGGAAATAGACAGTCTTTTCGCGGGGGGAGGGCTCCCGGACGAACCCTTTGGGCCAGCCGGCCACAATGGTGAGCCCCTCGCGGGCGTTGAGTCTGCGCGTCGTTTTGAAAACAGCCTTGCCGTCAGGGGTCACCGCCGCGGTGAAGTTTTGGCCCCTGGCCCCCATCGGGCCCGTGTAGCCCTCGAGGACTATCTTGTCGGCAGGGACCCCCGACGGCAGCACAGCCGTCGCCGAGGCCGTTTCGATGGGGAAGTTCCATCCGTTTCCGGTAACGTTCCAGTAGAGCTCGTCATGGTCCTGGAAGAAGCCCAGCTGCCGGTCGGTCCGGTAGCTCAGCGTGTAAGTATGCTCACCCGCCGGAAGTAAATATTCCTTCCGGCCCATATAGATCCGAATACCGTTTGAAAGGGTTTCGGTGTGGTGCGCCTCGAGCTTGCCGTCGCGGGCGACGGCAAGGATCGCAAAGCCCACGATGTATTTGTTCCCGGCGCGGTCCTTGTAGGTCGTGGGGAAGTCCCGGTAGATGCCCCGTTTGATCTGGGCGCCGGCGCTCACGACTTTGATGGTCTCCGTCACGCGCATGCTCGCGTCTGGGTCCACGGTGATGTGGCTCGCAAACGACAGGATCGTTTCGGATGCGGCCGCGGCGATGCCCGAGCTGATGATGAGGGCCAGTATGACGGCCGATGCGACCCTGAAAAGCGACACCCTGAATCTATTTGCGGGATTCAATGGCCGGGCGGGTACGAGGATCATGGTCTCGCCTCTCATCAGAAACCGACCTTGACCACTTTCCGCTCGACCTCCGGGCTTTCGAGTACGAAAAAATCGCTCGTCTCGAATCCGAACTGCGAAGCGACCAGGTTTGAGGGGAACTGCTCGATTGAGGTGTTGAAGTCCCTGACCACCGCGTTGTAGTACCTCCGCGCGGCCTCGATGTTGTCCTCTATTTCCTTGAGCTGGGTCTGCAACTGCAAAAAGTCCTGATTCGCCTTCAGATCGGGATACGCCTCGGCAACGGCAAACAGGCTCTTCAGCGAATCCCGCAGCAGGTTTTCGGCCTTCGCCGTTTCGCCGGGCCCCGTGGCCTTGATTGCCTGTGCACGCGCCTCGGTCACTTTCGTGAAGAGCGACTGTTCGTGGGCCGCGTAGCCCTTCACCGTTTCCACCAGGTTCGGCACGAGGTCATAGCGCTTCTTAAGCTGCACGTCGATGTCCGACCACGAGGATCGCACCGTGTTGCGCAGCCGGACCAACTTGTTATAAAGGGTGATCACACCCAGGACGACGACCGCAGCTACCGCTATGAGAATCCATGTGACTATCATCAGATACCCTTTCCATCCGTTTGACATTGCCGGTTAGTCTAAACTGATACTGATGCTTACAAGAACGTGTTTTACATGACTCGGGGATATGAAAAGCGGTTTTGTATGTCAAGGTGATTTTACCGCCGCATCTTATTCCGTTCAATTACTGACCGATATCCCGCTCGCGATCCGATAACTCCGATCAAAGTCGTAAGCCTGGAACGCATCCACTGCAAGCCTGACTTTTCTTGCTTTTTCACGGCTTCTTTCACTTTGCATCAATCGTAAAATGGCTCTTGCCGCCTGGAGGGCAGAGCCGCTCTTTTCAACCGTTGTGACAAGGACGCCAAGATTTTTCCCTTTTTTCCAGAGTGGAATGACGGCGATTTGATTCTCTTTATCGACGTACAGATTCCTATCTTGGGTCGCGAGCTTGTATGTCGCCTTTGAAAAATTGTGAGCACGGGAATCCGCATTCATAATCCGGACGGTGCCGTATCCCTCCTGCACATCGGTATTGACTTTCAATACAAGGATTCCCGCATCAGGGAGCATCCTGTCGTATCCTACCCGTTGTCTGTTTTCCACGAGATAGTATTGATCACGATCGATGGGAATTTTTATGACAAGTTTGTCGCCATTGTGAGCAAGAGGAGAAAGAAATACTTGCAAAGTCTCCCCGGGTTTCACAAGAAGGGCTTTATCCTGAGTGATCCAGCCAAGACGGATTTTGGTGAATGATGAGAAACCCGGACAGGGTTGACCTTGTTGAATTAGATGTTGAGACATGATGTCCCATGGGCCCATATATATGGCATGATGCTCGAAGCTCGGAAGGCCGGCCGAAGCGTCAGACTGACGCTCGAAATCGTACAGGCAGGGTGCCAGCCGTTTGCCGTCCTGTATGCCGCCCAGCGTATGAATATAGTCGTGGGCAAACATACCGAGGTGAGCGTTTTCCGCAGCGACGATGACACCGCCCCGAAATTCTTTTCCTCCTTTTGTCCTTAATGTTTTATATTTCGGGACATACCGTTTGCTGACCCCTGACAACATCCCGGGATTCGCGCAATAACAGATCATCCCGTAACCCTGCCCGGGCGTGGTTTTTACACCGGGGATGATCACTATCTGATCATAATTCGAAAAATCAACTTCCTTTTCAAGAGAACTCATGGTGTCTTCCACCAACTTTCTCACCTTTTTCCTGTCCACTCTGAAGTTATAGGGACTCAGTTTATATTCTGAAAGAGAATCGGGAAGCATCACCCATCCTCGAAAATCAGCCAGAGGTCCGTCCATAGGACTGATCCGTCACATAGGCATTGAGGGAAGGGATACGGTAACCCGCTTTTTTATCTCTTCGAGAGATTTGCCTGGTTGCACATCAGGGAATTTTACCGCGACCATCAGCACGCGTTTCTCTCCCATGGCCTGTGTTGACTGAGGGCCAAGAAAGCTGCTCTCTTCCCCGCTTGCCGGCGGTACATTGCTGCCCAGAAAGGACAGTACAAGCGCAATAGAAATGAGAATTCGTGCGATCATCGGTCTGCCTCCTTCATAATTTTAATTATAACAGAGTGTATAGAAAATTGCCAATCATCGGATTAACAACATAGGTCTTGACAGCCGCCCCTGCATGCAATATTGTTACATCGATATTCCATATAATTTCCCTTGTAATCAAGAGATCTTCGTTGAAATACTTGAAGTATGACAGTTGCGTCAACCTGGGGGCGCCGGAAGATCATGAACGGGAACCATCGGAAGATGAATACCCTCGGGAAGCTTATCATCGGTTTGGTTTGGACAATTCTTTTCATCCTGCACACAATACCGGGCTGGGCCTCTCCCGTCGGGGTCTTTGTCAGCATCGCGCCGCAAAAGTACTTCGTCCGGAAAATCGGAGGAAACCTCGTTAACGTGTCCATCCTCATCCCCGCCGGTGCCGATCCCCACACGTATGAACCCAAGCCCAGACAGATGGTCGAGCTATCGAAAAGCGCGCTGTATTTTGCCGTGGGCGTCGATTTTGAAAAGGCCTGGCTGAAGAAGATCGCCGCCACCTATCCAAAGATGCGCATTGTCCGTACGGACAAAGGAATTGACAAAATCCCCATGACCGATCAACGCCAGCAGAAAGGAAATATTCACAAGCGCGAAA
>Ga0180732_1001960_pt1 | contig 11663 bp, 14 predicted proteins | sample KR11_01MetaG_FD_148674 | JGI IMG/M metagenome (GOLD analysis project Ga0180732, IMG submission 148674) | Groundwater microbial communities from the Olkiluoto Island deep subsurface site, Finland - KR11_0.1 MetaG | ecosystem: Environmental > Aquatic > Deep subsurface > Groundwater | place...
AGCAATTGTAAAATTAAAAAAGAAAAGTAAAGCTTACGTTGGTTCTTCTACAGGCGATGGTCCTGTTGATGCCTGTTTTAAAGCCATAGACAAAATTACAAATATAAAGGTCAAGCTTCAAGATTATCGTTTAGAAGCGGTTACTTCAGGTAAGGATGCCCTGGGTGAAGTTAGTCTTAAATTAGACGCGAAAGGCAAGACTGCTTCTGGCAGAGGTTCTAGCACTGATATAATTGAATCTTCAGTAAGGGCATACATAGACGCCATCAATAAAATAGAGTCTAAATGATCCCCCCAAAAATCTACGGTTTAATCGGCTACCCTGTCAAACACAGTTTTTCACCAAACATGCACAATGCAGCATTCCATGCCCTTAAAATAAACGCTGAATATAGGTTGTTTGAAGTAGAACCCACAGAACTGGAAGGTTTTTTACTAGACGATATTCCGGTTAAGGATGTTGATGGTAATCTTGTCTCCAAGGAAGATATTTTTGGTTTTAATATTACTATTCCCCATAAGGTAAAAGCTAGAGAAATATTAGAGAAGAAGTTTCCATTCAAGCAAGATGCCTCTCAGATGCTACAAAATTTATATTATGTGAAGTTATCGGGTGCTATAAATACAGCGAAACGGGCTGACGGCGAATTAAAGTATTTTAATACCGATGCCACGGGTTTCTTTAAGTCTTTGACGTACAAAGAGCCTTTACCTTTCTGTTTAGGGTTTGAGCCTAAAGGAAAAAATATACTTCTTATTGGATGCGGAGGTGCGGGTAGGGCTATCATAGCTAGTCTAAGCTGGAAAAACGTTGGTGTTAAGAAAATATATATAAATGATATTAATGACAAAGCTATAAGTTCTGCAAAAAAACATTTTCAACAGTTACCCCAGTATCCACACTTAGAAAAAATCTTGGAATTCATTTTAACTAAAGACATAGCCCAAGTTATTAAGGATTGCCATTTATTAATTAATGCCTCTCCCGTCGGTATGAAGGAGGGCGATAGTTCTGTGGTAGATAAAAAATTTCTTCATAAAGATTTATCTGTCTATGATGTAGTATACAACAGGGAAATGCAGCTAATTAAAGACGCAAAATCATTGAAGCTACCTGCGAGGAATGGTTTGGGTATGCTTTTGTATCAGGGCGTAGATGCATTTGAATTATGGACAGGACAGAAAGCGCCTGTTGAAGTAATGCATAATGCCCTGATAAAGGCTATGGGTAAATGATAGGGAAAATATTAGCTTTTATTTTTGGTTCTATTGTGGGAAGTTTCCTGAACGTCTGTATTCACCGGATGCCGCTGGGCGAATCTATTGTTTGGCCGCACTCACATTGCCCTAAATGCAAAAAGAAAATCCCCACGTATGATAACATACCATTTTTAAGCTACATCATCTTAAAGGGGAGATGCCGTTTTTGTAAAGAGAGAATATCGCTTAGGTATCCAATAGTCGAGTTATTGACGGCATTAATGTTTCTTGCAGTTTTTAATCGCTATAGACTAAGTTATGATTTTTTTATTTTTATTGTTTTTATTTGCGGTTTAATCATTGCCACATTTGTAGATATCCAGCACCGTATTATTCCTGATGAAATTTCTGTTGGTGGCATTATCTTAGGATTCATATTAACTGCGATTAAAGGTTTCAATCTAAGGCCTATAACCTATGATTTAAGACCTATGCTTAATTCTTTTCTTGGTATTGTTATTGGTGGTGGGCTTATATATCTAACTGGCAAACTTTTCGATTTGGTTTACTTTAAAATACTTAAACGGCCTCCCATTCAAGGCGAAACCGAATCTATGGGTGGCGGCGATGTAAAACTATTGGCTATGATTGGAGCATTCTTAGGTTGGCAGAAAGCAATTTTTGTTTTCTTTATGGCTCCTTTTTTTGGAGCAATTGTCGGTATAATAAACCTCGCAATAAAAAAAGACCACACCATTCCTTACGGTCCATTCTTATCTCTGGCTGCTATTTTTTCTATATTCTGGATGGATAAAATAATCCGTCTAATTTTCCCCTATTAGATGAGCCCCGCCCTTCCTGATAATATCCGGTTGAATAAAAAGCTTGCGGGAGGGATGGCTTATAAACGAAAAAGGAAGGGCGGGGTGAGCGTAATCAGCCTGATTACTGATTTTGGTCAAAATGATAATTTTGTGGGTGTAATAAAAGGCGTAATCTTAAGTATTAATCCCAATGCTAAAATCGTGGATATCTGTCATGAGGTTAAGCCGCACGATATATTGACAGGGGCCTTTTTATTAAAAAGTTCATTTAAATATTTTCCGAAAGGTTCCCTGCATTTGGTAGTGGTTGACCCTGGTGTGGGTAGCGAGAGAAAGAACCTCCTGGTTAAAACAAAAGATTATTTTTTCATTGCTCCAGATAACGGCGTACTTTCGCCTGCCCTAAAAGGCCAGGTCTCTTTAAAGATTATTGAGATAACTAATAAAAATTATTTCTTAAAACCCACATCAGATACATTCCATGGCAGAGATATATTTGCGCCAACCGTTGCATATCTATCCAAAGGAGAAGATTTCAGCAAATTTGGCAAGAGAATAAAATCCATAAAAGAATTAAGGCTGCCTCAGGTCAAAATTACCTCCAAAGATCTTATCGGAGAGATTATCTATATTGACCGTTTTGGAAACTTAGTCTCCAATATCGATAAAGAAATGCTTGATAATTTTATTAAGGATAAGAAGTTCAGAATTTACATAAAAGATAAAACCATAGAGAAACTATCTCATAGTTATAGCGAAGGCACATATTTAAAACCCTTAGCTTTGATTGATAGTTTTAACTATTTAGAGATAGCCCTAAATTGGGGGTCAGCTTGCAATTATCTGAAGGCAAAAAAGGGCGCTGAAGTTATGCTTGCAGTAACTTAGATATAACTCCAGAACTAAATTTTACCCTATAAACAATAAGGCGAGAAAGGGGTTTCTCCTAAGGTTGTTTCACCCCCCAGCAGTCCTAAAAACTAACAGATAAGATAAAGAATTATTTATGTGTATCTCTTTGATTATCAAAGAGATACAATTCAAACCTAAATTTGCATTTGCTTTTTTTGCCTTTATATGTTATACTTATATTCACTTCCCTAAAAAAGGGGTAGATATGGGTTCAACCTGAAATAAGAGAGTAAGCTTAAAAGGCAATTCTTTAAAAGAGAATTGCCTTTTATTTTCGATGGAACACAAGATGAAAGAACAAGATACAACAAAAGAATCCTTCAGGAATAAATTGATGCCTCCGGGTGAAGAGGGTTCTGGTCTCTTTTATTCAGAAACCGAGCGTAAGCGGGCAGAAGAGGAGTTGTCGAGAAAACAGGAAGAACTGCAAATTATCTTCGATTCTGTGCCAGCAATGATTTTCTATAAAGATCAAGAAAATAGAATGATTCGCGTCAACAAAGCTTTTACCGAAGCAATGGGTTTAGATAAAAACCAAATTGAAGGAAAAACATGTTTTGAGCTTTGGCCGCAACAGGCAGAACATTATTGGTGTGACGATAAAGAGGTTATTGAATCTGGTCAGCCCAAAATAGGCATAATTGAACCCTTAATAACTATTAAAGGGGAAATATGGGTCCAGACAGATAAAATCCCTTACAGAAATGAAAAGGGTGAGATTGTAGGAGTAGTAGGTTTTGCCATTGACATCACTGACCGCAAGGAAGCGCAAGAGGCATTAGAAGCAAGCGAAGAGGAATACCGCACACTGGTGAATAATGTTAATATTGGTATATATAGAAATACGCCTGATCCAGAAGGTTGTTTTCTTAAGGTGAACCCTGCGATGGCCAAAATGTTTGGTTATGATTCAGTGGAAGAATTTATGAAAGTTAAAGTTTCCGAACTATATCAGGACCCGCAAGACAGGGTGAGGTTTGTAGAGAAAATTAAGAAAACAGGTTTTTCGAAAAACGAAGAAGTTAGGCTACGCAAGAAAGATGGCACTTTTATCTGGGCAGCAGTAACTGCAAAAGTAAATTTTGATAGCAATGGAAAACCTCAGTGGCTAGATGGTGTCATAGAAGATATCACCGAGCGTAAGAAAGCAGAAAAAGAATTGGATTTATTAAATAAAGAACTTATAAAATCAAACAAAAAATTGAAAAAATTAGCTTTGCGGGATCCGCAAACCGGTCTTTATAATCACTATTATCTTGAGGAGGTTATTGAAGCAGAATTATACCGTGCCAAAAGATATGTCCATCCAATTTCGGTGATAATGCTAGATGTAGATTATTTTAAATCGATAAACGATGTTTACGGCCACCACTTTGGCGATTTAGTGTTGAAGCAATTAGCCGGGCAATTTAAGAAAATGGTGCGCCAATATGATATTGTGATTAGGTTTGGCGGAGAAGAATTTATGATTGTGTCTCCGGGAATAGATAGAGATCAAACCTTAACGTTGGCGCGAAGACTTTTAGATGCTATCAATTTGTATAATTTTGGAAATAAAAAACAAACAGTAAAGTTGAAATTAAGTATTGCCGTTGCTTCTTATCCTGAAGATAAGATAACCAAGGGAATGGATTTGGTTGAGATTGCCGACCAGATTTTAAGCAGGGTTAAAGAATACGGCGGTAATAATGTTTATTCCTCTTTGGATATCAAACGGAAGGAGCTCTCATCAGTTAGAAAAATTAAGGTCAACGGCGATATCAGGTTTCTTAAGGATAGGATAGATAAACTCACCAGAAAGACGAACCAGAGTTTAATCGAAGCAGTCTTTGCTTTTGCCAAAACCCTGGAGTTAAAAGATCATTCTACGGGCGAACATGTGGAGAAAACTGTTCAATATGCCACAGAGATTGCCAGGGTTTTAGATTTATCCACTGATGAAATAGACCGGATCAAGCAGGCAGCGATACTGCATGACTTAGGAAAAATTGGTATCAGTGAAAAAATCTTAGTTAAAAAATTGAAGCTCACTAAAGAAGAATTTGAGGAAATTAGGAAACACCCGCAGATAGGTGTGGATATTATCAGGCCAGTTAAATTTTTGCATAATATAATCCCTCTAATCCTTTATCATCATGAAAGATGGGATGGCGAAGGCTATCCTAACGGTTTAAAAGGAGAAGAAATTCCCGTGGGAGCACGCGTGGTAGCCCTGGCAGATGTATATGAGGCCTTGACTTCCAATCGTTCTTATCGTAAGGCTTATTCTGAAAAAGAAGCTCTTAAAATAATTAAAAAAGGTTCCGGTACTCAATTTGACCCTCGCGTAGTAACTAAGTTCGTACAAATTATGCAAAAGAAAAAATAGTTGCTTTCCTTTATGCCTTCCTTTAATTTATATTGACCTCTTAAAAATCCCCATATATATTATTAGGGACAGGCACTGACCCAATCGGGGGACGTTCTTGAATCCAATCGGAAGGGTGTCCCCTAAAATAGGAAAAATGCGAAAAGGGGACACCCTTAGCTTTGGCTGCAAGGACGTCCCTATTATCTTGGAATAAATGGCGGTATTAGAAGGTACGGAATTTTATATCTCAAAACGGGTAGGTCGAGCCATTGCGGATTATGACATGTTATCCGATGGCGATAAAATTGCTGTAGCAGTATCTGGCGGTAAAGATAGTCTTACGCTCCTACGCATTTTGGCTGATCGCAGGAAATTTGTTCCCATAAAATACGAACTTTTAGCTGTGCATATTAATTTAGGTTACCCTTGTCAGCACCCTAAGATTTTAACGGAATATTTTAAAAACCTCGGGATTAACTACCATATCGAAAAAGTAGATATCCTGCAGGGTAAAACACGCAAAGATATTTCTTGTTTTTGGTGTTCATGGAATAGAAGAAAGGCGCTGTTTGAGGTGGCCAACCGATTCGGCTGCAGCAAGGTTGCTCTTGGCCATCATAAAGACGATGTTGTAGAGACGATTTTATTAAACTTATTTTTCCGTGGAGAGATTTCAGCAATGTCTCCTAAGCAAGAACTCTTTGACGGAAAGATTGTCATTATTAGGCCTCTTGCGTATGTGGATGAGGAGATGATTGTGCGTTTTGCTAAGGCCGCAGGTTTTCCCCATCAGAAGTGCGTCTGCCCTAATTCGCTTACCTCTAATCGAACCAAGATTGCCGATATCATCAAGGAACTTAAAAAAGTCTGCCCGGATGTAAAAACAAATATATTCAGAAGCCTAAAAAGGATAAAAACGGATTATTTGCTTTAAGAAAAAATAGAAAGTGCTATAATGAACAAGAGAATCGCTTCGCGATTAACTACAATGCGATTTTCAGTGGTTAGGAAAGTGCTTTATACTTTCCTATACCATAAAAAAGAGCTCAAGGTAGCTATAATCTGTAAACCATAGGTTTTAATTAAGAGAGAAAAATGATCTGGATGTTAGGGATATCATTTTTATGTTTGTCCATAATTATTATTACTATTGTTTTGAAGATTTCATCTCAGGTTAATGAACGGCTGAATCAGATGAATCAATCTCTATTGGAGGCCAATAAAATCATCGGGCAAAATTTAGGCTCAGCTACCACTGTATTCGGCAATGTAAAAGAGCAATTGGGAAAGTTAGAAAAGACAAATCAGCAGATTGTTGAGATTAGCAAGGATATTTCCAGCCTCCAGGAACTTTTGCGTGCACCAAAATTTAGAGGCTCGATGGGCGAAACGCTTCTGGAGAATTTATTATCGCAGGTTTTGCCTAAGAAACATTACCAGATGCAATACCGCTTTAAGTCAACTGATGCTGTAGATGCGGTAATTAGATTGGGTGAGCGGCTTGTGCCCGTTGATGCAAAGTTTACTTTAGAGAATTTTCAGAAGATGTTAGATACCCCGGATGAGCAGCTAAAGAACGCCCACCGCAAGAAATTTATCCAGGATGTAAAGAACAGGATAGATGAAATTGCCGCAAAGTATATCTTGCCGCAGGAGAATACCTATGATTTTGCGCTGATGTATATTCCTGCCGAGAATGTATATTATGAGATAATTATTAAAGAAGACCTTTTTTCTTACAGTATGTCAAAGAAGGTTATCCCTGTTTCGCCGAACACGTTTTATGCCTACTTACAGGTAATTTGCTTAGGCTTGAAGGGTTTAAAAATAGAAGAGAATGCGAAAAACATATTAAAAAACTTAAGTACACTTACAGTTGAAATCAATAAGTTCAAGGATGATTTTGATACTTTGGGTGTGCATCTCACAAATGCCAGCAGTAAATATGAAGATAGCCAAAAGAGGCTGGATAGGTTTTCCGAACGGCTGACAAATGTCCAGGATACCAAACAAATAGAAACCAAATAGGGGCTTGACAATGACTGAAGAAGAAAAAAATCCGGGGGTGGCAGCGGTTCTCTCCTTTGTTTTTAATGGCTTAGGCCAGCTCTATAATGGCCAGATTATTAAAGGATTAGTAATTGTCTTTATTTCTACGTTAAATATACTTATTTTTATGGCAGGCAGCATACTCATTGGTTCCTGGATTTTAAACAAAGTTGTATTCGCAGGGCAGTTAGTCTGGGGCGTTGTGTTGTTTTGTATAAGCTTATTTTTTATTTGCGTATTAGGAATATATAGCATCTTTGACTCCTATTGGGTTGCCAAAAAGTTGTGATTTTAAATATCCGCGTCATACCAAAAGCCAGCAGAAACCTCATTAAAAAAGAGAACGATTCTTTAAAAGCATATCTTACTAAAGCCGCACAGAACGGTCTTGCCAATAAACAATTAATAGAGTTATTAGCCAAGCACCTTAAAGTAAAAAAATATCAAATTAAGATTATTAAGGGCGAGAAGGCAAGAAATAAGGTGATAGAAATCGATTCTACAGCAGATGCCGGTAAAATATAAACAATATTACCAATTTGAAGATTTTCCTAATTTAGATTCGACACTTCGACTTCGCTCAGTGTCAACCCCGAGCGGAGTCGAGGGGTTGATTTGCGCATTCACTACGCGCATTTTAGGAAATATGTCTTTATTTTACGGCGATACGGGGAATGCATTAGAGAACCGTAAAAATTTCTTGAAAGGATTAGGTATTGATTATCGTGATTTAGTATGCGCAAAACAGGTTCATGGGAGCCTAACGAGATATATCCGGGAGATTGACTCAGGGAAAGGAGCCTTATCTTACGATAGCGCTATCGCTGATACAGACGCCCTTATAACAGATAAGAAAAATGTGCCTTTGTCTATATTTACTGCCGATTGCCTATCAGTATTTTTGTATGATTCTAAAACTCCCGGCATAGGATTAGTCCATGCAGGTTGGCGTAGCAGCAAAGAAAACGCCACGGTCAAGACCGTCCAATTGATGCAGGAGAAGTTTAATGCCAAAGTAGAGGATTTATATGTAGGTTTTGGCCCGGCAATAAGAGGATGTTGCTTTGAGGTGGGGGGGAAATTTACTGATTTTTTTACTCCTGAATACTTGATTAAACGAGATGGCCGTTATTATTTAGATTTAGTCGGGATTAATAAAAAACAACTTTTAGCCCAAGGACTTAAAGATAAAAATATCTTTGACTCTAAGATTTGTACCTCCTGTCGTAGCGAAGAATTCTTTTCTTATCGTAAAGAAGGACGTGGTTGCGGCAGGATGATGTCAATAATGATGTTAAGATGATCCCTGAGAAGGTCAGAAATTATATAAAGAATAACTTTAAAGAAGGCAGGGTGGCATGTCTCACTGGCGCAGGTATCTCTGCCGAAAGCGGCATACCTACGTTTAGAGGTAAGGGTGGATTGTGGGAAAGATATGACCCCCAGATATACGCTAACGCACCAGGTTTAATTTCAATTTTAAGGACGCATCCTGAGGAATTGGTAAATTTCATTGTAGATTTTTATTCTATACTTCTTAAAGCACATCCTAATCCTGCCCACCGTGCCCTCGCTGTTCTGGAAAAAGAAAATATATTGAGTAGTACGATTACTCAGAATATAGATGGCTTACACCAGCAGGCAGAAAGCCAAAACGTAATTGAACTACATGGCAATGCCTTTAGAATAAGGTGTATGCAATGTTCCCAAGCAGTTGTCTTAGAAAAGGACAAATTAAGAGAAATGATAGAGTTGTTTAAGATAAATAAGGATTCATCTATTAAAATATTGAAGGTTTTAAGCCGTTATTTCCCTCGCTGTGCCATCTGTGGTTCCCGGTATCGTATTGATATTGTTTTATTCGGTGAAATGTTACCTGCGGATGAATTATCCCGCGCCCATAGGCAGCTAAATAATTGTGACGTGCTTTTGCTTATAGGTAGTTCTCTGATAGTATATCCCGCAGCAGGTCTGCCTTTATACGCCAAAGAAAGGGGCGCTAAGATAATTGAAATAAATAACGAGCCTTCTAGTTTATCAGATTTGTGCGATTATAGAATTACTGGCCAGGCAAGCCAGATTTTACCTGAAATTTTAGGTGTACTAGGATATGCGTAAATATTGTTTAGAGTTTATCTTAAATATGCAAACTATATCACTGGAGACCTTGAAGAATTCTATAGTGGAATTCGGAGAGGATTTAGAAATTTCTCAACTGTCAGAGGGTGATAACGTCAAGGGTAGAGATTTTAAAATTCGTATCTATACCGAAGACCCTACAATTATATTTGATACCTGCGCCCAATTTGGGCGGTTAAAATCAATAAAAGTTGATGAGAAACATGACAAAGGAGGTGCATAAATGGCTAAGGCATTAGTTATCTATTATTCTCGAACGGGTAATACCAAAAAGATGGCAGAGTCTGTTGCTGAAGGTATAAAAAATGAGGGGATGGAAGTAGTTATAAAAGAGGTCAAAGATGCAGATGCCGATGAACTATTAAAATATGATGCGATAGCTATCGGCTCGCCTACTTATTACGGGACAATGGCCGCCCAGATAAAAAAACTGTTAGACGATTCAGTAAAATTCCATGGTAAACTTGACGGTAAGGTTGGCGCTAGCTTTGCCTCTTCTGCTAATGTGGGCGGTGGCAACGAGACGACGATTTTAGATATCTTGAACGCCATGCTCATTCATGGTATGATTATTCAAGGTGACCCGCAGGGAGACCATTATGGTGCAGTAGCCATCGGCGCACCTGATTCCCGGGCAACCAAGCAGTGTATAAGGCTGGGCTCAAGAGTTGCCAAGTTAGTCAAAAAACTTTCAACCTAAATTAAGGGCTGGGGACACCCTTCCGATTGGATTCAAAGACGTCCCCCGATTGGGTCGGGACCTGTCCCTAAAATATAAGATAAGATGTATGCAGTCATTTTTATAACTGTGGCAAATAAGAAAGAAGCAAAGAAGATTGCCTCCGTTTTAATCGAAGAGAAATTAGCTGCTTGCGTGAATATTATTGAAAATTTGCATTCAGTATTCTGGTGGCAGGGTAAAGTCGATATCACTAAAGAGGCGCTTTTGGTAGTTAAGACCAGAAAGGCACTTATGAATAAGTTGATAAAAAAGGTAAAATCACTGCACAGCTATGAAGTGCCGGAGATTATTGCCCTGCCGATCATTTGCGGTGATAAGAAATATTTGCAATGGATAAATGAATCCACAAGGTAATCCCTTAAGTTTTATAGGTGCATTTTTAGGCGGCGTATTGGTGAGTTTTTCTCCCTGCGTATATCCGTTAATCCCTGTAACCTTAGGGTTCATCGGTGTTAAGGCAGGCTCTTCACGCCTGAGGGGGTTAATCTTAAGCCTAATTTACGTATTGGGCCTTGCGGTTACTTATTCTATATTAGGGCTGATTGCTTCGCTTACCGGTAGATTATTCGGACAGATTTCCAGCCATCCTATTTCTTTCTTGATCATAGGCAATGTTTGTATTATTTCCGGGTTATCTTTTTTTGATATCATCAATATAAGTTTTAAAGGGCTACGCCTGCAGAATAAGATTAAAATGAGAGGCGGTTTTTTTCCGGCATTTCTTCTGGGCATGGCTTCGGGATTGGTAGCTGGCCCGTGCACCGCACCTGCCTTAGGCACAATATTACTTTATGTATCCACCAAACAAAATATATTTTACGCTGCAGGTTTATTATTTGTTTTTGCCTATGGAATGGGGTTTTTATTAATCTTAGCGGGAACCTTTAGCGCCATTTTTGTAAATCTATCCCGCTCTGAAATTTGGCTTGAGCGCTTAAAGAAATTGTCTGGTTTTATTTTGTTAGGAATAGGTGAATATTTCTTGATTAAGGCAGGGAGTTTAATGTGAAAAAAATAAATTTAGTTGTTTTATTTTTGATGTTAGCGCAAGGTCTTTTATTTGCCGCGCAGCCTCTTAGGACTGAAACTTCTGAATTGGCAACTAACTTTACCCTCTTAGATTTAGAGAATAAAGAATTTTCCCTGTCTGATTTTAAAGGCAAGCCCGTAATATTGTTTTTCTGGACGACATGGTGCCCTTACTGCCGGGGAGAACTAAAACAACTGAATACTATGCATACACAGTTTTTGCAAAATGGCGTAGAACTGGTGGCGATAAATGTAGGGGAGCCTGCCGATAAAATACAAAGGTTTGCTAGAAGTTATCTTTTCTCCTATAGAGTCCTCCTAGATAGAGATGCTGAAGTTGCTGGAGCTTTTGGAATATTAGGCGTGCCTACCTATACCCTGATTAATAAAGAAGGCCACGTTGTTTTTAATAACCACT
>Ga0180732_1001961_pt1 | contig 11663 bp, 10 predicted proteins | sample KR11_01MetaG_FD_148674 | JGI IMG/M metagenome (GOLD analysis project Ga0180732, IMG submission 148674) | Groundwater microbial communities from the Olkiluoto Island deep subsurface site, Finland - KR11_0.1 MetaG | ecosystem: Environmental > Aquatic > Deep subsurface > Groundwater | place...
AATACTAAAACTTCAAAAAACCACCCCCACTTCATCTCCCCCTCCCGAGTACGGGAGGGGGAGAGCGAGGGGGTAGGGTTTGGAATTTAGAATTCTGAATTTAGATATTGTTTAGTATTTATCGTCCCTACGGGAGATCTCCCGTAGGGAGAGATATTAGAATTTAGAATTTTGTTTATAGTGTGATTTTTATTTATCCACTCTTTACATTTTTTAAAATTCATTCATACTAAAAGTAAGAAATAAAAAATAGGTATGGAGATTATTTTCAAAAGCAAAAATTTTTCCTTGACGCCCAGCGTTGAGGATTATGTTCAGAAAAAAATTAAAACGCTGGAAAAGTTTTTAAAAAACTTCAACCAAGAAACAATAAAATTCGAAGTAGAGGTTGGTCGCACCACCTATCATCATAGGAGCGGCGATATTTTCCGCGCGGAAATCAATTTGAGCCTCGGCGGCCGATTATTGAGAGCCGAATCAGAGCAAGATGATCTCTTTGCCGCCATTGACGAAGTGCGCGATGACTTGGAACAGGAAATAAAAAAATTCAAAGCGAAAAAAGACACGATTTTTATCCGCGGCGCGCGCAGCATCAAAAAGAAATTCGGGCTGTCGGGCCTGGCGCGGTTTAAAGAATAAATGAAAAATGTAAATCTCAAAATGAAAAATTAAGGTATACGCTGGCGCGCATCTATTATAGATTAGTCGCGAAGCGACACAATAATTTTACACTTTGATTTTTAAACTTTTAATTAATTATGGTTCCTAGCAGAGTGTTTTTTACCAAGGGAGTCGGTGTGCATAAAGAATATTTAACTTCGTTTGAATTGGCCCTGCGCGACGCGGGTATCGCGCCCTTTAACCTAGTGACTGTTTCCAGTATTTATCCGGCCGGGTGCAAACGGATTTCTAGGGAAGACGGATTAAAGCTTCTTCATCCTGGCCAGATCCTTTATTGCGTGATGAGCCGTAACGCGACTAATGAACCTAATCGCTTAATTGCCGTTTCCGTGGGCTGCGCTGTGCCGGCGGACGAAGGACAATATGGTTATCTTTCCGAACACCACTCTTTCGGCGAAACAGACCAAAAGGCCGGTGACTATGCCGAGGATTTGGCCGCTTCTATGTTGGCTTCAACTTTGGGCATTGATTTTGATCCGGCGAGCGCCTGGGACGAGCGGGAAAATCTTTATAAAATGAGCGGCAAAATCGTCAAGACGACAAACGTCACCCAATCGGCCATCGGCAATAAGGATGGTTTGTGGGCAACGGTTTTGACGGCGGCGGTTTTTATAATGCCCGAATACCTGCAACAAAAAGAGAATGACAATGACAATGGCCATAGCCAAAACTAAAAAACTAAATATAGTCGGAGGGGCTGTCTGTCTGTTTTTATGAAACATTTAACTCGGCGCTTGGTGGGAAAAAGAGTAATTGGCGAGCCGATCACGGGGAGCGAAACTACTGCGCAATTGTTTGAGAAGGCGTTCGGCGCCTACGTGGGGCGAGAAGTAAAAAATGCCTATCAAATCATCAAGCGGATGATTGTCAAAGATCATACGATTGTTTTGGCGATTTCCGGCGCCATGACTCCGGCGGATTTTGGCGTTTCCTGCATTATTCCGCTGATTAAATCGGGCCTGGTGGACATTATTACGACCACCGGCGCGAATTTATACCATGATATCCAGCGCCTGGAAAGCGATAATTGGTTTGAAGTTAATCCTAATCAGGGCGACATTAAATTACGCAAGGCTGGTTGGACCAGGATTTACGACACTTCTTTTCCGGACACCGATCTTTGGACGGTTGATCGGTTGGTGACGGATTTAGTGAGACGTTCGGATTTTAGTCGCGCGATGACCACGACGCAATTCCACTATCTCTTAGGAAAACATTTAGCGCGTTTTGGCACGCGCCGCTTCAAGCGAGCCGATCTTAACAGGAGTATTTTGGTGCAGGCTTATCGTCAAGGCATTCCGATTTTTTGTGGCGCACCACAGGATGGCTCTATCTTTTTAAACCTGGCTTTTTTAAAGCGCAAGCTTGGCCATAAATATAAGTTTAGTATAGACCTGGAAGAAGATATCCATGAATTTGGGGCATACCATTATTTCGCGAAAAATAAATTTAGTAAAAAGCTTTCCATTATAATTTTGGGCGGCGGTGTACCTAAAAATTATTCTTTACAGCCTGAACCGTATCTGGCCCAAATTTGCGACATTGATGTTGGTGGCTATGACATGGATGTGCAAATTTGCGACGCGCACGTGCAAAATGGCGGGTTGTCTTCCTGTACCGCCAGTGAGGCGCACACTTGGGGTAAAACCTCGGAAGAATGCATTAAAAATTCCCAATATGTTTTTGCCGATGTTACCGCTACTTTTCCCTTTATCGTCCACGCGTTAATGCAGGAGGGGTTGGAAAAAGAATCTCGCCGTTTGTTGGATCATCGCGAAGAAGCGATAGGATTTTTAGACAAAGTTTTAAAAAAGAAGACCTTGCTGGCTTATTATAATAAGGTGAAGAATGGCAATGGCAATCATATCGAATAATAGCGGTTTGTTTTTTTGACGAAACTATTTAATGAAAATAATTAAAGATATCAGACATTATGCCAAGGAGATCAAGGCGTGTTTGGCCGCGCGCGGCCGCTTGGCTCAGCATCAGTATTCTTTGTTTTTTAATTATAATCGCAAAGGTGAAGAGCCAGTTTTTTTTGACTGGAGCAAGAAGCAGGGGGTTATGGCCTATCAGAAAAATAATGTGTGGCGCGTTTTAACGGACCCGATAGCTTTCCCGGAAGATAAAAAAAGGCTATTGCTTGAAGTTATTGATTGGATTTTTAAAAATAGTCAGGCTAAAAAAATAATACTGGAAGATATAACGGAGCTTCTCAAAAAAGAAATTTTTTCCGCGGCTAAGCAAAATACTTGGCGGGCGATTAAGCCAAGCTATTCTCTAGTTTGGCCCATAATTGATTTGGCCAACTGGACGGGACAGGGAGGTGATTGGAAAAGAATAAGAAACGCATACCATAATTTTTTTCGAAATAATCAGGTTGAATTTAAAGAGGTTAAAGAAGTGAAAACCGCGGATTTAAAAAAGCTGATTTTAAAATGGAAAGCGCAACGGCGCGACAATGATCGGGTGCACTTGGCGCCATACTTGAAATTTGCCGCTAATAATTTTCAGGATTTTGACATGGTTAGGTTTATGGTTGCGCATGGCAAGCCTATTTCCATTGCCGCCGGCTGGGCGATTCCCAATAGCGGCGGCATGTATTATTCTTGTATTGGTATCTATGATTATGGCTATAAGAATATCGGCGAGGCAGCTTACTGGGATGAGATGCTGGAATTAAAAAGACTCGGTTATAAAAAGATTGACCTGGGCGGCAGCGAAGGCGGTTTGTTGGCTTTTAAGATGAAATTTCATCCCACTTTAAGTTATAAAACCGTTACTTTTTCAATATTGAAAAAGTAACAAAAAACATGCCAAAATTTGAATCTATTTTGGATCAAGCCGTAGAAAAGGAATTTTCCCTTGAACAAGTTGACAACGCGGTTTTGGCTCTTCGCGACTTTTTGGAATTGAAACCGGAAGAAAGAGTCGGTCTTTTAAAGGACGCCGATTCAAATAAAAAAACTTTCGCAATATTAAAGGAGGCTTTGGATAAAATAGGTTGTTCGTATCAGGAACTATTGGTTGATGACGAAACCAAAGCTAATGATCTTGAGGAAATAACAAAAAATTCCGATCTTCTGATTAGTGTCTCTATGCATGATACGACCGATGAAATATATGAAGATGAATATTTTAAAAAATATAAATATAGGTTGTTGGCTTTATTAGACGCTGATCCAGATGTTTTTAATAATGGCGGTGCCATGACCGAAAAACGGGAGGATTTAGAACATAGGCTAAATAAAATGGAAAATACGCTGGATAAAGCGAGAGGTTTTAAGATAACGAGTTCTTACGGAACCAACTTAGAAGTTGGACTTAGAAGATTTGCCGAAAGACGATGGTATAAAGATTCTGGCGTTATCAACGCTCCTGGCAAATGGGATAATCTGCCGGGAGGTGAAATTTTTACAACGCCGGATGAGAGGACTGTTAATGGTATTTTGGTTCTGCCTGCCTTGGATTCAGGGATAGCGCCGGACCAGGGCGTTGATGAATTAGTAAGAATCCATATTAAGGAGGGCGTGATTACCGCAATAGAAGGGGGTCAATCGGCTGAAAAATTAAGAAAGTGTCTGGAAAAAGATATGCGGTTGGAAAAGAAAGAAAAAGAAAATCCATTTGATGTTTTAAGGATTGCGGAAATTTCGTTTGGAGCAAATACGAAAGCGAGAAGCAAGGTTGCCGATCCAGAGCAATCATATAAAGCCCTTGGCATATCGACCATTGAAGCCGAAAAAAGATTTGGGACCATGCATTTAGCCTTTGGCAGTTCCGCGCACGGTGAAGCAGGAACGGAGGGTTTTGAGGACGCGGGAAGCCATTATGATTTTGTTATTCCGCGAAATGGCTTGACGGTCGAGATGTTTACTGATGAGAAAGATTTTGATCGGAAAAAAAATGGCAGAAAAATAATCGAGGAAGGAACTATCAAATTTTTTGACTAAAATGAAATTAAAAAAACTGTTTGATTTGAAGAATTGCGTAAAATGCCAAGAATGCTGTAAATTCAAAAAAGGCGACGCTGTTTGGGTTCCGATATTTTCACGGACAGAAACCAGCGCGATATTTAAGGAATATAAAATTAAAATAGCGTATAGAAGGCACAGTCAAAGCTTGAATTATTTTCAGCCGCGGCTGGTTAAATCGCAAAAGAATCCCAGGATTTGCGTCTGCCCGTTTTTGAACGAGAAAAAATACAGTTGCACCGTTGAAAAGTTAAAGCCGTTTGATTGCCGCATCTGGCCTTTCGTTTTGATGAAAAATAAAAAGAAAGACGCTATCAATCTTATTTATTACGGTAAAAAATATTGTCCGGGATTGATTGGTTTGAGTAAAAGACGGTTTGAAACCTACAAAAATTATTTGGTTAATTTTTGCAAATTAAATTCAATCGTGCCGTACTTAGGTGCGCTTTGGGATTATGACGCGGACGCCATTCGGGTTTGTGAAATAATGAAAATTCCTAAAGGTTTAATTTTTTAATAATGGTTGAAGAAAAAGCAAGTCAAACGAAAAAGTTTTTGTTTGTCTCATGGGAGTCCTTGAGCGGCGATTTGGCTTGGCAAATTCAAAAAGAAGGGCACGAAGTCAAGATATATATAGAAAGCAAGGATGGCGCCGATGTCTATGATGGCATTCTGGAAAAAGTCACCAAATGGGAAGATTATATTGATTGGGCGGACGTTATTATTTTTGACGATACCGGCTTTGGCGCGGCAGCCGAAAAATTAAGGAAAAAGGGGAAATTGGTGGTGGGAAGTTCCGTTTATACCGATAAAACCGAAGAGGATAGGGAATTTGGCCAGGAAGAAATGAAAAAATGCGGAATGAATATTTTGCCGCATTTTAATTTTCATGATTTTGATTCGGCCATAGAATTTTTAAAGACCAATCCCGGGCGTTATGTTTTTAAGCCAAACGGCGAGGCGGGGGACGAAAAAAGTTTGTTGTTTGTCGGCGAGGAAGAAGATGGCCGTGATATTTTGGAATTGCTTGAACACAATAAAATCGCTTGGCATAAAAAGATAAAATATTTTCAGTTGCAAAAATTCGTGGCGGGAGTGGAGGTAGCGGTGGGCGCTTTTTTTAATGGTAAAAAATTCATTACGCCAATAAACATTAATTTTGAACATAAAAAATTATTTCCCGGAGAAAAGGGACCGTCAACCGGCGAGATGGGAACACTAATGTTTTGGGCCGGCGCCAGCCCCGTTTTTAACAATACCTTGGCGAAAATGGAAAATGTTTTGGCGGAGAGCGGCTATGTTGGCTACTACGATATTAATTGTATTGTTAACGGTCGGGGCATCTATCCTTTGGAAATTACGGCCAGATTCGGCTACCCGACAATCAGCGTGCAAATGGAGGGAATTACTGATCAGGTGGGAGAGTTTTTGTTTAAGTTGGCAAAGGGCGAAGATTTTGAATTTAAAACAAAAAAGGGCTTTCAGGTCGGCGTGGTCATTGCCGTGCCGCCGTTTCCTTACGAAAGTAATGATATTTTTTATATGTTTAAAGATTCATCAATAATTTTTAAAAACTCTAACGCGATAGAAGGAATTCATTTGGGTGATAATAAAAAAATTGACGGTGGGGATTTGCAATTGGCCGGCGTTTACGGTTATGCTTTGGTTGTTACAGGCTCGGGTTTAACGGTGGAAGAGGCAAGAGATCAGGTTTATAATCGCATTAAAAATATCCGTTTGCAAAGTATGTTTTATCGGGTGGACATCGGCACGAGGTGGTATCAGGACAGCGATAAGTTGCAGGCGTGGGGATACTTATAAAAAACATTATGCAAACAGCAAAAAATAACCTTTTTGATTTACCGAAAGAATTTTCATCTCCGAAATCATCTGGAGTTATTGTCGTTCCATTTGGTTTTGAAGCCACGACTTGTTATGGAAAGGGAACAAAAAATGGTCCAGATGCCATAATTAAAGCCAGTGCTCATGTTGAGCTTTTTGACGAGGAGCTATGGCAGGAAACTTATAAAAAAATTAATATTTTTACCTTGCCGGAAATTAAGACGAGTAAATCCGTGGAAGTGGCGAAAAAACAGATCGGGGAAACTGTTAAAAAAATTTTATTAGACAAAAAAGTACCCATAGTTTTAGGCGGGGAGCACAGTATTACGCCTTTTATAATTGAAGAATATAAAAAACATTTTGATGATTTCAGTATTTTGCAATTCGACGCTCACGCTGATTTGCGAAATGAATATCTGGATCAAAAATATTCGCATGCCTGTGCTATGCGGCGGTGCCTGGATTTTCCGGGCATAAATTTGGTACAAGCAGGAATTAGAAGTATTGCTAATGAAGAAGATGAATTAAATTTTTGGCAAGAGAATCAGCACCGTATTAAAACTTTTTGGGCTAAGGACAAAAAAAAGTGGAAAATAACTCAAATTGTTAACGCGCTTAAGAAAAATGTTTTTCTGACTTTTGATGTTGACGCGTTTGATTCGTCAATTATGCCTTCAGTTGGTACACCGTATCCCGGGGGATTGGATTGGTACGAAACGATAAACATTTTACGCGCCGTCTGCGCCAAGCGCCAAATCATCGGCGCGGATTTTGTGGAATTATCTCCGATCAAAAATCTTTCCGCGCCGGATTTTTTAGTGGCGAAATTGATTTACAAGACGATTGGGTATATTTTTACTGAATAAATAATTTTTTTCAAAAAGAAGAGGCGGGGAAATTTTTATTGCCGCTAATCGCGGTTTTTTATTTAGAGCATGAAACATTGACAGATTATAATCTAAGGTGTATAATATAAATACAGTCAAATAAGAGAAATTTTGTTCCTTAAAAATACAGAAACTAGCTATATAGGAGGAGAAGATGAAGACATTTTTGTTTAATTTGTTGCGGAAGATTTTGGGGCCGGAAACTGTGGAAGTTCGGTTAAAGCCCAGAGAAAAGTTTCAGGGATCGGTAAAGATTTTGGGCATCAGCGGCAGTCCGCGCGGGACAAAAAGCGGGAGTCATAAAATGTTGGAAATGGTGCTATCCCACGCCAGAAACTTTGGCGCGGAAACGAAAACGATCGTGCTTTACGAGAAAAAGATGCGGCCGTGCGAGGGTTGCGTGTCGGATAAGGACAGAGAATGCTTTTTTCCGTGTATTCACGAGGATGACGACACCAACGAAGTTTTACAGGCGATGATAGACGCGGATGCGTTCGTTTTCGCTACTCCTGTGCACTGGGCCGCGCCGTCCGTGTTCATTAAAATCCTTATGGATAAGATGACGGCGATTGAGGAACATCACTACAAAATCGCTTTCAAGGATGGCCGCGAACCGTTGCTTGGCAAGCCTTGCGTGCTGCTTGCTTCACAGGAGGGAGATGGCGCGACAATGGCGCTTAGCTGGATGGCTGGCGAATTGCGGGAGATGGGCGTTTGGACCCTGCCTTGGGGACAAATTTTTAAACCGGCGTTGCTGGAAAGGAAAATTATCCGCGCGGGCCTGCGACTTATCAACGAGCGCAAGTTTGAATGGATTGATAATACTTTGCGCGCGGCCGGACGGAATATCGTGTTGGTTACCAAGCTCTTTAAGGAAAGCGGTTATCAGTGGGATGATTATGATCTTATAGAGCCCAACTGTTAACTGTGCGAATCTGGGGTCGAGCCAATGGCTGGCCCCTTTTTTATTTTGGCTAGCGAGGAACACCGCACAAACGAAGTTTGTATGGCGTCCGAGCGAAGACAAAATATAGCATGCTATATTTGCAATTTTAGCTAATTTTTTGTATAATTTATACTAAATTATGTCAGGTAGTGAAAATTTGGTGGGTTAAATTTGCCATGTTGGTTTACCAAATTTTTTCAACCTAGGCTAGTTTGGTAAGCTTATTCTTTTTTGTTGGCCTGCTTATAAGGCCAAATTTCTACTACCTGGTATGTCATTTTTATCCAAGTTTTTCGGCAACGCGGGCAAGGGAGGCATTGCCAAATACGAAGCGGTCGTTAAGCAAATTAACGGGCTTGAACCAGAATTCGAGCGTTTTTCGGTTGAGGAATTAAAAGCTAAGACGCAGGAGTTTCGTGAGAGATTAGTTAAAGGCGAAACGTTGGATGATCTGTTATCCGAGGCCTTTGCCGCGGCCCGCGAGGCAGCCAAGCGCGCGTTGTCTCAGCGGCCGTTTGATGTGCAGCTAATCGGCGCCATGGCCTTGCATGAGGGCAAAATAGCGGAAATGAAAACGGGCGAAGGCAAAACTTTAACCGCCACGCTGGCGATCTATCTGAACGCTTTGGAAGGGCAAGGCGTGCACGTGGTCACGGTCAATGATTATCTGTCCAAGCGCGATGCCAACTGGATGGGCGCGATTTTTCACGCGCTGGGTTTGAGCGTTGGTTGCATTCAGCATGAGCAATCTTATTTATACGAGCCGACTCGAAGAGTCGTTGCGACCCAGCCGCTCGCGAGCGGCTGGGGAAGCAACCCCGCGGAAGATGATAAAAGTTTGGGATCGCCACGCCCCTTCGGGGCTCGCGATGACAGCGTTTTTGTGGAAATGCAAAATTTAAAATCGGTGTCGCGCCGCGAAGCGTATTTGGCCGATATCACCTATGGCACGAACAACGAATTTGGTTTTGATTATTTGCGTGACAATATGGTGGCAGACTTGCAAGAGATGGCCCAGCGTGGTCATAATTTCGCGATAGTGGACGAAGTGGACTCAATTTTAATTGACGAAGCGCGGACGCCTTTGATAATTTCCGCGCCGGATGAGGATTCGGGAAAATTATACGAAACTTTTTCCAAAATCGCGCCGGGCCTGCGAGAAAATGAAGATTATAACGTTGATGAAAAAATGCGCGCGGTTTCTTTGACCGAAGCGGGCATAGAGAAGGTGGAGAAAATTTTGGGGCTGGGCAATATTTATACCGAGGGCGGCATAAAATACGTCCATCACTTGGAGCAGGCGCTGCGCGCGGAGGTTTTATTCAAGCGCGACCGCAATTATGTCGTGAAAAAAAACGAAGTGCTTATCGTGGACGAATTCACTGGCCGTTTAATGCCGGGCCGGCGCTACAGCGAGGGCTTGCATCAGGCCCTGGAAGCCAAAGAAAGCGTGCCGGTGCAAAAGGAATCGCGGACCCTGGCCACCATCACTTTCCAAAATTATTTTCGGCTGTATAAAAAACTGGCCGGCATGACTGGCACAGCCATGACTTCGGCCGAGGAATTTGCCAAGGTGTACAAGTTAGAGGTGGTCAGCGCGCCAACCAATAAGCCAATGATTCGCGTTGACATGTCTGACAGCATTTATCGCACGGAGAAAGGCAAATTTCAGGCCGTGGCGCGGGAAATTAAGCAGCGGCACGAGGCTGGACAGCCGGTGCTCGTGGGCACGGTGTCCATTGAAAAAAACGAACTCTTAAGCCAATTTTTGCAAAAAGAAGGCATTCCGCACGAGTTGTTAAACGCTAAAAACCACGAACGCGAAGCGCAGATCATCGCCAATGCTGGCCGGCGGGGAGCGGTGACCGTGGCTACGAACATGGCTGGCAGAGGAGTGGACATTATTTTGGGCGGGAGGCCGGAAGAAAATCAAAAATCAAAAATCAAAAATCAAAACGACGATTCAAAATTAAAAATCAATAATAATGTCATTGCGAGCGAAGACGAACGTAGCGAGGATGAGCGTGGCAATCCCGTGGATAGCAACGAAAACTCGGGATTGCTTCGTCGTCCCGCTGACAGGACTCCTCGCAATGACGAAGTGGATAATTGGCAAAAAAAGCACGATGGAGTGGTTGCTTTGGACGGTTTGCATATCATTGGTACTGAACGCCATGAGGCGCGCCGCATCGACGACCAGCTGCGCGGCCGGTCGGGGAGGCAAGGTGACCCGGGCTCTTCCCAGTTTTTCGTTTCCTTGGAAGATGACCTGATGCGGATTTTCGCGCCAGATAGAATTAAGCGTTTGATGGAAGCGATGAATATTCCGGAAGACCAGCCAATTGAAAATAAGATAATTTCCCGCGCTATTGAAAGCGCGCAGGCTAAAATCGAAGGTTTTAATTTTGACACGCGCAAGCATGTTTTGGAATACGACGACGTGATGAATAAACAACGCGAGACGATCTATCGCAAGCGCCGCGAGATTTTGGGGTCTGCGAATCTGCGCGAGCCGGTGTTGGATGTTATCGCGCAGGAAATCGGGAAAATCATTAAATTCCACGCGCCGGGCGATTATCGCGAAGACTGGAATTTGGAAGAAATGCACGAAATCATAAAAAACATTTTTTCCGTGCCGCCGGCCGCCCGCCAAATCATGGCGGACGCCAAGACCAAAGACGATTTGATCGATTATTTGGTTGGCTTGGCCAAGCAAGCGTACGAAACTAAAGAGAAGCAGGTTGGCGCGGCCAAAATGCGCGAGATTGAAAAAATGTTCTATTTGCGCACGATTGATATGTTTTGGATGGAGCACTTGGACGAAATGGAGCACTTGCGCGATTCAGTTCGCTTGCGCGCCTACGGCCAGAAAGACCCGCTGGTGGAGTATAAAAACGAGGGGCATAAATTATTTGGGCGATTACTTGGCGCGATTCAAACCAGTTTTGTCGGGTCAATCTATAAAGTGGAAATAATGTCCGAACGCGCCGCTGAAAGAAAAGAAGTTAAAAATATTCTCGCCGGCCAAGTCGTTGCCGAAAACAAAAAAAATAAGGTCGGCCGGAACGACCCGTGTCCGTGCGGAAGCGGGAAGAAATATAAGCGATGTCACGGCGCGTGACATCGCGCCATCCCGTAGTGAAGAGAAGCTTCTACTAATGGGATAAGAAATGCTGTGGCAAATAAAAAGCTCATGAATCCTATTGAGGTTCAACCTCGATAGGCTTGAGTTTAACGGCTCAACGGCGTTGAGCCGTTAAAAAACGTTTTGAAACATAAGAGGTGTCGGGAAAAGATAAAGAAAAAAGCCAGTGTCATTTGACAGCTGGCCGG
>Ga0180732_1001962_pt1 | contig 11655 bp, 9 predicted proteins | sample KR11_01MetaG_FD_148674 | JGI IMG/M metagenome (GOLD analysis project Ga0180732, IMG submission 148674) | Groundwater microbial communities from the Olkiluoto Island deep subsurface site, Finland - KR11_0.1 MetaG | ecosystem: Environmental > Aquatic > Deep subsurface > Groundwater | place...
TTATCCTATAATATTGCTTACAACTCCGGCACCGACCGTCCGGCCACCTTCCCTTATCGCAAACCGAAGCTCGGTCTCCATTGCTATTGGTGTTATCAACTCCGCCGATATAGCTACATTGTCTCCGGGCATTATCATCTCTATACCTTCTGGCAATGTTAAAATTCCTGTTACATCCGTCGTTCTAAAATAAAACTGCGGTCTGTAACCGTTGAAAAACGGCGTGTGCCTCCCACCTTCTTCCTTGCTCAAAATATATACCTCAGCATTGAACTTAGTATGCGGCGTTATCGAACCGGGCACCGCAACCACCTGCCCGCGCTCAACATCTTCACGCTTTGTACCTCTCAACAACACACCTATGTTGTCTCCGGCCCGACCCTCGTCCAAAAGCTTGCGGAACATCTCAACTCCGGTACATACCGTTTTGATCGTAGGCCGTATACCCACTATCTCTACAGTATCTCCTACATGTACTATCCCTCGATCAACTCTACCCGTTACTACCGTGCCACGACCGGATATGCTGAATACATCCTCAACCGGCATCAAAAACGGCTTGTCTACATCACGTATGGGCTCCGGTATAAATGAATCTATCGCATCCATTAACTCAAATATGCATTTCGCTTCCTCGCTGTGAGAATCATCACTCTGAAGTGCCTTCAATGCGCTTCCGCGAATTATCGGAGTGTCGTCTCCGGGAAACTCATACTTGTCCAAAAGCTCCCTTAACTCAAGCTCAACAAGCTCTATAAGCTCCTCATCATCAACCATGTCACACTTGTTCAAAAACACAACTATAGTCGGAACTCCTACCTGACGGGCAAGCAATATGTGCTCACGTGTCTGGGGCATGGGACCATCATCTGCTCCAACCACAAGTATCGCTCCGTCCATCTGAGCTGCTCCGGTTATCATGTTCTTGATATAATCGGCATGGCCCGGGCAGTCCACGTGCGCATAATGACGCTTCAGTGTCTCATACTCAACATGTGCCGTGGCTATCGTTATGCCCCTTTCCTTCTCTTCCGGAGCCTTATCTATCTGATCAAACGGAACATACTCCGCTAAACCCCTCAACCCGCAATGCTTTGTTATCGCCGCTGTAAGTGTTGTCTTACCATGATCTATATGTCCTATAGTCCCAACATTAACATGCGGCTTCTTCCTCTCAAACTTCTTCTTAGCCATATTTAATACCCTCCCATATTTTGGTATTTAAATTTCTATATTCAATATGTTATAGCTACAGATATCAAACCCTATTCAGCTAAAACTATCATTAATTTCCTTATAAGCAAATATTTCTGATTTTGGAGCCCACGACCGGAATCGAACCGGTGAACCCCTTCCTTACCAAGGAAGTGCTCTACCTACTGAGCTACGTGGGCATTTCAACTGCGTTATTCTGATAGCTCTTAATGCAGGTCAAAAATCCTAAACATGGAGCGGGAGACGAGGCTCGAACTCGCGACATTCAGCTTGGAAGGCTGAAGCTCTACCAACTGAGCTACTCCCGCTAATACCCGCATTACCTTCTGCGAAAACAATAATCTTCCTAAATTATTTAGGATTTTCGCCGAATTTAGAGCAACAATCCAGAAGAAAGCCATGTAGTTCCAATACGATCCTAAAATATCCGCAGAATCTCCTACATCCGACTAACTTTCAAGGTTGGTGGTGGGGGGAGGATTTGAACCTCCGAAGGCTTCGCCGACAGATTTACAGTCTGTTCCCTTTGACCACTCGGGAACCCCACCTTTATGACATCTGGAGCCAGAGACAGGAATTGAACCCGCGACATCCTCATTACAAGTGAGGCGCTCTACCTACTGAGCTACTCTGGCTCGTCAATCTATTTGTTATATCTATATATTAGCTCCACAAAAAAAGTGCTCTGCACAGCTACTTATTGTATCCCCTTAATCGTATCTTAGAAAAATCCACATTACACACAATTTTACCTGATTAGCACTAAAGCTTGATAACACTCCTTCGTCATACTCATATTTAGCACGACGTACCTCGGTATAAAGTGTAAGCGCTAATCTTGAATTACAAAATAATTTATTTAATTAAAATTCACATCTTGATTGGATTTTAATTAAATGTTTTTCTAAGGCTTCTATAATCGAGGTAATGATTTTACAGAATCACTATAGCCTTGTATTATTAATATTTTTCTACCCGTCTTATAGTAACTTTCTAATAACTTTATTTTTTTAGTAATGTAATTTGTATAAATAGTGACCGTTAAAATAACGACAAGTCTTTCTTCTAATCTTTTATAAATAAAAGATCAACTGTTTTTTTAAAAAATATTCATAATTGTAGATTAGGCGTCAAATAACGGTCCAACTGCTATTAATCATTAACTATAATATTTAACTTATCAGCAAGACATTTCATTGAAAATATAATGTTACAAGGATTATCCTTGACAAGTAAATACTTATTTGCTTGACTAATCCATCAAAAAAATAGTTTTTATTTGCATTGTATGAACGGATTTAAAATAAATACTAAAATCCTTAAGCAAAATAGATAATAAATTTCCTGAGATGTTTACATAATAAATCGGATGATTATATTAAACCTACCATAAATGTTATCTATTCCAACGTAAAATATATTTTCTGTAACTATCTTAAATATATATTGCGAGCTTTGAATAACGCACAATATTGGCCAAACATAAGGAAAGTGACGATCTCAACCAAAGAAATACATTGAGTATTTCAAGGTTAGTACTTACATTTTAAGCCATGTAACTTTATGCTAAAATCGAGCCTATAATAGCTATACAATATGTAGTGAAGCTATATTACTATTCGGGCAATAGGGTACTTATGCAAAGATCACAATTTATCATTCAGCTGAGACTTAGCTAACTATTAATTTAAGGATAAATGTTTTGAAAAAAATGACCTTTACAATTTTTACAATTTTATTGGTATTTTCAATAGCCGGTTGTGCTCATAACGACAATACCCAAATTTCGCAAGATAAAAATTTACATACTATAAAAAAAGATGCTCCCAGCAATGAATATTCTGGCAGCAATTTTAATCCTTCGATTTATTCAACTAACAATTCTCAAAATCCTGACGATATAAACGAAATCAAATCTGATTTGGCTAATATTTCTAAAAAAGGAAACACCACAAAAACATGTCCTTCTCCACTTTCTGATGACATAACGCTTATAGATCCTGATCCTGACAATAAATATATTGAAAATACAGCGGCATCTCCAAAGAAAAAAACCAACCGTAAAAAAAATGCTCAGGCTGTAATGGACGAAGCTATTGATTACTGTCAGATGTCTCAGGAATTATGGCAAAATGGTGAACTGGAAAATGCAATTGAAGCGCTGGATCATGCTTATTCCACGATTTTATCATTAGATATTGATGAAAATGATACAAATCTTACTCAACAAAAAGAAGATATCCGGTTTACTATTTCAAAAAGAATACTGGAAATCTACGCCTCAAGGAACTTTGCTGTTAGCGGAAACCATAAAGCTATTCCTATGGTAATGAACAGCCATATTCAGGCTGAAATCAATCTTTTTACTACCGGTCGTGAAAAATTATTTTTTATAGAATCATTAAAACGTTCCGGAAGATATCGTGCAAAAATAGTTAAAGAGCTTGAAAAAGCCGGTATTCCTGTTGAACTGTCATGGTTGCCATTAATTGAAAGCGGTTTCAAGGTAAACGCTCTTTCTTCCGCCAGAGCTCTTGGCCTTTGGCAATTTATCCCGTCAACTGGTTACAAATTTGGTTTAAAAAGGGATATATTTGTTGACGAAAGACTTGACCCTATAAAATCGACTGAAGCGGCTATAGCTTATCTTAAAGAACTGCATGGAATGTTCGGCGACTGGACAACAGTGCTTGCAGCATACAACTGCGGAGAGGGAAGGGTTTTAAGATTAATAAGAGATCAAAATGTAAACTATCTTGATAATTTCTGGGATCTGTATGAAAAGCTTCCAAGAGAAACAGCAAGATATGTTCCGAGATTTTTAGCAACTCTTCATATCCTTGCTAACCACGACAAATACGGCATTGATGTAACCGATATAGAATGCCCGATAGAATCTGAAAGCATAGAAATAACAAAGCAGGTTCATATCAATAATATTGCCAAAGAGATAGACGTTGATGAAACACTTTTAAAACGTCTTAATCCCGAGCTTAGATATTGCATTTTGCCCCCTTCTAAGTATCTTTTCAAAGTACCGCCCGATAAAGGCAAAGAATTGCTTGCAAAAATAGATGCAATTCCCACCGCATCTGTATCCCCAGAGAATTATTCCATTGCTTATTATAAAGTAAAAAGAGGGGATACACTTTCTATTATTGCAAGACGTTATGGCACAAGCGTTAAAGAATTAATGCGTGACAACAGGATGCGAAAACCGATTCTTCTTACAGGAACTAAGCTTAAGATTCCTTATCGTGGCGCATCATTATCAACAGCTACACTGGCAGAGACAACTCAACAAAACGGCCGTAACGATACTAAACAGACTATTATAGAACATGTTGTTAAAAGTGGAGAATCTCTCGGGATTATAGCTAAGCGCAATAAAACAACAATAAAAAACTTACAGGAGCTTAACAATTTAAAATCTTTAAATATCTGTATAGGCCAAATCTTATCTGTGCCAAAATCAGATAATTATAAGCAAAACAATAATCTTATAAAAAAATACCGTGTTAGAAGCGGAGATAATCTTTATAAAATCGCACAAAAACATAATATGTCCCTCGACAGGCTTCTGGATATCAACAAGCTGAGAGCAAAGAGCACAATACTATCCGGACAATACCTTTATGTTGAATAATTTTGATCGATTCGCTGAAAATACAACATCAGGCCGATGCCGTATAAGTCCCCCTGTGGTGATTGTGGAACCATTTGAATTTACTTCTCCTGGAGGGATAAGAAAAACCCTTTCCCACCTTTGTAAAAAATGGTTTGTTGAAATCCAATATTCCTTTTAATCTCCGATGAATCCTCCAAAAAGTCAATTAAGACTAAAAGCAATACAAGCGGATACGATATTAGACTTCGTGGAAACAACTTTCTTTTGGGATTGCAGTTTTCATACAAACGGATTTGTCGCAACAAACAAGGGGCAGGTTATGATTCCTATAGTTTCCATTAACAGCTCATACCTTGGCTTATAGCACATTATTCAACACTATATAATTACTTCCTTGTCATATGATGTTTAGTTTATTATTTATGACTATATTCCATTGAATAAAAAAAATATAAGTATATTATTTTAAACACTTGCTGTATATTACGATGACAATCGTAATCTGTAATTCATTAAAAGACATTCCAAGATCCGCTATTAGCGGTATTTTCCATGAAATAAATATTGAAAAACATTGTTGATTCAAGTAGATATGTTTAGCAAAATGACATTCATTTTAAACCAACGAGGTAAGTGCTTTTATAAAATAAACTGCGTTACCATTCAAGCTTGAAATGACATAAGATATGATCACTTCGCATGCGCCGGTCTGGCGCTTTTGGGGGAATTTTTGGTTGGTCTGGGTTTGTTGGGAGCAATAGATAAGAATTTACCGGCACCCGGCAGTGGTGCCGGATACCGTGCGAGTGAACACATATTTCCGTCTACATGCCCATAGTGGTCATTTGACGTAAAACGGACTTGTTTTAGGCGATGAATTTCGTGAAGGCAACTTCACCCAATGGCAACCACATTAAAGCTTTCAGGACAGACAGCACTTCTTATCAAGCTGAGATAATCAATCGGTGCCATGCTATGGGATTGATTTTGCGATAGGAGCAGATCTTGATAAGACGGTGGTCAGGCAAATCAAAAGTCCTATCACTAGTGATTGGCGGGTTTACCAAAATGGTTTTATTGCCGAAACGGTGCACTGTATGAACAGGACCCGGGAGGCTTTTCGACTGGTAGTGATTCATCGCCCCATTCAGGGAAAGATATTTAATGAAGTTGAGGAAAGAGAAAAATTCACAGCAATAGATACCAATCGCACCTAAGACTCTGAACAACTGGCATAGCCATCAGGTACAAACGTTGCGATGGAAACTATACGAAACGGCGGGAAAGGTTGTTTTGCATGGAGGCGATATATAGGACTAAAAGTCATGAGACATTTTCTACCGCTATTTTCACAGATACGATTGGAAAGCATGCGGTTTGCTGCCGGATAAAGAGAAACAAAAAAATACAACATTTTTGCAATTCATGGGAGAAATACGTCCAGACGGAGATTAAATGCCATTTATTTAATGATACTGCCTAATAGCTTCTGATATAACCGCTTGTCCGAAGTGCTTCTCATCGTCTGTGCTGATTTTGGGAATATAATTAAACTTGCAGTGCTGCCCAGAATAATATAAAAATAATTTTTTATGGAAATCCAAGACTGGCCACACATTTTGGTTGCGTGGAAATCATGAGCGAATAGCTCTCCAATGTTAATAGTTTGAAAATCAAGTTTTTCCGCACAGCAATCACAATTAATTTATCTTGGGAATACTTACTGATGAAGAATATGAAGCTTACAATTTTTACGAGGCTCATAATCAGTTATCTTGCAATTATACTATTAATAATTTGCCTGGGAGTCTATGCCTTTTTAAGACTCAACCAAGTTAATCAAATAATAAATTATATTATATTAGTTGACGACGCCACAACAAGTATTACCTCAGAACTCAAAGATTATATCCTTACCCAATTGGAATTTGAAGAAAAATTTTTCGTTTTAAAGGATCAGGATTTTTATATGCATTTTTGGAAATCAGAAAATTATTTCCCCAACGCTATAGAAAAACTGAAAGTAATAGCCGATACATCTTATAAAAGACAATTGGTAAATGATGCCAAAAATGCATATAGTTTGTATCTATCTTTATTCAGGAAAGAAGCGAAAACATCTTTGCTCAACATAGATTCAAATGAAGAAAGCTACAAAATTTATAAAAAAAAGAAAGAGAACCTTATAGCTGCGATAGATCAAAATCTGAAACAACTTGTCAAGATAGTTGAACGAGACAGGTGGAAAAAGACCCGGGAAGCCAGTAAAATAAGCATTGAGGTTATAAAAGTGACCACTGCAACTGTGGTCTTAGCTGTAGTAATGATTATTTTTATATCCGTTATCAATACAAGAAGCATAAATCGCCCCATTCTTCTTTTAAAGGAAAAAACCAAGGAAGTAGCAAAAGGTAGATATCCAACGCCATTAGCAATTATTTCTCCTCCAGAAATCGGAGAACTTACTACAGCATTTAACGACATGTGTGAACGCCTTAAAGAGCTGGACGATTTGAAAATTGACTTCATCAGTCATATATCCCATAAATTGCGTACCCCTCTTACTGCTATACAGGAAGCATCTGGCATGTTGCTTGACGGATTCTTTACAGATATGCCTGAGAAACAACATGAGCTCTTTTTGATTATAAAAGAAGAATGCAGGAGGTTGATTGATGAGGTTAATCGAATACTCGATCTTTCCCGTATGGAAGCAAAGATGATGGATTATCATTTCGAGGTCACTGAGATCATTCCTATCATTAGAAAGAACGTCTTAAAATTATCACCTCTTGCACAAAAAAGGGGGATTGAATTTAAGATGAGCCTAATTAATGAGCTGCCTCCTGCAAATATTGACCAAGAGAGGATTATTCAGGTAGTTGAAGAGTTATTAGGAAATGCCCTCAAATTTACACCGGAAAGAGGAACGATAACCATCTCTGCATCAACAAATGAAAAAGGGACGATCGAGATCTCTGTTATGGATACCGGTTATGGAATTCCAGAAAAGGAACTCGAACGCGTTTTTGAAAAATTCAAACGAATAGAAGGTGGAAGAGCGGCTGAAAGAGGAACTGGGCTGGGGCTTTCTATTGCAAAGCACATCATAACTGTTCATGGAGGTCAAATATGGGCCGAAAGCAAACCGGGAAAAGGGAGCACTTTTTCTTTTACCTTACCTGTATAATAATTGTTTTTGATATTTCAGTTTTTTCAGGATGTGCTCTTAATGCAAAACATAAGCTGATGGAAACACAGGATCTCATGACCCAGGGCGACTATAATCTTGCTCTGGAAAAAGATCAGCAAATATTGAAAGAATGCCCCCAAATAGGAGATTATGCTCTTTTTCACATGGGTTTAATATTAGCCCACCCCGATAATCCGGATAAAGATTATAAAAATTCCTTAAAATATTTTAAAAAACTAATAGAAGAATTCCCTGGCAGCAATCTAAGAAATGATGCCCAAATATGGGCATCGCTCTTGAATGGGGTTATAAAACAGCAAGCGGAAGCAATTCGGTTAATAGAAAAAATTAATTTATTAAAAAGCGATAACCAGATAAAGGATAAAAAAATAGATGAACTGCAAAAGAATAACCAGATAAAGGATAAAAAAGCGGAAGAACTGCAACAACAGATAGAAAAATTAAAAGAGATCGATTTAAACATCCAGATAAAAAAGAGAAGTGTTAATCTTAAATGAGGCAAAGATGGATAATATACTGATTGTTGATGATGACTTAAATATTCTAAAGGTATTACGGATGAGGCTCGAGACCGAAGGTTATATATCAACTGCACTTGCCGATGTCCAGAAGGCAATAGAAGTAACCAGAGAAGAAGAATTTGATCTGGCTTTAGTTGATCTTAAGCTTGCACGAAAAGACGGCATTGAACTCATGGAAACCTTACACGATATCCGGCCAGAAATGCCGGTAATTATCCTCACTGCCTACGGAACCATAGAAAGCACTGTAGATGCCATGCAAAAGGGAGCATACAGCTATTTAACAAAACCTTTTGACCATCGCCAACTTTTATTACAGATAAAAAACGGCATTGAAAGGACAAGGCTCACAAGAGAGGTGAGAAGATTAAAAGGCTTAGTCGGAGAACGCTATGAATTCAAGAATATAATTTGCAAGAGCAGAAAAATGAAAGACGTTTTGGAGCAAGTGGCCATGGCAGCAGAAACTGACTCCAATGTATGCATACAAGGTGAAAGTGGTACAGGTAAGGAATTGATAGCAAAGGCCCTGCACCTTGCAAGTTTGAGAAAAGACAACCCTTTTTTAGCTATAAATTGCGCGGCCATCCCTGAAAATCTGCTGGAAAGCGAACTGTTTGGTTTCAAAAAAGGAGCTTTTACCGGGGCTATTTCTAATAAAAAAGGACTCTTTGCGCAAGCTCATGGCGGTTCTATGCTATTAGATGAAATCACTGAAACGCCGTTACCAATGCAGGCGAAACTGCTTAGAGTGCTTCAGGAAAAAGAGTTTTATCCTCTTGGATCGGAAAATCCTGTTAAGGCGGACGTCAGAATAATAGCTGCTTCCAATAAGGACCTTGCACTGGAAGTAAAGAAAGGACACTTTCGCAACGACCTTTTCTATCGACTCCATGTTATTCCCATACATCTGCCACCATTAAGAGAGAGAAAAGAGGATATTCCGCTTCTGGTAAATCACTTTTTAAAAAGATTTACCGTGGAAATGAAAAAAGATATAAAAGAGATAACCTCCTCTGCTATGCAAGGACTTTTATCCCGCGATTGGCCAGGTAACGTGAGAGAACTTGAAAATACCATAGAATATGCGGTAGCAATGACCACACGGGATACAATCGGTGAGGACATGATCCTCCAAACCCAAAAAAATAAAGAAAACGATATAAAATCACTAAAAGAGGCAAAAAACGATTTCGAAAAGAAATATATATTAAACACCCTTTCAATAACGGGAGGGAATATAAGCAAAGCAGCTGATCTGGCTGGTAAATACCGGGCAGATTTTTATGATCTTCTGAAAAAGCATGATATAAACTCAGCTGATTTTAAGAGACCAAAACAAAGTGTATGAATTCCCCTCCGCATAATATTTATATTTTATCAAATAATTAGACAAGAACCTACATCTTTAACCAATCTACTTGCATGAAATACCCTTCAGTTAAATTCATATAATTTTATTGCGTAATATTATATCTATATATTTTTCAGGATGTTACAATAATATTTCACATTTGGCCCACACCTTGCTTAGCATAATAAAAAATTGATGCCATTCGCTGCATAAAGTTGTTTTTCGCGTAGCTGTCGATGTTAAATGCCTTGAAAATGAAAAGATAATTTGTTCAAAAAGCAAAAAGCAGAATCAGAATAAGGGAGTTTATAAAAATGGATAGAATGAAAGTGCTGATAGTCGATGATGATGAAATAATAGCCACTCTTGCTAAAATTGTATTGGATAGCATGTTCGATAACGGAGATATTTATAATATCAAGACAGCCATAAATGGCGAGGAAGGATATATGGTATCTCTCGATTTTAAACCCGATATTGTTCTCACTGATATCCAGATGCCCGGAAAAAATGGCATTGAAATGGTTAGAGCTATAAGAAAACATAATCCCGATGTAAAAACCATATACATGAGCGGTGAATGGAGCAAATTTCAAACTCCCCTTCAAGAGGAACACACAATGCATCAGGCGTGTTTTCTAAAAAAGCCTTTCGCTATTTCCGAACTTAAACAGTTGCTTTGTGAAGCATAGTCTTAAGTCAGGCTATATGAAGTTTTCTATAAACAAAATTACTACTCTTAATAAAAAGTGAGGGTGTCGCATTCTAATAATATCTGACCAAAAGAAAAAACAAAACGTAACCAAACAACAATTAAGGAGATTAATGAAATGAAAAAATCGTTACTTAAAAGATTGTTATCAATGTTTTTTGTTTGCTTACTGATGTTTGCTTTTACCGAAACAGTGTTTTCCAAGGAATCAAATGATACCAGTTTAATAAAAGTGGCAGGGATAATTACCGATATTAGTCCCGACACCGGTAAGGTCGCAATAGCAGACAATACCGGTATGGCAATATCTCTAAAAGCCAGTTTAGATGTTAAACTCAAGGACTTCAAGGCTGGTGATAATGTATTCGTAGAATATGACAAATTATCAGGAATTATTCTGTCAATGGTAAAACAAGATTTACAACAACAAAATTAGGTAATTAGGTGCGGAACTATATAGAATATATATAAATAATAGTTTATATTATACTATATAGCGTTTGCCAGAATAATGTTTGGGTTGCAGCAATAATACAAGTTTTTTCAGATCAGAATGGATGACGACATCTCAAACGGAACATATTTATGGCAAACGCTAATAGTATATAATATATCCAAGACCAGGAAAAGCGATAGTATGGCAGCAAATTTCAGCATAAACGCAATAATATAATACCCTCATGAATTTTGAAACACCATGTTTTCAGAGAAATAGTTTTTTTATTCATTAAATATATTATGGAATGGAAGCGGGAAAGCACTTTCCCGCCAAGAAAAAAGAGGAATAAGCTAATGAGTTTTTTTTTCCGCTGCTGTAGTGCCACGCCGTGGATCGTTATAATCACAGGTTTTGTTATGATTACCATTTTAACAGCTTATGGAACAATCCATTTTATTAATCATTTAATATAATTTACTAAAGTTTCGCAGTAAAATAATTGCATGAAATACGAAATAATTATTTGATATAATTAATAAATATCTTGAAAAGCAGCTCCAGTTTTAGTATAT
>Ga0180732_1001963_pt1 | contig 11652 bp, 10 predicted proteins | sample KR11_01MetaG_FD_148674 | JGI IMG/M metagenome (GOLD analysis project Ga0180732, IMG submission 148674) | Groundwater microbial communities from the Olkiluoto Island deep subsurface site, Finland - KR11_0.1 MetaG | ecosystem: Environmental > Aquatic > Deep subsurface > Groundwater | place...
TCTTTTGAAAGGATGGAAAGGTCATGGCAGTCCGATTAATTTATCGGATGTCAGGTTGATTAGACCTGCATGAAAACATTAATATAATTATAAGTTCCGATCATGAGACTAATATAGGAACAACTTGAATAGAGGAATAAAATATGACAAAATGCCCACTATGCGAAACAGAGATGAGAAAAAAACGTAAGGAAATAGAAAAAGGCATATGGGTTACCGTTGAGGTCTGCCCTCAGTGTAAAGACGAATGGGTAGATGAAAAAGAGCATGACATGCTCGTAGATTTGTTCAAGCGCAAAACCTTCAATCTCGGAGGCAGTATCGCAGTCAGGATACCCAAAGAAATAGCCGATGCCCTTGCCATAAAAGAAGGAACAGAAGTAAATTTCTCTGTGCAGGATAAAAAGATAATAATATCAAAGGCAACAGCATAAATTTACACCATAAATTCTATACGAACCATACTTGCACCGCCCCTCCCTGCACGCAGACCCGGTGCGTGCGGCATGCGCGGAGCCAGGACAGGTGCGGGGGAGCGTATCGCGATCAAATGCGGTGCGCCAAACTTAAAAGGAACCTTATTTATTCAAATGCACAACTTTCGGAGGCGGGAAACCGTTAAAATATGTGCTTGAAGCGATCGTATAGGCACCGATATTTTCAGCATAAAGCAAATCGTCGATCTGTAGATCTTCAGGCAGCTCATCAGCAAGTGAAATAGTGTCGAATGCGTCGCAAGTTGGACCAAACGTAGCGCAAACTTTTGTCTCTCCGCTCTTTATGGAATGCAGCGGATAATGCTGATGATCAAAAACCTGTCCTGAAAATGTATGATAAACACCGTCGTTCAGATAATAGCATGTTTTTCCATCGCGAACAGCTTTACCAATGATTTTTGTGATCAAAGTACATGCCGTCGCCACTATAAATCGTCCAGGCTCGGCAATGACCTGAATATCATCATTGGGGAACAAACGATTTATTTCCGAATTCAATATTTCAGAGAGGGCGGAAAAAGATCTTACGTCCGGCGTATACTTTACCGGAAAGCCGCCGCCAATATCCAGGATCTTTCTTCTTTTCCCTTTTTTGTCAATAAACCCGATTTGATAATTTCTCAATTCTGCTTCCTTGAAGATCGATGAGGCGAAATTCAAAGCCTGCGAATAGTTATCAAAATTATTGCACTGGCTGCCGACGTGGAAACTAATACCTTCAACTCCCAGCCCTAAATCCATAGCTTCGGCGATAAGATCAACCGCTTCTCCGGGGTGGGCTCCAAATTTTGAAGAAAGCTCAACCATAGAACCGGTATTAGGTACACGGATCCTTAAAACCAGACCAACATCCGGGGCATGTTTTTTTATCTTTCTCAATTCTTCAACATTGTCAAAAGTAACCAATATTTTGTACTCATTTAATTTAGCCAGGACTTCGGCAGGCTTGATGGTATTAGCATAGATAATTTTATCCCAGATAAAATCCTGCCGTTCTTTATCAGGAAAATGCTTGATATTATCATGTACCAGCATAAATTCAGGGAGAGAAGCCACGTCAAAACTTGCGCCCATATCATACATGGTTTTGACAATTTCAGGATTGGAATTTGCCTTAACAGCAAAATATGCCTGCACATCAGGCAATTTTTCCCTGAATTCACGATAATTCTCCCTGATCTTTTCATGATCAATAATAAAAACCGGGGTACCGTGTTCCCGTGCAATTTTTTCTAACATTTCTTTTTGTTTTTCGATCATATTGTATCCGATATTATTAACAATTATTACTTATTAACCTATGAAAAGAAAATTTTCAATTTGCCAGGGATCAGGATTGTATTTCGCTGCCGGATGTTCTTTAAAAAATATTTTGCGATTTTTAAGAGGCGTCCAGTCCGACGGGGTCGAAATAAATTTTCCAAGATACGGTTTGGCAATATCCAGAACAAAATCATGAGGCAGGTCGTCGGGTAATTTAATACCTTCCCGCGGGTTTTCAAACATCCATAGCACAGCAGCAATAATACCTGCCGCTACCTGAAGGGTTGTAGCGTTCTGGCCAGGAACAAGAGATCTGGCTTCGTCAATGCTCAAAGAACTGCCAGTCCACCAGGAATTATAAGAATGACCCATCAAGAGTGCCCCAAGAGTATCCTCGCCAGATATAATTTCATTTCTCATGATCCTGATCCTGGGCTGGAGTTCATAATTCCGGCCGCGCAATTCCCAGAGCGAGGAAAGCGTATCGTGACAGGGCATATAAGCATAATTTACGGTAGGCCGGTAGATCGCCTTACCATCTTCCCAGACAGTTAACCGGTCTGAAAGGCCAAATGCTTCACCATGGCGGATCATCATACCGATAATTTCTTCATTCGGTATCCATGATCTGACCCATGTATTAATGCCCATTTGAGGTAAAAATATCTGATTTTTAGGTCCGCGCGGAGGTATATCGGCCAGGGGAGGCATCTTTTGCTCATGTGTACCCCAACCTATTTCAGCCGGGGCTGTCCCTTCTTCCCGCAATCCTTCAATGCTCCATGTACCTACAAATTCGTTAACCTCCTTTGGCTGGTTGGCAATTTGAGTGTCTCGCTCGCTGCAATGGATCACCTTAATTCCTAATTTCTTTGCCAGTCTGGCAAAATCCCTGTTTTTTGCAAGATGGATTATTTCTTCTTCATCCTGCACAGAAGCTTTTTTATCATCACAGGTGCGCTCAGCGATATCCAGCAAGGCTTGCTTTACAAAATGAGAAATGAGGCCGGGATTTGCGCCATGGTCAACAACAGCAGTTGGCGCATCTTTCCAATCGCGGGAAAGTTCAAGCAATTGCATTTGCCGCCAATAAAGCGATTTTTCATATGGGCTCTTTGAATAAATTCCCTCTTCAGGATCCCAAACTTCAACAGAAGTATTAACGTACAATACATTGTTATCATGGCACCATTTAATAATATCATTAGCGCCTATATTCCACGCCAGATCAATGAGCAAACCCTCATTATCGACATATTTTGACAAAACGTGATCTAAATTTTCCAGGGTAATTTTTTCATGAACATATTTCAATCCCTGATCAGTAAATTTTTTCAGATCTTTTGACTTGTCTTCAAAATCAATTATGGTAATGTTTTCTAGCGGGACATCGATCTGTTCCAATAAAACGGGCAGGGTGCATTGTGAAACTGAACCGTAGCCGATAATAAGGATTTTATTGTTAAATTTCTTTTTCATTTTATTTCATTCAACATAATTGGCAAATCCATTTATTCTTTGTTCGAATCTTAAACGCAACACAAAGATATAATTATTCGTATTGAATACGACCGGATGCCCCGCAGATTTACGGCGACGACGTGTAACGCATTGTTTTAGGGATAATAAAGATCATCATAAAAGCACTATATAAACAAAAAATATACATTCAGATAATTCACATTATGTATATGTATAGAGTTATTCGGAAAGCTTTATTCTTTCATAGTATATAATATTCTTAACGAAAATGAAGGAGAAAAATGAAATGATGACAAAGATAGTTCATGTCCAATCGGTATTGCCCTATGAGGATACAATTGCATTAAAAGAAAAAACAGGAGAGCCCTCCATTAAAGAAGCTATTTCAAAAGCAATTTACCATTATTTAAATTGCCATGATCCAGATGAGGAGAGCGGAACATGTCACAGGTGCCTTGATACGTGTAAAGAGACCCGATTGGCTGGACCGTCCGGGTGTAATCATAAGCAAACTGCTCCTTGCTTGTAGTCCTGTTCGTTCAGCTTGAACGTTTGAAATTGCTAACTCAACAACCAGTTATCAATTTTGTATCTCGTCCATCTCAACCACAAGCACAGATCCATCCTTTCCCCTGATCACGACTTTCATACCGGGTTCAATATTCTCCCGCGACTTTGCAAGCCACAACTCTCCCTGGTATCTTACATAACCAGTCCCATCAGGCGTTATCGCGTCAATGGTCTTTGCAGTATCCCCCAGGATTTCACCTATAACAGGTCTTTTTCTCCGTATTTCCATCACTTTGTATATCCCAAGAGCAAGGAATCCCCCCAAAATAACAGCAGGAATAAACAAACTGATAAGGAGGCTGGTCTGGAATTCAGGTGAGTACATGTTGGGGTAGCCCGTGGGCACGAGCAGTATGCTTCCAAGAGCTACGCATGCTATTCCAGCCACACCGAAAATCCCGAAAGTAGAAATATGCAGTTCGAACAGGATAAGACCTATCCCGAATGCGATAAGGAACAGACCCGTGACATTAATAGAGAATCCAAGTCCAATAAGCCCAAGGCTTAATGCGATCACACCAAATATTTCAGCGCCATAACCCGGGCTTGTAAGCCCGAATATGAGCGAATATATCCCGATGAACAAAAGCAGCGATGCCAGTATGGGATTTGAAAGTGTGCTCATGATCATCAATCTCATGGAGGGGGAATGATATCTATATTCAACACCGGATGTCTTTAACACCTTGCCTTTAACTGTCATCCCGTCCACCTTTACCAATAAGTCCTCGATGTCTGAAGCGATAACTTCTATTACCTTCATTTCCTTTGCCTCTTCAGCATCAAGGTTGAGGTTGGCAGTGATGAACTGCTCTGCTGCGCTTTCGTTTCTTCCGTGCTGCTTTGCCTTTTCCCTCGCCAGCGCAACGATTGCGTTAATTATCTTCTCTTCTTTTATTGGCTTTATTCCCTCACCTGACATTTCTACAGGCTGTGCTGAGCCTATTATCGAATTCGGCGCCATGGCAGCCACATCTGTCGCAAGGAGTATGATCGTGCCTGCTGACCACGCTGTAGCGCCTTTGGGGTAAACATACCCTATGACAGGCACAGGGGAATTCTGGATGAGGTCAAGTATTTTTTTCGTTTCGTCAAGACCTCCTCCTGGCGTGTTCATGGTTATTATCAATGCCTGCGCATCCGAAACCTGCGCATTGGCAAGAGCCTCGCTCACGATATCATCGCTGGCAGGGGTTATGGCGTCGTTCAGCTCAACAACGATGACCTGCGCTCCGGCAGCCTGTAAAAGACCGATAAACAGAAAAAAAAGAAAAAAAGCCTTCATTTATGTTCAGCTTTTGTGAAGGCTCCGGTCAGTCCTGCAATGTTACTTATATCTCCCCCAGGGGCGCCTGTCGTGACCACAATCATGTTCTTCTCTCGCGCTATTTCAGCCAGTGTCTGGAGTTCCCTGAGCCTGATTGAGATGGGCACTTTCTGGTATAATTCAGCAGCCTCTGTCATCTTCATGCTTGCCTGGAATTCACCCTCTGCAAGGATTATCCTTGACCTGCGCTCTCTCTCTGCTTCAGCCTGCTTTGCAATGGCTCTCATCATGGAGTCCGGAAGGCTCACATCGCGTAAGGTCACCGCTGATATCTTGATACCCCATGGGTCAGTCGCCTCGTCAAGGACCACCTGGAGTTTCTTATTAAGCTCATCGCGTTTTGAGAGCAGGTCATCAAGATCGATCTGACCGATAATATCTCTAAGCGTTGTCTGTCCGAGCATGCTGGTAGCTACCCAGAAGTTCTCTACCTTGGTGATCGCATTCTGGGGCTCCACGACGCGATAATAAATGACTGCATCAACATCTACGGTAACATTGTCCTTTGTTATTATGGTCTGCTTCGGTACATCTATCGTGACTATCCTCAGATCAACTTTTACGATACTATCGATTATTGGTATGATCAGGAAAATGCCGGGTCCTTTCACCCCGATCAATCTCCCCATCCTGAAGATAACAACGCGTTCATACTCTCTAACGACTTTTATCGCCTGCGCAAGTATTAATACGATTAATACCAGAGCAGCCATTATTGGAAATTCAATTGCCATTATATCACCCATTTTCTAAACATACAATGGTATATAAAGAACTTACCCTGATATTATATTTATCATTGCAGGATTGAAATGATTGAAATAAGTGTTGAACAAAAAATGAATCAGTGTACATTGAATAAATATGAATCAAAAAGAACAACCCGGGCTGGATGAACTTATTTCACCTGAAGAACGAGAACACCTGCTCTACGGGCTGCACAGGTTCCTGGCATGGGTTGGAGAGCCGCTTCCCGAAATTGTGGAAGTGGACGGGAATAATATTGAAGTACATGACGTGATATGGAGCTGCATTCATAAAAAAGAATTCTCGGAAAAGGAAAAAAAGAGTTTCCTGGAGATTGTCCGGATGCTTGAGGCAAAAGAAAAGCTCTGTGAGGAGTCACTCAGGAAAGCCTCGCTTACCCGGGAAGAAGCAAAAAAATTATATCATGAATCCGCAGCCCTCATTCGCGCAATCATGGATATCAGGGATTGTGAAGCCGGAAATGTCAAATTGAAAGAGCCGGATATTGAAATAAGACGTAAGATAGATGATGCAAAAAGATGGATCGGGTTTTTAAAAAGTGTTGGAACGAACAGTGGAGATATTTGATATTTACACGTGCATCCCCACCTCCTTTTGTCCCTAGAAATTCTTTATTCCGTAAAGGCTCTGCCGCGCATCCCTGAAATAGAACCGTTCCTCAAGTATATCCGTTTTTTTCAGTCTGTCAAGCGCATACCTGACAGTCCTGGAGGGCAAATAGCTTTCCCGGGTTATTTGTTTCTGGGTCAGCAATCCGCCTTTCTCAAGTACTTTAAAAACAAGCTTTGCAGAGGGGGGTAGAGACTCGAACTTTACGTCTGTGTTCAGTATCGATACGTTTTCTGTTGAATTACCGCTTTTAGCGATGGCAAAGACGATTCCTCATTGGTTGTCACCGAAGGAGTTAACGGGGTTAACTATCATAAAGGTTTCTATGATCTTAAACGCCAGAGATATATATGGGAGCAGGATAATCTGGACGCTATTGCGCGGAGGTCGCCAAGTCGGTACGCAATCTATGGCTCAAAATGCGAGGGTCGCCCAGTCCGGTCAAAGGCGTTAGCTTTAGGGGCTAGTCCCGAAGGGGTTCGTGGGTTCAAATCCCATCCCTCGCATGAATATTTATGCAGTCAATACGACCTTCAACGAATCTTTCGCCTCCCCAGCTATCTTAAAACCCTTCTGGATATCCTCAAGTTTCAACCTGTGCGTTATCATATCCTTAACATCTATTCTTCCATCGCTGATCAATTCAAGAGCTTCTTCAAGATCAACAGGAGCTGCGCCGTAACTCGACACAATGCTCAATTCATTCCTCCAGAAATCCTCGACAGGGATCGGGAGGTTCCTGTTCGGGATGGCAAAGAGCATAATTATCCCTTTCTTATCTATGTGCCTGAACGCAGCCTCAAAAGCAGGCATCGCTCCTGTGCACATGATGATCCTGTCTGCTTTTATGTCCAGTTCCTCATTTGCGTTGAACACCTCATCAGCCCCGCATTCTTTTGCCATGTTCAACCTGTAATCATTGATATCTGTTGCAACGACCTTCGTATTTTTCAATTTAGCAACTTTGATGTTCAGGAGACCTGAAATACCTGAACCCATGACCAGAACGGTTTGCCCTTTGCTCACCCCGATGATTCTCTGCGCCCTGAGAACACACGCCAGGGGCTCTATCATGGTCCCCTCTTCGTACGAAATATCATCAGGCAGAACATAGGTGCCATTCTCAACATTTATTTCAGGTATCCTCACGAACTCACTGAAGCCGCCCGGATCATAGTTGCCCTTATGAAGCGTTTCGCAGGCTGTATGGTTTCCGGCAAGGCAGTATTTGCACCCGTTGCACGGGACATGATGGCTTACGAATACCCGCTGCCCGATGCTGTATTTATCAGATCCTGATGCAACAATATCCCCCGCGATCTCATGTCCAAGGACTCGCGGCGCTTTCTTTATGCGGTACCATTCCATCAGGTCGGTTCCGCATATCCCTGAAGCTCTGACCTTTACAAGTATTTCTCCATTTTTTATTTCAGGTTTTGGTCTTTCCTCTATCCTGATATCGTTATTGTTATAATATATAGCTGTTTTCATGGGAATAAGATTTTCTACAATGCGGTTCTATTACTTTGATTGTTCATATATCTCGTAAGCTTCTTCCACGGACTTGCCTTCATGTACGATCGACCTGACCGCCTGTATCATACCAACTGGGCTGTCGCTCTGGAAAATGTTTCTTCCCATATCTACCCCGGTAGCTCCATCAGAAATCGCATTATGGGTCATCTCAAGAGCCTCTTTCTCAGGCAGCTTCTTGCCGCCTGCGATAACGACCGGAACATTTCCGCACGCATCGACCACTTTCCCGAAGTCTTCAGTATAATATGTCTTGACAATGTGCGCTCCTATCTCTACGCATATCCTGGAAGCAAGCCCCAGATACCGCGCATCGCGTACCATCTCCTTTCCAACAGCGGTCACAGCAAGTACGGGGATGCCATATTTTTCTCCCTCATTAACGAGCTTTGCGAGATTATCTATTGTTTCCTTTTCGAATTGCCCGCCGATATATACAGAGCACGTTATGGCAGTCGCATTGATCCTTATTGCGTCCTCTATATTTGTGGTTATTATCTCGTTTGACAATTCCTTCAGGACGCTCTGTCCTCCTGAAACGCGAAGAATTATGGGTATTTCCGCAGCCGGGTCTATCCAGTTCCTGACAGCGCCCCTTGTTATCATAAGCGCGTCAGCATACGGCAGCAGCGGTTCAACCGTTTTGCCAATATCTGAAAGTCCTGTCGTGGGACCCTGGAAATAACCATGGTCAACAGCGAGCATAACGCAGCGCCCGCTTCGTGGTTTGATTATCCTTGAAAGCCTGTTCTTCATACCCCAGTTCATATTCAATTTCCTCCTATTTCTTTTTCTCAGGTCTGAGCAGTAAATAGCCTTTATCGACCAGCCAGTGATGGAATTCGTAAGTAGTCTGCAAATCCCTCAATTGGCATAATCACAGAGATGATTATGGATACTTAAAATTAACGATTTCTCAAGGGCGAAAGTTCAGGGATAAAAAGTAAGGTTTACTTTTTGACCAGGTGGTCAAGGCCCATGCTTTGCAGTGCTTCTTTCATATCCTTTTCGCTGGGTGTGATCAACTCTATGAAATCAGACAGGGATTTATCAGTATTGCCTGATTCATCCTGTATCAAATAGGTCAATCCCTGTTTTTTCATGGCTTCTCCGATCTTTCCTTTGTCATTGCTGACCTTGACAAAGTCAATGAATTTATCGATCTCCTGCCTCTCCTCTTTGACTCCTCCGAATTTGCGGACAAGCCTTTCATTTTCTATTTGTGCCTTGAGCTCATCTTCAACAAAACTAAGTTTCAGCAGATGGGTATATTTGATAAAATCATCAATATCGTTTTTATTTGCCTGTGGGAAGTTATCGAGGAAGATTCTTATTTCCTCCTTTATTTTTTTCCTGCTTATTGAATCTTTGACGTGCAACTTGACCTGTTCAATAAGGTTCTTTTCAACCGTTCTGGCATCCCCTCCGTATTTCATTGTCAGGTATTTTGCATAATCAAGAACGTCTTTTTCAGTCGGAAGAATGTTTTTCTCAAGGAAGGTATTGATCTCTTTATCGATCCCTTCGTCAAATTTTGTTTCAGGCTCAGGAGGTTTTGCAGTTAATGTCTTTTTCCCCCCAAATTCCATTACTTTATCTCTTGTTTTCTTTGCTATGCCAGGTCCTACCCGTGGAACGAGCCCCTTTTCAAGCTGTTCTGAAAAAGCCGCAATCTTGCTGTTATCTAATGTCTCTATATCCACGTTTATATTCTTACAGGCTTCAGTGACTATCGACTTTGCCACTGCATTTCCCACACTTGGCATCAATAAATGAATTACTTTATCTGCAAGTTCGGACGGCATATTTTAAACCTCTTTTTTATTGTATTTATATATACATTGTTCCGGTTTTTTCCGAAATTTATAATTATTACAAATAATTTAACTAACCCTAAACTATTTAAACATAATCATGAGTATCATATATAGACATCAAACTAATTTTATTAAATTTATAATATTAACTTTAACGGATTTTATGAATGATCAAATGGACATTTCCAGCCCATGCATCGCGATCTTATTCAGTTCCCGCGCCCGTTCTTCTGTATTTCCCTCAGAGAATACCCTGACCTTGGGTTCTGTGCCGCTTGCCCTCACAAGGAACCATCCATCCTCGTAGTCCACGCGGACGCCGTCCATATCAGTTAAACGCTCATAATCCTGCGGTATCTCCTTTTTCAGACAATCCAGTACAGCCTGCGGCTTCTTTCCCTCTGGCAGGACTTTTGCTTCTTTTATCTGGTAATATCTCGGATACGAAGCCACAAGCTCTGACAGGCTCATCTCTTCCTTCGACAATATCCCTGCCATTACCCCGGCAAGCATTGGACCTTCGCGGCTCCATTCAAGCAGCACCGAACCGTGCTCCTCAAGCCCAACCTGAGCACCGCACATGAGTTTTGCCTGTGCAAGATAAGGCTCGCCCACTGGCGTATATATGACCTGCGCGCCGAGGCTATCTGCCACATCTTTTATGATGTTTGAGAATGCAATGGTCACAGCAATTAACTTCTTTTTATCATTGCTCTGCCGCAGCACATGGTCAGCGATTATCGCTGCGCTTATGTCTCCCTGGACGAATTTCCCGTTCTCGTCGATGAACGCGGTCCTGTCGCCGTCTCCATCATGCGCCACACCCATGTCAGCTTTTTCTGATCTTACAAGCTTCCTGAGCTTTTCCAGGTTCGAATCCGTGGGTTCTGGATTTCTTTCCCTGAACATACCGTCATATTTGCAGTTGAACCGCACCACTTTATATCCAAGACGTTCAAGTATTTCCGGGGTCACCGTGGACGCAGAGCCCCCGCCGCCGTCCACTACTATTTTCAGGGGTTTTACGGGAAAGAGCTTCTGTACATACTGGATTATGTGTGCCCTGTAACGGTCGCTCGCTTTGCTGTCTGTGTTCTTTGTTCCTTTTTTTACCCCAGCCTTAATATCACCAAAATAAATATTCTCGATCGCAAGATCTTCTTCAGGAGAGAATCCCCTCCCGCTTTTGCTCAAACACTTTATACCGTTGTATTCAGGAGGGTTATGCGATGCTGTTATCATCACGCCAGCGTCTGCCTGCCGCGCAATTTCCAGCGATAGCGTGTTCGGGGTTATTATGCCGAGAGTTAGCGCATTACACCCGTGTTCAGTAATACCCTCGATGAGCGCCTCCTCAAACATATCAGAGGATATGCGCGGGTCTTTTCCAATGGCAATTGTCTTACCTTCTCCGAGATACAGCGCCAGCGATGCGCCCGCCCGTTTTACTTTATCAGCGTCAAACCCTTCATTTACTATGCCCCGAAAGCCGAATGTACCGAAGAGTTTTTTCATTCTGCGCATCTTTTTATAATCATCGAATTTTTTTGTGAATTTTTCGCAGGGCATGTTGACTGAATATGCATCTGTGGTATTAAAATTAACTTATTATCCTTTAATATCTATACGAACAATGGGGCTGGAAATTAATCTAAGCGAAATGAGCATAATCGTTTTGGGAAGCTGCTTGAAATAAACAATTTCCTGGTTTATATAAGTTAATTCGTAAAGTATATGTATATATCAACTCATTTATTACTGCATCGATAGCAAAAGGGGATGGACT
>Ga0180732_1001964_pt1 | contig 11652 bp, 20 predicted proteins | sample KR11_01MetaG_FD_148674 | JGI IMG/M metagenome (GOLD analysis project Ga0180732, IMG submission 148674) | Groundwater microbial communities from the Olkiluoto Island deep subsurface site, Finland - KR11_0.1 MetaG | ecosystem: Environmental > Aquatic > Deep subsurface > Groundwater | place...
CAGTTCTTTCATCGGTTTAAGATTTATCTTCTTCTATTAAATCCCTTCGGATTTGTGACCGACTTAACATACAGCAGACGGCAGATATATTTAATAAGAAGATGGTAGGAACTTGAAAGATGAAACTTGGAAAGTATCCTGATATGCATGACTATGAACATTGAAAAACCTCTACTCGAACAGGAACGAATCCAGGCTATTGATTACATAAAGGGTATTGATATTGTTTTTATGGTATTGTTTAACTATTCAGTCACGTTGGATTATTTCAGGTTAATCCCAAAACCGTCTAATTATTTATACCAATACATCCTTCCCATTTCTATCGCCTTTATTTTTATTCTCATGTCAGGGGTTAATTCATATATAAGCTATGAAAAACATAAGGAGAAATTAACCCGAAAATATTTCATACGAGGGATAAAACTTCTTTTTTTTGCAGCATTAATAACGCTGTTCAGTTATGTTTTTGTACCCCAATATACGATATTTTTCGGCATACTACATTTCTTTGCGGTATCTTCTTTTCTCATTCCATTTTTTATTAAATATAATAAACTAAACCTGATCGCTGGCTTATCGATCATTCTATCAGGCGTTTATTTATGGCAACAAACTTTCAACTTTTCGTATCTATTTTGGCTTGGTTTCGTTCCTGAAAACCTTTCTACATTCGATTATTTTCCTCTGATACCATGGTTTGGTGTCATCTTACTTGGGGTTTATTATGGAAGATATATAATTAATAAAACTGCAAACCTAAGGTTTAAGGGACAAATTTCCAGTATATTCACATTTCTAGGTAAACATTCATTAACTGTTTATTTGATTCATCAACCTGCACTAATCTTGCTTTTAATCGCTTTTGGGTTCAAATTATTTTAGCTCAAGGATTGCACTTGCAGAAATAATTGAATGCTATTTTAAATGGAGAGACGATCTCCTCCCAGTACCAGAGGGAATTGAGGCTGCCATTTGATTTGAAGGTTTCAAGACGGCGCATGATGTACTATACTGGCAAATGCCAGTATATAGAGTTGAACGAATTAATTGCATTCAGTTCGATGCGCGGCCTGATATGAAATAAGAGCGCCGAGGAGGAGATTTGAACTCCTGCTGTGCGTAGCACAACTGGTTTTCAAGACCAGCGCCTTAGGCCGCTTGGCTACCTCGGCTCGTATTTCCTGCGAAATGGTTGGCATTGCTTATTAAGATTGCCCACATAAAAACCTTTAAAAGAGATAATTCTCATTCATGGACATCCAAAAAACACCCCAAGAGGCAAAAAATGACAAAACTGTTACTGGTCTTATCAAAAGACCCATATACCACAGAAACGCCTGATCTCGTGCTTGATATCGGGCAGAACGCAAAAGAAAAAGGGAACGAAGTCGCTCTATATTTGATCGAGGATGGAGTGACCGCAGCAAGGAACGGTGAGTTCGGGAAGAAACTCACTGCGGCACACCAGAAAGGCATAAAGATATACGCCGATGATAAAGCCGTGCTTTCGCGGTCGCTCACAGGCAAAATGGTGGACGGTGTTGAAATAAAAGAAATAAGCACGCTGCTTGACTTTATTATGGATGATTACGACAGAGTCGCATGGTTTTAGGTGATAACATGACAGGAAAACAGCTTACTATCGTATCTATAAACGGTCCCTACAGGGATGAGGGCGTGTTCACAATGATGAGACTGGCTCACGCAGCAAAGGAAAAGGGCATAACGGTCAACTTCTTCAATTATCTTGACGCCACAGTTATAGCGCACAGGGACCAGGCGACAAAAGAGTTCCCGCCAATAGAGAACATTTTCGGGACTATCGTTAAAAAAGGTATAAAGAACCCCAAAGCGCACGCGATCGCATGCATAAAATGCACCGATGCCCGCGGTGTTACAAAACAGCAGACAGAAGGCGTCATAATCGGCGGGTTATATGACCTTGCAGAGTGGACAGCAGAATCCGATAAGACCATACTATTAGGGTGAGACCATGAGTAAAAAAGTAAATATTATTGTAACACAACCCCCATATGGGAAAGAAGATGCATTTTCAGCAATACCAATGGGATCTTCACAGGTCGCTGTGGGAAACGACGCTACGCTGATATTCGTTAGCGGTGGAGTGCATTCCATAGTCAAGGGACAGAAGACAGGTTACGGGGACCTGGCTGTCTGGTCCAAGGACGTGCCGTCAGTGGAAGCCGAAATAACCCGGAACATTGAGACCGTGAGCTTCTTTGCGCTTGACAGCGACATAGAGAAACGCGGCATAAGCGACAGTGAGATAATCAGCGGGGTAAAGAAACTCTCACTTGACGAACTGACAGACAAAATACTTGAGGCTGACGTAAACCTGGTATTCTGATGACAGAAATAGTACCTGACGACAGGCTGGACGTGCGCGGCGAATGCTGCCCGTACCCCCTTCTCCTGACAAAGAAAAAAGTTGAGTCGCTAAAAAGCGGCGAAATACTTGAGATAACAGCAGACGACCCGGTGGCGCCTCAGAATATCGATTCCTGGGCGAAAAAATCAGGTAATAAGCTCCTGGCTGTCAGGCAGGAAGGGAACATTTATAAGATACTTGTCCAGAGAACTTAGGCTTTACCTGTGGATTCACCCAGGACGACACCTGTCGCAATAAGATGCGCCAGGCGAAGCGGTTCAGGTATGTTGGCGTGAGTAGATGTCATCCTGACGATCTGGATCGCTTTCTCTTTATCTATACCGCATAACTGGATGAAAACAGGATTCTCCCCATCTATTCTGTATATTCTCCCTGCGCGCTGTATTATTTCCCATCGCTCCTCTTTTTCGGAAAGATGCATAAGTGCGAGCCTGATCTTATCAAAATCAGGGCATGAACGCATATAAACAATGACCGCTATTCCAGTTTCGTCATACAGCTTTTTTATATCAACAGGGTTAAAACCTGCATAGGTGACGCCGTCCAGCATAATTACCCTTATCTGCCCGTAATTCTTTGAACCTTTGACCATCCTTATAATGCTTTCCGTTGCATCCATCCCGTCTTTTGTGACATGGGAACGGAGCACGCCATCAAGCTGTTCTCCTCCCCGCATAAAGGCGCCTATGATAATGACGTTCGGGTCGATGAGAGCCGAATCATCTATGCCCAGTATCCGTATCTCCGGTTTTATATGCATTATTTTTTGTTAGTTATTGGGTTTATATAGATTTCCGTTAATCTTAATACTGTCTACATTAATATATATAGGACATGAAATTTGTTGAAAAATGTCCCAAATGCAAGGGCGAAGTACAAACAAAGAGCCTTAAAAAGTCCATCGGCCTGGGTACTGTCAAGATACCTGTTTCCCAGTTCTGCTTGAACCCTTCATGCGACTGGTTCCAGGATTTTTCAGAAGCAAAAAATCCGGAAGATCTCGATCAGGATGTTTTGCAGTTAAATATCCCATATCTAAAGAACAAGTTGCCGGAAATAAAACGCCTGACAGCCGAATTAAAAAAGAAGACCCCTGCTATAATAAAACAGAATATGCTGGTGGTGAGGGGAGCTGCTGCTGTTGTTGTATTTTCGATCTTACTGATATTCTTACTTTCTTTACTTCGTTCCTGACCTTACATCTGTAAATTTGAACTGAAATTTCAGGACAAAATCTTCTACGAAAAACTTTGGGGACTATATATCATGTTTATTAATTAGAAAACATTATATTCCATCAAAATGTAGTCAGATAAGGTGAAAAGAAATGGCAATAGGTTTTGTATTAATAAATGTGGCTCCAGGTTTGGAAAAAAAAGTCTTTGATAACATGATAAAATGGGAGGAGATCCAGGAGTTATACCCTCTCTTCGGGGATTATGACCTGATCGCGAAGATACAGGCGCCTGATTATGAGACCTTAAGTGATATTGTAGTCCACAAGGTAAGAGCTATAAAGGGAGTGACAGAGACAAAAACCCTGACTGGCGCAAAATTTTAGCTCCAGGAGCAGGCTGTTCTATTTTTCCCCTGTCTTTTCTATTGTTTGCTCTCTTTATGCTTTTTTATAATATTTCGCAATTCGTTCGGATGCCTCATAACAGTAATATAAGCCATTTTCCGAAGTTTATCCACAGCATCAATATCCACATCCCTCATAGTAAGCGTGAGTTTCTTTCCGTTGGGCAGATTGGTTATTATATTCCCCTTTTTTTGGTCTGGGGGAAATATGTAAACCGGAATTTTCGCTTTCATAGCCTGTGCCACTGCATTTGAGAGCAGGGTATCTGATATTCCTGCAGCTATCTTTGCCACCGTGTTGGATGTGGAAGGCATGATAAGGAGAAAATCGTATTTTCCAAGCTGCAGGTCACCAACGAGGAAAGGAACGTTTGTTGATTTTTCAGTGTAGGTCTTAGGGAAACTCTTTTTTAGCTCTTTAAAAAGTTTGTACCATTTTACCACCATCTCTCCTGCCTGTGAGAGATATACTTTCACCTCAAGATCATGTTCTTTCGTGAGTTCTTTCATTATATCAAGGCTTTCACTGAGGTAGTCGCCGCAGCCCGTGATGCCCCATGCGATTTTTAGAGTCATGTAAAATCAGTTTTTCTTTTTAAGCAGTATAGTCGTTTTCATCAATCTATCCACGGTCTTGCGCATGCTTTTCAGCCCTTCCTCATCGTCTTTTGCACCTTCAGCGCCCCTGTCCTTTGACCATAAAGCGCCGCCCAGATTTGCCCCGAATGAGCCGCCGCCTACGGGAATGGCTTCGTTTATTATGTAGAAGTTCAGTATAGCCTGTATCGAGGGCTCCTGACCTCCGATGCGGTCACCCCCTACTGCAAGCGCTGCGCCGGGTTTATTCCTTATAAAGTACATATCCTGCGCTGCGATAGCCCTGCAGCGGTCCATTATCGCTTTTGTCTGTGCGCTTAGCAATCCCTGGTAAACTGGCGTTCCGATTATGATTGCGTCCGCCCATATGAGTTTTTCATAGACGAACTGCATATCGTCTTTGTGTACGCATCCATTTTTATTTTTTATACAGTAGTCGCAGTGGATGCAGAAGTTAATCTTTTTCCCCATTGCACTGAAGTATTCGATTTGCGCAGAATACATCTCTCCGGCATGACGGAGAGCCTCCTGAACTATGTAATCAGTTGATGCTTTTCTGGGGCTGCCCGATATGCCAAATAGCCTTATGTTTTCGTCACCCATTTTTTCACATGAATAAGAACGACCTGTTTTATCAAATAGCTTTTGTGTGTGGATGTTAATTTCATCCAACACCAGATGAAAGCACCTGAAGATCTATACAAACATTGAACTGGTATGGCGCATAAGGCCTTACGATCCTCTTCTCCAGTGGAACGATATGAAAGCCTGAAAGAACCGCAGCACCATTAATTTTCTTTAAGAGACCATCAAAAAGGTCATCTTCATGTGATATGGCATAAAAATGGATAACCCCTCCATTTTTTACTACCCCGAACGCCGCGTCAAGGAACTCGATCGCACTGTGAGGCAGGTTCATAATAACATGGTCTGCTCCTGATACACCTTTCAGGTCTTCCCTGGCATCACCTTCCCTAATCTCAACATTCCTTACTCTGTTTAGTTTCACATTTTCCTTAAGGTACCTGACCGCGTCCGGGTTCTTATCAATTGCTATCACATGCGCACCTGGGAATCTTTTAGCTATCAGGATGCTAAATGGCCCCACGCCTGAGAACATATCCACGACAGTATCGCCATCCTGTATCTGGTCTGCGATCCTTGCCCTCTCTGTTGAAAGACGGGGTGTAAAATATACTTTAGACAGGTCAAGCAGGTATCTGCATTCGTTCTCCTTGTAGAGAGTCTCGGTCCGCCTCTCACCTGCCAGTATAGATACGCTTCGCGTCCTGTATTCCCCGATGACAGAGGTTTCAGCCTGGAGGACGGTCTTTATCCTGTTCTGTTTAAGCAGGACCTGCGCGACCTTCTGCGCTTGCGGCTCATGCCTGTCAATTATGGCGATATCACCGATCTGTTCATAAGCAGGAGAAAATCCCAGTATCTCAGCAGGCGACTGAACAATTATTAATTCCTCAAAATCCCCCAAATCGGTTTCATAACCTTCAATAGGCCTTATTACAGGGATCAATACATTATCGTCCTCTCTTTTTATCTTCAGGTTCTTATCTATAACCTCGAGTTCGATAAGTTCACGCCGTACCTGTTCTCCTCTATTTTTAGGGACTCTGATGTATCTGGACTCCATATTTGTACTGAGGGACAATACCATTATTACTCAAATAACACAGTTTCCAGGAGCAGGAATGTCATTATTACTCCGACAAAAATAACAGCATATCCTATAATTTTGCCTAATGTCACGCCATAACCATAAAGCCCTTTTAAATTTATTTCCATGGTAGTATTGTTTGGCGTGCTTAAAGTTTATAGTTTTTGATAGCAAAACTTACAAACACAGACGCATATTTAGTGTTATGCTCACGTTCATAGGACTCGGTCTATATGATGAAAAGGATATCACAGTAAAAGGACTGGAAGCTGTAAGAAAAGCAGATATCGTATATGTAGAATTCTACACATCTCACCTCATGGGAACGACTATCGATGCATTGGAAGGGTTGTTTGGCAAAAAGATCAATGTTCTGTCACGGGAAGATGTTGAACAGGCGCCAGAATGGCTTTCACAGGCAAAAGAGAAAAACATGGTTTTCCTGACAGGCGGGGATGCCATGGTCGCGACAACACATATTGACCTTCGTCTTCGCGCCAGGGACATGGGCATAGATACCGCTATCATTCATGCCCCGTCCATATCATCTGCTGTCTCAGGCTTGAGCGGACTGCAGAATTACAGGTTTGGCAAATCCACCACCATACCGTTCCCCTATGAGCGCAAAAATAAGGTCATCGTATCAGAGGCGCCGTACGACGTCATTAAGATGAACCAGAAAAATAATCTTCACACGCTTGTTTTTCTTGATATTATAGACCAGGAAAAACGCTTTATGGACATAGGAACTGCCATATCCATACTATCCGGACTGGAAGAGCGGCGGGGCGAGGGTGTGCTTGTGAACATGCTTGGAGTGGGTATCGCAAGAGCAGGGAGCGAGTCACCTGTTGTCCATGCTGATTATCTTCCTGAATTAAAAAAATACGATTTTGGAGCGCCGCTGCACATCCTTATAATTCCTGCCCAGCTTCATTTTATTGAAGCAGAAGCCCTTGTAAAACTTTGTGGTGCTCCTTCTGAAATCATGAAATAGATATTATTTCATCTTTCTTTTTTCTTTTGCAAGCTTCTTTTTCGCGTCTCCGCTACCCGAAGCTGCCTTCTTTTCAAGCTCTGTTATTTTATCCTTTCGATCCTTTTCTTTCCTCTCCATTATTTTTTTAGACATTGCCATGACTAATATATTCAGAATTGAAAGTATTTAAAATAATGCCCACCGAGCAAAGGTGGGCACCCTTTTTTCATGAAATGTTCCAGACCATGTTTTGTGGAACTTAAGTTTTACTTCTTTAAATGGACCCTTGATATAACTCTTTTTTCAGGCACCTTATAAGCCCATCGATTGAAACTGTTTATGTACAATACTTCTCCGTAACCGGTCTTTTCTATATACCGTACATCTCCTTTTTGCACTTCGCCCGATTCCAATTTGAATTTTACTATGTCGCCTTTAGAATATTTCATAGATTTTTTCTCTCCTTTTGTTGTATACTGGTTTTTTTGGTGTCTTATTCAAATCCAAATACTCATTATGATAATAACCATAATGCCAATCATTTGTAATGGATTCTCTTCTAAATAAATGTTTCGGAATTGTTCTGTCCACGCAAAAAACCGGTGAATTTGAAAATATGTGATTAAGTTCAAGCCATGCAATAAGTAAAAAAACCCCATCTACCTATAGAAAAAAAACAATATCCTTACTAGAAAAAACAATACCAGTACTAGAAAAAACAGTACCAGTACTTATCCATTTATCCCTTGACTTTCATCAAGTTTGAATGATAAAGGAAAGTTATTTCAATCCATACGATTTTCTTCTTCTTTCTATGCTGTCCTTTAATCTTTCATGATCGCTGGATGGCATTTTTGGTTCAATAAGCTTCTCTTCTTCTTTCTTGGGGGGTTTATGTTTCCGGGTTTCCCATACATTATCATATATTTCTGACATCTTATACACCTGGCAGGATATTTTAATTACTGATTATTTTCATCACTAATAAAAGGAAGGGGTGATAATGTCAGCATATAATTATTATTTCCCGTTAAGACTGAGGAAGTTATTTCGGGAAATGATAGTTAAGAATGAGAAGATAATTTAAGGAACTGATATGTTAATCTTTGGAAATAACGGTATTTTTTAGCAGCCCTACATTCTCGATTTCCACCTCGACCTCATCCCCTATGGAAAGCTCACCCACCCCAGCCGGCGTACCCGTAGAAATGATATCACCCCGCTCGAGCGTCATAATACTGGAAATGAACTCGATAAGGTAAGGCACATCAAAAATTAAATTGGACGTACTTGAATCCTGGCGAAGCTCACCATTTACATGTGTTTTTATGGCAAGTTTGCTCACATCAAGCATCGGATCTGCTATATAAGGGCCAAAGGGAGCAAATGTATCAAAACTCTTGGAACGAGTCCACTGCACATCCTTTTTTTGAAGATCCCGCGCTGTCACGTCATTAAAACAGGTGTACCCCATTATAACGCTGTTTGCGTCTTTTCGGCTGATGTTCTTGCAGCGTTTTCCGATTATTACTGCCAGTTCCCCCTCATAATCAATATGCTTTGACATCCCGGGATAGATTATATTTCCGAGATGACCTATGACTGAAGAAGCTGGTTTAAGAAAGAATACAGGTTCATCAGGAATTTCCATGCCCAGTTCTCTTGCATGATCTTTATAATTAAGTCCAACACATATTATCTTGCTGGGTTGCACAGGCGTCAATATCTGAAGGTCAGTGAGCAAAAAAGTATCGTTGTATAATCCTTTGTCCGCAATAACGCGATCTTCTTTAACTTCACCATAGAAAATCTCATTATCGTACTTGAATCGTCCGATCATCAGTAATTACCTTTCAATAGATTTGTTATTTAATCTCTAAATAATATAAAATACACCAATTATATTAAATACATTTAATTATTTAACGTTATAGAATTTATTTATGAATAACTGCCATTACATATAATTTTATCTGTAATTTTCTGATATTGTTATATTTATTTGAAAGATTCTTGCATTCATAATGCTGAAAAAAATTAAAATTTATGTTCTCATGAATTAAATAAAAACCAAGCATAGTTGATTAAATACTAAAATAAGGCATAATAATTACCACAATGTAATATAAACTTGTGAAATTGTCCGTAATTACCGGATTAAGGTTATAATAAATTATAATTAAGATAGTTTTTATTTAACGATTTTTATTCATGCCACAACCATAGAAAACTATATACATAATTAGTATTATGATTAGTATGATGACTATGGTTAACATAACGACTCACGCAGGAGATAACAAGATGAAGATAGTCCACGTTCAATCAGTATTACCCCAGGAAGATGTAATTGCATTAAAGGAAAAGGCCGGTGAATCTTCCATTAAAGAGGCCATTTCAAAGGCAGTTTATCATTATTTGAACTGTAATAACGAGGTTATATGAAAAACATTCCTCAGTATATCGCTTCTGTTCCAATACAGAATACTGAAACCGAGCAGATGAATATTACACTGGGTTTTGATGAAAATGGAAAGATCGGAGTATATTTCGGAGACACAGCAGAACTGGGGCAGGATTCCAGTTATATAAATAAAGATTCATTTCCCAACAGTGGACTGCTGGCAAGTGGGAAGTACTCAATGTGGCTTTCAATGTTCTCAAGACACATAAAAAACTCATGTGACTATGATGATTTAAGTTTTGAATCCTGATCATTCATAATTTTATAACACTGTACTCTTCCTCAGCCAGTCTATGTCACTCTGGTAAAGCTCACGCAGGTCTTTTAAACCTAGCCTCAACATTGCAACCCTGCTCACCCCAAGCCCCCATGCAAGTACCGGGTACTTTATCCCAAGAGGCAGTGTAACTTCTTTCCTGAATATTCCAGCACCGCCAAGCTCAACCCATTTGCCCATGCTCTCGATATATACCTCAGGTTCCACACTGGGTTCTGTATAGGGGAAATAACCCGGTCGAAAGCGCACTTCCTCAAAACCCATCCTGTGGTAGAATTCAGTCAGGCAGCCCAGGAGGTTCTTGAAACTGACACCTTTGTCCATAACCACACCCTCAAGCTGCTCGAATTCGGGTGTATGCGTTGGGTCTATCGCCTCGCGGCGGTAGGCGCGGTCAATGCAGAAAGCCTTCACCGGCTGTTCGGGATGGTCTGCAAGGTATTTTATCGTGACCGCTGTGGTATGTGTCCTCAGAACCTGCTTTCGTGACACATCTTCGCTCCATCTGCCCCCCCAGCCCCTTGATACTCCGCCACCTGTTTCATGCATCTCCTTTACCGGCGCCACATATTTTCCGGGCAGGTCGCATTCTGTGGCAAGATGGAAAGTATCCTGCATCTCCCTTGCAGGGTGGTCCTGCGGCTGGAATAGCGCATCGAAGTTCCAGAAAGAACTCTGAACAACATCGCCTTTTATCTCGGTGAACCCCATCTCAAGGAAAATTTGTCGCATCTCGTTTATGAGGCGCTGGTATGGGTGTATTTTCGCGCCGTAAACCGGTTTTACAGGGGTGTGAATGTTATATGGACGTATGCGAGCTGTTTTCCATGAGCCGCTTGTGATGATGGTGGGGGTAAGCTGGGCGATCTCTTCTTCTATTGTCAATCCTGATGCTTCGAGGGCTTTTCCTGATCCGGTTATTGTGATGATTCGTGTCTTTTTCTCGGTCTTTTCCACCAGGTTCCTTTTTATCAGGTCCTTTACCGCCTCTCCAAGCTCTGAAAGTGGACCGAATTTAAGTTTTTCAAGGATATTCTCATCTTCTCCAGGTTCAGCTTTTCCTGACGGTATGATCTTATCCCCTTCTATCCTTGCCCAGTTCTTCTTCCTGAGCCATCCAAGTGCGATACCGATCATCTGGGGCGGGAATTTCTTTTTGAGTTCGTCAAGAGACAGGGGCGCTGTCAGCGAACTGATTATCTGGCGCTCAGGAAGTGATATCTGTGCGTAAGTTTCGCCTTCTTTTGTGAGGTTGTAGATGGTCGTTATGGTCTCTTTTACCTCGCAGAGCCCCTTTTCTGCAAGAAGGAAAGCGGACTGCATGGCTGCTTCGATGGGGAGAGATGAATTGGAAGCAAGCTCAACTGGTGTGAATTTTGGTTTTTTGGAGAGTGTGTGCAGGACTTTCTTCTCGTTGTTGGTTAGTGTGATTTCTTTTTGGGGGGACATAAAACAGGCTTTACAATGAACAGCAGGATATTTAATGATTTGTGAATAATCAAAGTGATCTAAAACTCCAGGATGGTGCGCTGGAAGGGATCATCCACAGCATGAGCCAGCACCTTGAAGTTATTCTTTATCCTTTTCATGATATTCGCCCTGAGTTCAACATCAGGGTAGAAATATTCGCAGGTATGCCTGTATGTCTCCAGATATTCCAGGGCTATTT
>Ga0180732_1001965_pt1 | contig 11651 bp, 11 predicted proteins | sample KR11_01MetaG_FD_148674 | JGI IMG/M metagenome (GOLD analysis project Ga0180732, IMG submission 148674) | Groundwater microbial communities from the Olkiluoto Island deep subsurface site, Finland - KR11_0.1 MetaG | ecosystem: Environmental > Aquatic > Deep subsurface > Groundwater | place...
TGCACAACTGGCAGCCTTACAAAATCCTAACAGCAGAACAGCAGAAACGGGTTACCTTGTAGGCGTGGATAGAAAGACAGGTAAACAGATCGTTGTGGATCCGTCCGTTACTCTCCATGCAACATATACAGGCGCGACAGGCGCGGGTAAGTCCGTTGCTATGCTTACACATCTCAGGAGAGCGTACTCACTGTTAGGACTCAGGGCAGTTTACATCACGCCAAAAGCTGATAGTGGAACCGATTATAGGAACATGGCTCTTGAGATAGGTGATAGTGCTGCCATTCTGGATATAGGGCGGTATGGCAAATACAATATTAATCCTCTGCAGGTACTACACGGTCCTGATCCTGACAAGTATGTATTCTCTGATCATATCGAATTACTGCTACAGTTCTTCGCGGTCCTGTTCAGAGATACGGATTCAGTCAACCAGGACAATACAATAGTTTCCACATTGAAGGACTTGTACGCATCCAGGGGAATTCACAAAGAAGATCCTAAGACATGGAAAAATGCATCATGGCCTAATCTTCTTGACCTACATAACTATTGGAGTGAATTGCTTAAGGATAGTCCTAGAGATGTGACATTAAATGCTCTGGTCAATAAAACAGCGATGTGTGAAGATCAATGGGACTTTCTTTGTAGACCGACAACAATAGATTTCTCTAAAGATTTTCTTGTATTTGATCTATCCGGGTGTCCTCCAAGTATTCAGAATGCTATGAATGTCTTTGTGACCGGTCTGCTTGGACAATTATATGCGAAATCAGATAAGGCAACTATCCTTTGCATTGATGAAGCAAGTGTGTTCCTGGAAGATGAAAGGCTCGCTGAGTTCATACTACGAATACTCAGGATGGGTAGGAGTGCAGGATTAACCGGATGGTTTGGGACTCAGAGCATTAAGGACTTTGAACTCAATATGAAAGCTTCTTCACAATTCCAGGCTAACATATTCCAGTCGTTTATCCTGGGTAAAAATATGAGAAAAGAGAATTTACCTGCAGTTCAATCATACTTCAAACTATCAGAGAATGAAGTTAAGAATTTGATAGGGTGTGCAGCTGGAGAAGGGATCGCAAAAATAGGAAATGAATGTATACCTTTGAGGGTTGAATTATCAGAATATGAACTGAATATCCTTAAAGGAGGATCCACAAAAAGAGAAGTTCAAGACATGTCAACCAAGCTTCTATTTGAGTTGTATTATCCTTCATTAAATGACCTGTTCGAGAAGGAAGGTTTCTGTTTTGAGTCATGGATAAAGGGAGATGGATCTGTCCTGGCACAGAAAGGATTCACTGCCAGCCGTACAACTAATCCAATATCTGGAAAACAGGAACGGGCATGGCTTCGGAAGGTTCCTGATAACATGACTCTTGACCACTTTGGGACCTGCCAGGGAATTGCAGCTGAGTTGATATTATTAGGTGCTCAAAATGTTATCTTAAATCATGCTGATAAAGTGGATATTTCAGCAGAAATTAACGGAGTAAAAATAGCATTTGAGTATGAAAGGCCGGGAATACATACACAGGCGGAACTATTTGAGAAGAAAAAGAGGGCTGAACATGATCATGATAGAGTTGTATTCGTTGGTCAATATACGAACATGAAGTTCTTACAAAAGGCGTGCGGAGATGGAAATGTTATACAGCGTGGAATAGAACTGGCAGAGTTCCTGAAAGAATTAGTTTTCAAAAAAGAAATACATCAAGACATCCCGATCGGGGATGTCTTAACGATGTATCAGGACAATTGAAGCCCTATAAATGCTCGGACTGAAACGGTACTTACCTGTCTCTTCTTTTGTTCGTATCGTTCTAGTATGTTCCTTACTGGCTGGCTGCCGGCCCGTATCTGCTTTTAGTTTGTTCGTCTATCCGTCTCAATACCTGGCCGCCGATGTGCGCCCGCAGTTCGGGCGCGCTGAGGCGGCGCAACCACATGAAAAGAATTAAAAGATGAAGTTATCAATATAGAATTAATGACAATCAATAGTTGGCTCGACCAGGATAATCAAATCCGCTTTGAAATTGAGATAAGGGGACTGTATAAGAATGTACGGTATGGCGCTATTCTTGATACTGGATTCTCTGGCGGTCTTTTGTTACCTCTGATCACTGCAGTCGATGTAGGGCTGGAAAAGACCGGAGGAGGGACAGTCGCTCTTGCTGATGGGTCGATAAGTACCTTACCTATTTTTTTGTGTCGGGTTAAAGCGGGAGAACGGATTAATGACGTTTCGACAATCGTTATGGGTAATGAAGTTCTGATCGGAATGGAACTGATTAATAAAATTGATATTTGTGTTAATGCGGGAAAAGGGATTGTGACTGTTGATGAATCTGATGACGGCACATCAAATTATGCTAACTTTGATAACCTGACAGGAATGTTCCAGAAACTCACTGGCTGAGATTATGTATGATGAGACTTGTGGCGGTTCTGGATTAAACGAAGGCTTGATTTGGCGGCGCCCCGCAGGGCGCCCGGCTCCCGCAGGAGCCGCGCTGTCGCCGGATGTCTCGCGCAGTTCGCGAGGCTGACGGCGCGCAGGACTGGATATAACAAAAAGGAGAAAACATAGTCGGTCGAATGTGACTGCACAGGAGCTTAATAGAAGACCACAGGGATGTTTTCCTCTTCATAGACATAAACATACCATGAGGCACAGAAACTCTTCCCTGCGTTTGATCTCAGGGTTGTTTTTCGGGCCCTGAAAGTTCGACCGTTACGATCGTGTGTTTACTGATTAAAATTGAGTCGTTTATGATCACATCGAAGTTATTGAAATCTGTAATTTTACCGGAAATCTTTTTTTTTGTCAAAAGTGATATGGTAACAAACTTTCCCATGAACCTGGTCAAAAAATTATATTTTGGTATCATGCTTTCAAAACCTGGATTATTGATGTTATGAGCAAAATCTTCAACAGGTCTTAATTTTTCTGCGTTCATAAATTCTAACATCTTAATCCCTCAAAATATCATATCGTTTTCGATCTTTGAGCTCTTGCTTCTTCCCCTCATTCCAACCGGAAACTGCCTGGATGTATCCAGTTACCCGGCTCAGCTGAGTTACCGTGTGGCGCTGGCAAACTGGACACATTGGTTTTCCACACTTTGGACAATTGGCTGTACCTGATATAGTTGCCAGGCATGGCTGGCTTTCTTGGGCTTGTAAATGGACTGAGCAGGTTTGTTGAGTGCTGGACTCCGGGCGCTTGAAGCTCATACCAGCACCCGGATACATTTAGCTGGTTGGGTCACACTTGCAGCGAGTGGTAGATTAATCACAACCATACCAGGTAGATTTAGAGCTACCGCATCCAGAATCCTGACATAATCTCTTTTTCTCAGGAAGTTCACAGCGTCTGGTGTAAGTTGGTACCCGTGTTCCGCATATAATGAGATGATGTCTTCTTCTGGATAGGTCATGCTCTTATCTCCCCTGCTCGATAGTTTCAATTGCCTTATTGACATAATCCCTGGCTAAATCATGCTGTATATCGAATTGGACTTTAAGATTTGATGCATACTCATCTCTGCCATTGTTTGAAATGCTCAGTGTATTGAATCCAACAGCTTTTCTAATCATGTTGATGGATGCTTTCAGGATATCCTGTTGGCTGTGTTCTGGGATTTTGGGACCTGGTGAAATGAGTTTTTCGAAAATATCACCACTTTTCATGATGTCTTCCGATGCTGGTGTGGTGAGAGTGGTGGTAGTGGTGATATTCTTTGCATATTGTAATACACACGGTTTATCGTCTATCTGTGGTGGCTCTTTGTCTTGATAAGTTGAGGGGTGGGATTCTGCTAGGTATGTATATACAATACTAATTATCTCTTTTGTTTTTAATTCGTTTATTATTTTATTATTATTCTTATAAACATCATATACCTTATTAATAGTATCAATATATACGGTGTCCTGATTCTCACCCTTCAACATTTCGGATACTATAGGCCATAAATTGTAGTTTGATATTAACAAAAAGCTAGTTTTGAACTGCAATTCATCATTTTCTGCCTCTTCAACGATCTGCCATTCATCAGAGTTACTACTGAGTGCTGCCTTATCCCAGCGTGTCACAATTCCTAAAGCGGCTAAGTCGTTAAGAATACGTGAACACATTGATGTAGGTATTTTTGCAGCAATCGCAATTGTACTAGTTTTTTCCATCCCATCAAACGCGCATAATGCCTTTAGGACCGTTGTGCGTTCTGTCGGTATGTTATCATAGATTAATCGTACCGCTGTGATTTCATCCATGACTGACGGGGACCTGTTGTAAAGGACGCTGTGAGCATCTACTATCTTACATAATGTCTTTGTAAGCCGTGTAGGCAGTTCGGGTTCCGGTAAGCTTGCCATATCCCCTTTAAAATCTCTATCAATATGAGTTCGTATGATAGCAAGGAATTCACACAATTTCCCTATACGTTCCTGCATTTTTGGGGATACTTCTTGAGTTAAATTTTGTACTCTCTCCCGGTTGACAGCAAGCGTACAGTTGATTAACCGCATTGTCAACGCATGATGTTTTTTTCGTATTTCGGTTTCTTTTCCTGCATTCTCCATTGCTTTTAGTCGTGCCTTTCGTGCATCAGTCAAAGGTCTAAAGAATACTAACCTCTGACCCAATACACTATAGACAGAATAATACTTTTCAATAGCATTCGTACATGCAAACAAAAACGAAGAGTGAATATCTTTAAACTCTTTTTTTCCCACTTCGCTACCATATGCCTTCTGAATATATCCATCTAATATATCCCGGATATCTGCGAATATTCCGCTAACCTCATCTTTATTTTTAGATAAAATAGATGTAAAATCTTTGATAGTTATAAGCCTTTTCTGTAGCCTGGGTGCTAAATCCTGAGCATCTTTATACCCACTCACAAATGTACGTGATGTCAATGAACTGATAGGATATACATATTGATTTTCGGTATCTCCCAGTGACCTGACTATTTCTGTTTTTCCTGACCCGCTTGGACCAATAATTCCCAATGCGTCTGGGTCACTAAAACTATGATTGCTGATTGCGAATGCTAGTGGAATTGAAATATTAATATCTTCTTCAACATATAATACTTTTTTAAATTCGTCGATTAACTCATTAATAGTTAATGGCTGGTCACCTATGTCTTCAAATGGAATATCCTGTTGGGTTGGGATATGGGGTGTATACTCTTTTTTTTGTTTGACTACCTTATATTTGAAGTCCTTGCATGCATCGTCTGCACAATTTTTATATTTCTGGTCTTTTTCCCCTTTCCTATGGTCCTTATGTTTACAAAATCCTGCTTCACCGCGTGGCTTATATACACAACTGCCACAGGTATCTGTTTTTGTGTCTGATTGTGTGCTCAAATATTGAATAGGATTCCTGATGCTCTTACAAATCGAATCTGGTTTACATATTCCAGTTTCACCCATACTCAAATTTGGGAACCCTCCACCTGTCGTCTTAATCGTTTTGCAGTTTGGACAGTTCATTATCTGATAAAACGATCCAAAAATGTTTGATGTATCAGCGTGTAGGTTGTTTACCACGTTCAAGTATAGCGCGTGTGCTTCGTTTTTCTCCCATCCTGCCTGTCCTAAGAAGGTCGCTATTATTGCGGTCGCCCTGGTCTTTCCTGCGGGCATTGACTGAGCATTTAAGATATTATTGATGCATGGCGGGAACTTGTCAATGTTCTTTAATGCAGTTTGAGATATTTTGATTTCCTTGAACGGTGCTTGTTTTCGTTCATATTTCTTAATTGCCTCATCGTAATACGGTTTTAATTCTTCCTGAAATTTCGTTACTTCATCAAATGTTTTATACCATTCTTCAGCCTGGTTGATAACATTTGTTTTCAGGGGCAGCTTAGCAGCTTCAAAGTCAATCTTGATATCTTCGGTATTAAGCGGTATCACCGCATATGGAAGTTTTTTGTGGATGCTTAGGATTGTTTTGAATACTCTTTTTGCATTGTTCAGAGCGTCAGCTTTGGTTTTACCCCTATGGTTAGGGTGCAGTCTAAAAAACTCATCTTCTTTATCGGCGACCCATCTGTTGTATGTCTCTGTAAGAACAAAAACCGCAAGGTCCTGATCTTCTGCTTTTTTAAAATAATCATCCCATATCCTGTGATGGATATAGATATATATTCCACCACCTGAATAGGCTGCATGTACTGACTTGGGTTGACTCTTCTGTATTGTCTGGACAAAGAACGCGGCCATGTCTTCAACTGCTTTCTTAACATAAGGGGTGTGGATATCTGTACCATGACCATGGTCAATATCAATCCCTAGAGTGTATGTTACGGTTTCCTCGCGCGTCCCTACTACGTCTTCATCATTAATTCTCTTTCTCTTGAATGTCTCTGGTTCAAAGAAATTCAGAGTCCAATACAAAGACCTGTAATGAGATATCAGATAAGAATAATCCTTTTTATTTGACAAATCAAAAAGCTTCCCATCTTTTTTATACCACCTATGAAAATCTCCATTTCCAGCTTTGAACGCGGTACCTTCATCGGAAATCTTCGTGATGATATTCATCACCTTCGGTCTAATGTAATGGTTTGTTGTCTCAGGATCTGCCGTATCATTGAACTTATTAGGTTCTTGTGCCTGCTCTGTGATCATGCTTTCACCCCGATGAACCCCTGTCTTTCGCATGCCGTCTTTATTTTGCATTTTCCACATTTCCCGAAAGGGCCTTCGTATTCGCCGTAACATCCCTGAATCGAATCAAGATAATTGTATCCTTCTTGGTCTATAAAACCAACATGTTTAATAATTCCGGTTCGGGCGAAAGATTTAATACCCTGTAAAATAATATTATTCATTGTTGAGATCCTGCTGCGATTAAGTCGCAGCGTTTCCCTTTACTTTCTTACTCTTCTTCGGAAGTTTGAACGATGACCTTAGTATTTCGTTGATGTAATGGCTTGCGAAATGCTCTCTGCCTTCTCGTAATTCTTCTATTCTATCCACGACCTCTGGGTCTACTGAAATACATATTCTGGTTTTCATATCTGTCTCCTTCACTGTCTAACGAAAAAGTACATGGAAAGGTATTTATTACCCAAAAACAGATTTGAACCTGTAGAAAGGTTGTGTTCTGTTTCTGGTTGTTCGGTCTCCCGGACAACCCAGGCACATACTTTTTTTAACTTCTTTTCTATATCATACTCCTCATAATGAGTATTTTAATCTTTCGGTGAAACCACTATGCTGCGGTATATAGTTATATATTCCTATATTTTAATCTCCTTTCTTCTTTCTTGCTTTCTCTCGTTTGTCCACATACTCATTTATCGCTACCTCAACTTCTGAAGCCACCTTTCCCCAAATCTTCCCTTTGTATTCAAGTGAAAGGTATGTTCTTAGTCTGTCCAGTGTTTCATCACTAATTTTTATATTTCCCATATATTACTAATATACTTTGATAGTATAAATACTTTATTATTATCCGTTAAATTAGTAAAGTAGTAAACTATATATAGCATGCAGTCGTATAGTAAACTAGAGGAAAAGGTACTCCCGCGTGCTAATAACACCGGGAGAATGGCCTTTCCTATCACGGAGGAAAGACAAAATGAAATATGAGTCAGATAAATATAAGACTGTCGAACAGCTGAGAAAACAATTGCACAACATAGCAGCATCACACCCTAATGCAAACATGTTCACCAGGGAAGGAAGACAAGCCTGGTCAGAGTGGTCAGAGGCCTGTAGAGAAATTGAGAGCGAGCTAAGAGTCCAGGGGGAGGTCTTCTGATGACTACAAAAATCTGTCACCGAAAACTCACACAGGGATACGTGAATACCTGCACGCTAACACTTGGAACAATACACCGCGAAGGTGTACTTTTCTGTGATTGTCCTGCAAAAGTCCCAGGTGTCCACGGACAAGAAGCCCTTTTGAACTGCTCACATTTCAGATCGATGAATAAGAGGTACTGATTTATGCTCAAATCAGAGGATACCCCTTTTTTCGATTGGCCAGCAAAAGAAAAGCAATACGAGGCATGGGACTGGAATAGCAAGCAGAAGCGTATATCTGAATATGAGAGGGAACACACATGAACAAGATTAGAGTGAAGTGCATCATGTGCAAAAATGAACAAACCATCCAAAACCCTGGCGTCTGGGAATTCGTGAGAATGGTTTGTCAAAAATGTGGTTGCAGCGGTGCAATTCGGTTTATTGAGGATGTGAAATCATGAAATACAAAGTAACTTACGAGAGCTTGATGGCTTTCTATGGTCCTCGAATCATCGAAGCTGAGGATGAGATTGAAGCAAAGCGAATCTTTGCAGGAAATGCGTTTCGGAAAGAAGAATACGGCATGATAAAGGTACGAAAGGTGAATTAACATGGATAGCTCTAAACCCTTCAAATATTGGCTAAATGCCGGGATCCCGCGGGAAGAAATGAAAAAGTATTACTGTATCTCCGATGCACAATTCGAAAAGGTCATTGCCTGCCTGGAAGATATCGCAGCAAGAAAGGAAGGAAAAATATGAAAACATCAGATTGTAGGAAAAACGCATGTATGGAATTGCGGACTTTCACAAACGAATATGGGCGAAGGGTTCCCCTATGCAGCGCTACCGGAAGAATACCAGGCAATTGTAATTGCCCGAAGGAGGTGAACAATGATAAATATTGAAATAAACTGGATAAAAGAAAACATCAGAATAGAGGATGATAAGAAAAATACTTATGGTGTTGTAAGATTCTCTGAAGTGGATTTAGTTCAAATCGAAAGAAGTGAATCACTCGAAGCCGATTATAAAAATGCTGTTATGAATATGCTTGATAATGATTCTATCAACATGCGAGACAATGAAACCGGAGAAGAAGTATATGATACTTAAATAACAGGGGTCGTAGCGAGCGCATGCCCGAAGTGACCAACTCTGCACTCCGGCTACTGCCTACGTGCGAAGCCTCTTTTTTTATTTATTTCTTTTTTTCGTTCTTCTGATAGTGTTTTTGCTGTCCCAACTGGTTATTTCATTGAAATAGCATATTATAAATATAGCGTTATAATATTGTTTTTTTAGAATGTTATAATGTTGGACCGTTGGTTCTGTATCCTGCCAGCCTTTTTTATATTGCTACAACATCATATATTAATTATGCTCAGTATAATCATTCGTGATTTTAACGAATCCGCTGTTTTTGTGAACAAAATGTTATCGCAGTGCTCAAAAATAAATCTAAAAAAAGAAGTAATTTATGTTTCGAATGCTCCTTACCGCGATTTCGTTAAAAAAGTTGAATCATCAAACTTACCCTTCCTCACTCACTTTGTCGGGAATATCGAATCCTCAGGAGAAGCACTGAATCGGGGTGGGATCGCTTCATCTGGTGATATTTTATTATTCATGGATTCGCACGTTTGTTTTGATGAATCAAACATATTAAGATTGCTAGATACTCAGGCCAGGCGTCCAATGTCTGTAATTGGTCCAGCTATAGTTTCCCGTCCCAACTTTCCAGAATGTACTACAGGTGCGAACGATAAAGGCTATGGTTCAGCTTTTTACTTTTCACCGGGTAGACCGTTTGATTGGAAATGGTTACCTCCATCCTCAACTACAAACGAGTTCAAAATCCCCTTCGTGTGTGCGTGTAGTTTCATGATTCCCAAACAATTATTTGATATTTTGCAAAAATACGGGGGGTTCATTGGGAAATATCAGGGTATGAACTTCGATGAGGAGCCATTCATGAGGTTAGCTCGGTTAGGCTATTCAACATATTCAGAGCCTAGAGCTGTTTTTGGGCATCGGTATTCTACACTTGCGCAAAACAATTATTATCAACCAGACCGGAGGTCTGCATTTGATAGGAGTAGAATAGCAACTATTTTCATAAACGTCTTCGATGAAGAGTTATTAGAAAAGATTACTCGGATCTCGATTCCTGTTTTTGGGGATTGGTATAAAGATTTTGAGATAGTAAAAAAGGATTATGGCTGGGTCATAATGGAAATGCAGAAACATGCACACAGAATTGATGAAAATTGGTATTTCAGAACTTGATAACCGTTTGCGTGTCTGTGCTGCGCTATGTGTTTCTTACATCATTTGACCTATGACGTAGGTGGGTACACATCAAAAAAACATATTATTCGCATATGCTTATAATAATGTTTAAACTATAGACTATTCAATTCCTGTGACTTTGTGTATAGGTGATAACATTTTTTCACTCACAAAAGTCTTACCAAAAAAATGATATACTCATACTCATAATAGGGGTATATGAATAATGATGTTCACGCCGACGTTTCGGATATTAAAAACCTCGTGGAGAGTATGGATTTTGAAACCTTAAAAACACTTCAAAAAGAAGCAAAACGGAAGATTTCAAACATCAAAGTACAGAATAGAATAAAATTCTGTATCTATTTACCAGCTGAGCAACTGCAAAACTTTGATGCTGTTCTTGATTGGGCGTATCAACATAGATTCATTTCTAAGAAAAGTAAATGGGCATTCGTCAAACATTGTGTCATTCACAGAATGCTTGTTATTTCAAAAATTATGTTCCACGAATCTGAGGAACAATACAAACTTAAAGAAAAAGAGCTTGCGCTTCAAAATGAAGAATTGGTTCAGCGCAATGCGAATATAGTTAATCAGAACTTAGGCTAACATTGGCTCTTATCGGTCATGGTAAATACTGTAAAATTCAATAAAAATCTGGCGCACAGGTCCCGGCGCAGTTCCGTGATCATCTTTTGACCTGTGACCTGCGGCGCCGTGCAGGTACGTCGTCATGATAAGATATATCGCGCCAGCTTCCGGAGGGGGGCGCCTCGTCGTCGTGACGTGGGGTGATAAGTGATACAATTCATGATAAGACTATCGGCTCAGTCCGTCGGGGGTGAATAGATTGAAGAACGGACGCCTGATGATGGTTTCGCACTCGTTGTCCGGTGCGAAAGCTTCATCTTGGCGTCCGTTCATGACGTTCACCCCGACATGAGCCGATTTTATAATGAACTGTAATCACCAGGTCGTTCCCTTCCGCACCGTGTTAAATCAGCGTTTTAAAGCCGCGGGGACTGATAATGTCCCCGTGCGATCTTCATACACTGGACGAACTGGAACACGCCAAGGCCTGTATTGTTCGTTCTAGCTTCGGTAACGTCCTCATATCGTGGAGCATCTTTTGTTTCGTGAAGATAATAGGATACTTGAATTTAAGAAGTGTTATCTGGTTGTTATAACCTGAATAAGTGGTAGTCGCGTAACTTAAACATACCCGAAGGCGCCGTTCTAGTTATCGTGAGAAGAGTTGTCTGAAGATTATATATATTTGATGAAGGGAAACCTTCTTTTATTAAAAATATTCAAGTGTGCGCGTAACGTAATGAATTTCCACTTCTTTATTTTCGTGATTATCTTCATCGTGTTTCGTGTAATGCTGGAACACACCATGGCTAGTATGATAGTGATTATCTTCTTGCGTTTGATTTGAATATCATCTTCCCCGCGGATTCCGCTAGCCCCTGCGGATTCCGCTCAATCATATATCAGTCGCGGTTACTCCTGGCGTCAGGAGTTCCCGCAGCGTGAGTCAAACTAGATAAGTGGAGCAGCGATATGTTCACC
>Ga0180732_1001966_pt1 | contig 11643 bp, 15 predicted proteins | sample KR11_01MetaG_FD_148674 | JGI IMG/M metagenome (GOLD analysis project Ga0180732, IMG submission 148674) | Groundwater microbial communities from the Olkiluoto Island deep subsurface site, Finland - KR11_0.1 MetaG | ecosystem: Environmental > Aquatic > Deep subsurface > Groundwater | place...
TAACTTGTCCTGAATTTATCAAAGAGGTAAAATAACAAAAAGATATGAAAAAAACTTTCCCAAAATTTATTCAAAAAAGCAAAAACGCTTTTGGAATTTTCAGCAAGGGCCCCTTACGCCAATGGGGACTTGCTTCTCGCTTAGAACACCGAAGAATTAAAGGAAATCAGAAACAGAAGAATAAAAAAGGATAGAAATAAAAAAAAGAGTTAAGGATTATGGATATTCCCCAAGAAATCAAAAATAAATTTATGGTCAGGAGCGATTATTTGGACTGGATTAACAAAGAAACATCAATCTTTGCGTATTTGGATTTAACTAATATGTTCCATTGGCAGGATGTCTTGGGCTGGAAGTTTAGGATAGAAGATGCTATCAGCCAACTTTTCACTTTTCAGAACATTAAAGAAGTTAAAATTTACTATGGAAAAAACGAGAAAGATTTAAAGAATTCGGAAGCTTTTCATAATCGCATAAAAAAGACAGGGGCTATTTTAAAAACAAAATCGATGAAATTTATTTTTAAAACCATTGAAGAGGGGATGTTTTTTCAACGCAAAACGCTCACATTATTTGACGGAGGCGTTAAAAATAAAATTTATGAATTAATAGATGAATTGCAAAAATCAGGGATTGCCATTGAGGAGCCGAAATGTAATTTTGATGTTGAGATTGCGATGGATATGTTGGATGACATCGAAAAATTAACAGCGGTTTTGCTTTTTTCAGGCGATTCTGATTTATTGGAGCCATTGGAAAGATTAAAAGTACAAGGTAAAAAGATTGGGGTCGTCGGGGTTCGCGGAAAGGTCGCGGGAGAATTGCATAATATTAAAGATAAGTATATAGATTTTGGTAAGTTTTATACCGGCAAGAGGGCATATAAGAGGGCATATATAAGCGAAAATCCCGCCGAAGCGGGACCGCGTGATTAGTAGGATTGCTCCTACATTCGTAGTATATCATATAAAAAGATTAAAAGTCAACTGTGGATAACTAAAAATATACCAATAAAAGAAAAAAGGCCATCGTCCTAACGGTCGACGCCTTTTCTCGATACTGTATTATTAGTATAGTAAATTGACACCTCTTGTCAAGTGAATAATTAAAAAATAACAAATTGAATAATTTCTAACCCTCTCTCCAAAAAAAACCAGCCCGCAAGTTGGGTTTTTTATTTTTTTAATGATTAATTTCTTCCTTTTTCAATGATCAGTTATCAGTAATCAATGATAATTCCTTTTTGCCCTTCCCACCCCTCACGCCCCGCCTGATCCCTCTTCCCGCGTCCCGTCCGATTCCCCCTTTTTGAGACCCGCCCTCATTAAGAGGACGGGTCTCGCGTCAGAACACAAGAGCTGTTTTTGTTTCCACAAATTAAAAAAGATTAAAAAAGAGGGGAAAAAGGATGACAAAATGCTCTCTCTGTTATAAACTAAAGCAATAAGGGATTATGAAAATTAAAGATTTACCAAAAACAGATAGACCAAGAGAGAAATTAATTTTGAAAGGTTCTCAAAATCTGAAAGACGAGGAGCTCTTGGCAATTTTACTCCGCACAGGCAGGGAGGGTAAAAGTGTTTTAGATTTAGCAAAACAAATTTTACAAAAATATTCAAAAAAGCGATTTTTGAGCATGGGATACGAAGATTTAATAAAGATTAAGGGGATAAATTCTGCGAAAGCCTGCACAATTTTAGCCGCTCAAGAATTAATTAAAAGAGCTCTCAAAGTAAGGGACGAAACTTTGCCAATAATTCGTTCAACCGAAGATGTTCTTGCCCAAGCTGTGTATCTAAGAGATAGAACTCGTGAGCACCTAATGACTATCTATCTTAATGCTCGAAACGAAATGGTCTGGAAGAAACAATCAACATTCATTGGTACTCTAGATGCCAATTTAGTACATCCTCGAGAGATTTTTACTGGAGCGCTCGAGCATAATGCTGCCTCTGTAATCCTAGTCCATAACCATCCGTCTGGAGACCCAGAACCATCCGAAGACGATATGGAAATAACTAAAAGAATTGTTGAAGCCGGTAAAATAATGGGTATAGATGTTTTAGATCATGTCATTATCACTAAAACCAAAATATTCAGCTTCAAAGAAAAAAAATTAATATAAAATTATATTAAAGCAACTTTAGTATCTGAAAAGATTACGACTGAAACAATGTTTTAGACAGAGTTTATAATAAAGAATTAGGTTATTTTTTATAATAATTTATGACTATAAAAGAATATCGCGAATTTGGAATCAAATTATCAGAGGAATTAATTAAGCTAATTCCTATTATTTCAAGTCAAGATCATTACGAAGGGAGGGAAAATGCTAAAAAAACCGAGAAAGAATGGATAAGAAAATTTCCAGATACATTTATATTTGAAGGCAAAGAGGCGAAAATAGCAATACCCGAAGAAGATGATAGAAGTTGGATAGATTTTTCGATTGCATATAAAGAAGAATTTTTTCCTTATAATTTTAAATCCGCAAGCGGGGCTACTACTGATAATATTGGCGGCTTGAAGTATATCCCATTTTTAATATTCAACGAAAGAGAGATTTCTTATAATGAGAAGAACCTTACAACTGAAATTATAAGATTTGAAAAAGAAGAAAAAGTATTTGATTCTGCAAACAGGGATTATTTTTTAATATGTTATTGTACTAAAGACAGTTCAACGAAAATAATTCCTCTTTTATGCATTGGCAAAGATGATTTAAAGACTAATCCTAAAAATTTATTTCAGGCGAATTTTCATACTGCCAAGATTGATCTTGACAGGAGTTTATCTGATGGGATCGATATGATAATTGAAAAGTTTATAGAATATCAGGCAAAAAGGGCGGGTTGTTATCTTATATTAAAAGATGAAGGCATAATTCAGGAACAAGAGTAAACTAAACGCAAAAATGGCGAATTTATTTCAATTAAATAAAAAATATGGAGAGTGGGCAGAAGATATAGTTTTCCGTTATTTTAGAGATAATCAAGATGAAATTGGTCTATGCGCCTTTTATTATGGTTCTCAAGTATCTACACGGAAGAAGGATATAACGGATGCTCCCATTAGGCCCGATTTCATAATACTTAAAACTAAAGATATTAAATTTTTGGAAAAAAAATATGGATTAAATTTTAATAATATTAATCTTGGGCAACTTAGAAAACTTTTTAAGCTTGACGACGAAACCTTTAATTTTATACAAGAAAATCCCCAATTTTGGCTCACGAAAATATTAGATGAAACTGAATTTATGAAAAATCTAGTTTCGAGAGCACATTGCAGGCTAGAGATAAAATCAGGATTTGGTTTTTTTCTGGAAAAAAAGTATGAAAAAGGACAATACAATATTATTGTGGGTAGCGATTTTAAAAAAAGAATGAACAAATTAGATAGAAAATTTGGTAAAAAATTAAAAAGCTATGTCGTCTATGTTCAGTTGAACAAAGTTTTTATAGCCACATTGGGTAAAATATTCGGCAAACATGGAGAAGAGATTATAAGGCTGTATGAAAGACGAGGTCTATCTAGTATAAATAAAGTAAAAACTCAAAACCTTAATTTTTTAAAAAGTTATAAATTTGCAGATGTAGAGGGAGTTGTAAAAGAAAAGAAGGGAGAATACTTTGTAAAAGCAAAGCCCTACATAGAGATAATTAATGGCACGGTAAGGTTTAATTTAAAGATGCCTTCTGCCTTTCTCAAAAATGTGAAAATAGGGATTGTCGAAGAGCTTAAGGGATAGATTGGTCAATACCTATTTGCTAAAATTATTTTTTCCATTCGCACAAACCCCAAATGGCTGATCTTTCCTGACAAAATCTTAATCCCTTTTTTTGTTTTTTGCGTCGTTTGTTTTCTAAATATATATCAACCCGAAGAGTCGAGTGAGGAGTTTTACCTTTTGTAGTTATTAAGTTTCTCTCAAGAGCTATTTTAATAATCTCTTTTACATCAAGCGGCGACTTCTTTTCTTTTAAAATTTTATATGCAGCCTCTGTTTTGCTTAAAAAGTTCTTTGTTGTCATGTTTTTTTAGGTTATAATTAACATAATAGAGCTTATATTATAAATTTTAAAACTTAATTTCATAAAGTCAACTAATTAAATAATAAAATTTTAGAGGATATGTTTAATATTGAAAATTTAGGACAAGTATTTACTCCAGAATCAACAGTAAAGGCAATGTTAATGCTTAGGAAAAGATTCGGCAGCACGCTAGAACCAAGTTGCGGAGACGGAGCTTTTTTAAAGCATTTGCCAAAAGCAATAGGGATAGAGATAGATCAAAGATTTAAAGCAAAGAATATATTAAATATAGATTTTTTTGATTATCCTATAAGGAAAAAGTTTGATACAGTAATTGGAAATCCTCCTTATGTAAGATTTCAAGATATTCCCAGAGAAACAAGAGAAAAGCTTGATCACACAATTTTTGATGGAAGGGCAAATTTATATTTATTCTTTATAGAAAAAGTTATTCAACACCTAAGACCGCACGGGGAGTTAATTTTTATTAATCCAAGAGATTTTTTGAAGGCAACTTCTAGCATAAAATTAAACGAGTTTATATATAAAAATGGAACAATCACAGATTTAATAGATTTGGGAGATAGCAAGGTTTTTAATGGTTTCACTCCTAATTGCATTATTTGGAGATTTGAAAAAGATAATTTTTCTAGGAAGACGAATATACACAAAGAATTCAGGTTAGCTAATGGGCAATTATTATTTACCAACAATTCTCTTCCAGTAAAATTTAAAGACATATTTTTTGTTAAGGTTGGAGGAGTAAGCGGAGCCGATAGAATCTTCACTAATAATGAATATGGAAATGCTGATTTCGTATGTTCGCATACAGCCAAGACAGGTGAACTGAGAAGAATGATATACAACACAAAAAGTCCTTTTTTGGAAAGATTTGAAAAAGAATTAATAAATAGAAAAATTAAAAAATTTGACAAAAATAATTGGTGGAAATGGGGAAGGGATTTTTATAAAACTGATCTGAACAGAATTTATGTAAACGCTAAAACAAGAAATGAGAAACCATTTTTTTTACATAAAAATAAACATTACGATGGTTCGATATTGGCAATATTTCCCTTGAATCAGCAATTCAAATTAAATACCTTATGCAAAGATTTAAACGAGACAGACTGGAATGAGCTTGGCTTCGTATGTGATGGTAGATATATATTTGGTCAGAGAAGCTTAGAAAACTGCATGTTGCCTGATAGTTTTTTAAAATATACCAACTAGAGTAAAACAGGAATATTTTGGAATTTTTATTATGTGGAATTTTAAAAAAATAAAAAAAATAAAAAGTTGAAAAACTATTTAAGAATTAAAATTTAAAATTATGCTTTATCTATTTGTTAAGAGTAGCGAGAGTAATAAGCTTACGTCTTTAAGGGATAAAGACTTTAGGCTCGAGGAAGAGATTCAAAGCCTGACAGAGGTTAATCTTGAAAGAATATTTAATCTTGACTTTGTAAAACGTGAATTTTCTGTCCAGAATTTTTCTATTGATACGCTGGCATTCGATAAAGAGAAAAAGTCCTTTGTTTTGATCGAATATAAAAGAGAAAAAAGTTTTAGCGTAATTGACCAAGGCTTTTCTTACCTGGCAGCTGTTTTGGCTCATAAGTCGGATTTGATTTTGGAATATAATGAGAGGAAAGATACAAATTTGGGAAGAAAAGATGTTGACTGGTCTCAAACAAAAGTAATTTTTATTGCCCCCTCTTTTACTCCATACCAAGAAGGCGCTATTGCTTTCCAAGATCTTCCCATTGAATTATGGCAAATTACAATGTTTGAAAATAACTTGGTTTTATATAATGAAATTAAGTCGATGAGAACCACTGAATCCATTAAAGCAGTTTCTAGTAGCAAAATTGTGAAAGCGATTACAGAGAAAGTTAAGCCATATTCCGTGAAGGAACATTTAGAGAGATATAGCTCGCCTAAGACCAAGAAGATTTTTGAGATCATTGACGAAGCGATAAGGTCATTAGATAATCACATAGAGGTTAAACCATTTAAAATGTCTATCAACTATAAGATTAATAGAAGACAATTTGTTGCACTCGGAGTTCAAAAAGACGACGTAAGGATTTATTTAATAGTGAATGAGAAAGATTTTCAAGATCCGGAAAATAAAACTAGAGATATCAAAAAAATTGGAACCGTTACAGCGGGAAATAAAGATTTTAAGATAAAAGATGAAAGAGATATAAAATATGCAATGGCATTAATAGTGCAAGCCTTTGAAGATCTTCCGGTGAAAGGATAGAAAAAGCTTAATAGCAAATTTTGAAAATCAAAAGGTTGAGAAATCAATAAAGAATAAAGTATAAATTTTTATGAGGGAAAAAGAAATACAAGCCATATATGATGATGACCTGCCACAGTTTTTAGCTAATCTCGGATTAAAAGAAAATTTTGATAATGGTAAGATAAAATGTGAATTTTGTGGGGATATAATAACAATAGAGAATTTTTTTGGTATATTCTCCAATGGCAAGACAATAAAGTTTTGTTGTAAAAAAGAAAAATGTAAAGTGAAAATTTATGGACCCCATTGAGAATTTTTCAGCAGAAGCGAGTGAATTCAGCAAAGGATTTTTAAGTGGTGGAATTTCGGTAACAGTAATTGTTTTATTTTTTCTTTATCTTTGGGTTAAATATCCCAACAATGTAAAAATTGTTTTATCTCAAATCTGGCATATCTCATCTCTTATTTTTAAAAAATGGGGAAGCAGAAGATACGTTAAGACACATCTTGAGGGGACATTAGGCAAAAGAATTGAAAGGATAAACAAAGAAGCTAAAGAGCTTCAGGCAGACAGATTAAAAATAGTATTTGTGCAGAATAAGACCAGAGAAGCTATTCTAAAAGAAAAAACTTTAATAATAAGATTACAACGTAAAGAAAACCACAGCGAAAATTTGGCTAATATTGCGATGATTTATGTTGAAAATTTTTTATATTCTAAACTTGAATTGCATTTAGACCATGAACAGAAAGAAGGCATTAACCTTTACACAGCAAAAAGCTTATTGATGGAGAGCGGTGATTCTGCTTTGCAATTTTTCCATAAAAATTATTATTTGCCGGCAGCAAGAGATAGCGAAAAGATACAAGAATATTGCGAGAAATTGGAAAAAATTGACAATTGTGGTTTATTTTATAGCGTGTTTGTGCAGGAGATGGTTTTTCTTGGCAATAAAGTTTATTTTAAGAGAAAACCAGAAGGTATAAATCAGGAAATTGGGAAATTCGTAAATTTTTTAGAAAGTTTTTCTAAAAGAGATAGGGGGGAGATAGACATTGATAAAACCTTTTCCGGAACCAATATTAAGATGGGTTTTGTGTTAGTGGCACTACGAGAAAAACATGAGCTTGGAATTCCAGATAATTATATTGGTTATATTAAAAATAGCTTGCTTCCTCAGGGGATTGAAAGTTATTATATACTTGGCTGGGGTTCCAATATAGGATTTACGCACAGGGTTGCGGATGCTATCGGAGAAAATTTGGATAGTGTTCATGAAATTCAAAGGATTAAGTATAAGTCTATTTTTAGCGATGGAGAATTAGTTAATGCTTTGTGTGTATTATTTAGGAATAAGAACATTATTGAGCTACAAGAATATAAAGAAGCTGATTATCAATTATATGGGCAATAAAGATATTGATAACTATATTTCGAAAGTTCGAAACAATATCTGTAATATTTATAACGGATTTTATCTTTGGAGAAGTCTACAAAATGCAGAATATAATGAAATTTATAACAGGAACAAATATTTTTGGGGTATAGTTTTAGATAATTTACGGGACGGTTGGCTGTTAGGTTTAGCAAAATTATTTGAAGAAAATAAGAAAGAAGTTATTTCTATTCCATTTTTATTGAAGTTTACACCGAAAGGACAGGGGAAAAAAGAAATAATGAGAAAGATTAGGGGGCAAAAAGCTATAGTAGAAAATTTGTGGAAATGGAGATGCAAAATTTTAGCTCATCAAGATAGGGCTGTCACAGACAATCCTCAATCTTTTTATAGGCAGTATCCAGTTAAGGGAATAGATATAGAAAATCTTTTAGCTACTACTGAAGAAATTTTTGGCATGGTTAAATCTGCCATCATAAATCGCTCAGAGGCTTATACTTTTAAGAATTTTAAAGAAGGAGCTGAGAGAGATGCTGAACAGATAATTAGACAGTTAAAATAAAGAAGAAGGGAATATCTCGCAATTTTATTATGCGGAATTTTAAAAAAACAAAAAGTTGAGGAGTTAATTTAGGAAAATTTATGAAGAAAATAAAAGATTATTGGAATCAATATGTAAAGTAGGGACGTTTCCGGATTTTTCAAAAAATAAAAAAATCGAAAAATTATTTAAAAATTAAAAATAAAATATGAAAAATTATTATCGTATAATGCTAGGGAAAGGAAGTGCTTATGCCGAAGATGCTCACGAAGGAAACTATATTGGTGCTGGCTGGTTTTATGATATTGATTTAACAAATAAACTTCCTGATAATTGGCGAGAATTCAATAAAAAATACATTCCAGTTTATTTAGAACAAAACCCTGATAAAACTAAAGTATCAGCTGGTCTTGCTTGTGGAATGCTGTATACAATTGTCAAAGGAATTTTAACCGGTGATATTGTTTTATGTCCAGACGGTCAGGGAAATTATTTAGTTGGCGAAGTTGTTGGTGATTACGAATATCATAAAGATGCTACGCTTCCACATAGGCGAAGTGTTCGTTGGTATACAAAAACTATTTCTCGTAATGAAATTAGCGAATCTTTAAGAAATTCCGCTGGAAGCATTGGCACAGTAAGTAACATTTCTAGATATGCCGACGAAATAGAGACATTTATATCTGGTAGTCGTCCATCCTCAATTGTTTCTACTGACGAAACCATAGAAGATCCAAGTATTTTTGCACTTGAAAAACATCTTGAAGATTTTCTAGTGAAAAATTGGAAGAACACAGAACTTGGTAAATATTACGATATTTATGAAGAAGATGGTCAAATGGTAGGTCAACAATACCCAAGCGATACCGGTCCAATCGATATTTTAGCGATTAGTAAAGATAAAAAAGAGATTTTAGTTGTTGAGCTTAAGAGGGGGCGAGCAAGTGATGTGATTGTTGGTCAAATCCAGCGGTATATGGGTTATGTAAAGGAGGAATTAGTTGAAGATGGTCAAATTGTAAAAGGCGTAATTATTGCGTTTGAAGATGATATACGAATTCATCGTGCATTGTCTGTCGCGTCTAATATTGATTTTTATATTTATAAAATTAGCTTCAAACTGGAAAACGTAAAGTAGATAAAGTAGGATAAAGTAGGGACGTTTCCGACTTTTTAAAAAAACAAAAAATCGAAAAATTAATTGAGAAATAATTTTGAAGAATCGAAATTATACAAAAAAAGAAAAAAGATGACAATCCATATTGATTATAAAGATAATAAATGCCTAAAATGCCCATTTTATTCCCTGTAGAGCGTATATTGACACAAACACGCTCTACAGGTAAACTGATAACATGAAGACAACATTATCCAATTCAGACTATTTGCGCAATTTTGACCGCTTTATTGGCAGTCTGGATTTTTCTGATCCTAAGCATCTTCATATTTATTCTCATCCAAAGTGGATCAATGTACATCCGGCTGTTTTAGCTTTAATTGTAGCAATGGCAATGCGGGCAGGTAAGCAGAATGTTACATTTGAAAATCTCACGGCAACTTCCGGTTCATATCTTGATCGTATGGGGCTTTTTGAATTCACGCGCCAGAAGTCGCCATATACTATTCATAAGAAAGAAGAATCGGGAAGATTTATACCCGTCACCATTATAAAAAATTCTACCGAGCAGTCAAAATTTATTACAGACATGATCCCCCTTTTACATTTACCTGCTGATAAAACTGATGCTATTAAATATACGATTGGGGAACTGCTTCGTAATGTATTGGAACACGCAGGAAGTGCAGATGGAGCGATTGTTGCGGCTCAATACTATAAAAAATCAAACACAATTCGTATTGGTATTTGCGATGGTGGTATTGGTATTAAAAAGAGTCTGCAACGCTATTGGGCTTCCAAGTCAAAGACAGATATAGAAGCAATCAAATGGGCAATGGTTCCTGGTATTTCGGGAACAACACGAAAAGAAGGTGGAACAGAAGATAACGCAGGCGCTGGACTATTTTTCATTAAATCCATTGCGCAAGTAGCACGTAACTATTTTATGATTTATAGTGGTTCCGGTATTTATAAACTGCTACTTCACGATAAGAGAATAGAGAAACCACGGCTCCATCCCGATCCGGATGATGATCGTCATTCTGAACGCAACGACGCCCCTTATTTTAAAGGTACGCTAGTGGCAATAGATTTATCTCTTGAAAATAAATCTGAATTTACCCAGCTTCTCTCTGCTATACGAGAAGTGTATGGCAAGGCGGTGAGAGATCGTAAACGAAAGAAATATAAAGAACCAAAATTTATATGAACACACTAATTGAAGTTAAAGGTCTTGTTGGCGATTTCGCAGAAAATAAAGATGTGGCAAAAGAGTTGCGTATCAAGAAGATTATACCGACTTTAAGGGATGGCAAAGAGGTTGTGTTAGATTTTTCTGGAGTGAGCGGTGCCACTCAATCATTTATCCATGCATTGATTTCTGAACCAATTCGGCTGTTTCGTGATGTGGCCTTAGAAAAGATACACTACAAAAATTGTTCTGATGTTGTAAAAGAAGTTATTAAAACTGTGTCTGAATATATGCAAGAGAGTCTTGATTCGGAAAATTATGAAGAATAATAGTAATCAATACAATTTAGTTGCTGAAAATCCTCAAAGCACTGTTGTTGCTGAGTATTATAAGCTTGCAGATCGGGTACGGGATGGTGTTTCTTATCAAAGGGTGAGAAAAATGGGGTCAACTCTATTTTTTAATATTTTTACAAAAAATCAAAAAATTAATTGAGAAATAAGAAAAATGGAAAATAAAAAAAGTTTATTGAAAATTCTTCTGGGGGTTTTGGCCATTTTGTTTTCTATATTGGGACTTAATTTTTACCAGAGCGGGGATAGTCAGCCCTCTTTTTCAGAAACACAAGAGGTTAAGGTGGAAGAGGTGATTGACGGAGATACCATTAGAGTCAGAGATCTTGAAACCGATGAAATCTTCAGAGTTCGCTATTTAGGAATTGATACTCCCGAATTTGATGGTTTGGATTATGAATCTTGCTTTAGCTCTCAGGCCAAAGAGAAAAACGAAGACCTGGTTTTAGACCAAAAACTGATTTTGGAATTTGATATAGATAGATATGACAGATTTGGAAGAACTTTAGCCTATGTTTATACTTCAGATGAACTGGGAGAAAAGGAAACATTCGTCAATATAGAGCTTTTAAAAGAGGGCTACGCCCGATTTTATCTTGATAAACAAAATACTCTGCATCAAGATGAATTGGTTCAGGCCGCTCTCGCAGCCCAAGAAGATTTTTCTGGACTTTGGGGCTCTTGCGGAGAATCTCAATTTAATAATAAATGCGTTATCAAGGGCAACATCGGTGAAATGAGCAAAAAATACTATCACC
>Ga0180732_1001967_pt1 | contig 11637 bp, 14 predicted proteins | sample KR11_01MetaG_FD_148674 | JGI IMG/M metagenome (GOLD analysis project Ga0180732, IMG submission 148674) | Groundwater microbial communities from the Olkiluoto Island deep subsurface site, Finland - KR11_0.1 MetaG | ecosystem: Environmental > Aquatic > Deep subsurface > Groundwater | place...
TTTAACAGCGCATGCGCAAAGCGCGCAATTCTTCTACCCAGCTTTAGCTGAGGGTTTTTTGAAGCTTTAGCTTCAAGCGCTTTTGAAAACTCGCGACGCTAAAGCATCGCGCACCCTCGGCTAAAGCCGGGTAGAATAAATATTAAAATCTTTTAAATATAAATAGTTTCTTACATTCCAATATTTTTCGGCTTAATTTTTTCTAAAACCTCTTTTGTTATCCTGTCAATTTCCAAATTTTTTTCTTGATTGATAATTTCTTCCAGCTTAGCTTTTGTTTCCGGATGTTTGGCGATTAAAAAACTGCAACAGTCTTGATATGGCAAAATTGAAATTTCATAAGTTCCGATTTTGGAAGCTATATCAACGATTTCCTGCTTATTCATTCCGATTAATGGCGGAAATATCGGCAAATTCGCAGCGTTATAAATCGCCGTGATATTGTCAATCGTCTGTGAAGCGACTTGGCTCAAACTGTCGCCCGTTACAAAACCCTTGGCATTTTCCTTTTTCGCAATCATTCCCGCGAGACGAAACATAATTCTCCGATAAATTATCATTCTGTTTTTAGCGGGAATTTTGGCGATGATTTCTTTTTGGAATTCTTCAAAAGGCACGATATATAATTTTGATCTTCCTTGAAACTTGCACAATTCTTTTACTAAGCTCTCTATCTTGTCCTGCCCGCCAGCCGATCCGGAAATTGTTTTATTTTTAAAATGGACAAAAATATTTTTCGCCCCTCTCTTATTCATCATAAAACTTGCCGCGGGACTGTCTATGCCGCCAGAAATCAAGCTTACTAAATTCCCCGCCGTCCCCACCGGCAATCCGCCAACGCCTTTTATTTTTTCAAAATATATAAAACATTTCTCATTTCCAATATCTATGACTATTTCCAAATCCGGATGATGGACATCAACTTTCAGCTTTGTATTATTTAACGCATACTCCCCCGCCTTGGCGTTTATTTCTGGGGATTTCAACTCAAATTTCTTATCCGATCTTCTTGCTTCAATCTTGAAAGTTTTTTTATTTTCAGTCTGTAAATAATTTTTCAAAACCTCAACCGTTTTTTTATTTATTTTATTCATATCCTTATCTACGGAAACCGCAAAATAGAAATTAGAAATCCCGGGAATGTTTTTTAATATTTCTCTTAAATTCCGAGGGCGAACAAGCGCTTGTTCGTCTTCGGAATTTATTTCTATAATAATCTTCCCGCCTTCCTTGCTTATCTTTCCATATTCCGCGCCACTTAAAAACTCTTTTATATTAGCCAAAAGCGCCCTCTCAAAAAAAGACCTATTGCCCCCTTTCAAAATAATTTCATCGTAATGGATTATGATATGAGAATACATAAAAATATTTAATTTATAGTCTTTAACACTTATAGACACTTTTGCTACGGCCGTAGCAAAAGTGTCTATATTTCTATTTCTTCTATTAAAAATAATTTCACATACGGATCAAGAGAATATTCTTTTAAAATAAGCTCCGTTTCTTTTAAAACATTATAAGGACAGATCCAAATACTTTGTTGAAGCATTTTATACTCCAAAAAACGAAGCTTTTCTCGCAATAAATCTCTAAGATATCTTTTTTCTTCAGGAATATCGAAAATAATCATTTGCCATTTTTTATCAGATCTTTTCTCTTTATTTATTTTAAACTTTGCTCTTAAAACTTTTTCAGTTCCCTTTTTTGTCAGAACAACTCCTTTGTTTTGTTCTAAATTTTTGATTTTAATATATCCTCTCTTTTTCAGACAATAAACCAGTTGATCAAAATTCTGTTTTGCCTTTTGTTTTTTATGCTGTTTTTTTAATTCATAAAGAGATGGACAGCAAATCTCTTTCATCGTCTTGGGAGTGAACAAATCAAAAGTTTTGTCCAATTTCTCTGCATAATCATACATATTTAATAAAAATTTGTCAGTAATTGGCAAAATCATAATAGCTTTAATTAATATTATATTTTTTTACGCGCCTATTCGCAATATATCTTATAGATACCTTTGCTACGGCCGTAGCAAAGGTATCTATGTTTGATTAGAGATTTATCTTTTGAAAATAATGAGAATTGAAAATTAGAAATTAGAAATTTAATCTCACATCCCCGATATCTCTCTCAATCTTTTTATTTTCTCAATTAAAACTTTTAAAACAAAATCAATTTCCTCTTTCGTCGTGTCTTTTCCAAGAGTAAATCTAACGCTGGCGTGGGCGATTTCAGGCGGTATGCCCATCGCTGAAAGAACATGGGACGGCTCAAGAGAGGCGGACGAACAAGCAGAGCCGGTGGAAACCGCGATGCCTTCTTGATCAAGCAACATCAAAATGCTTTCGCCTTCCACGCCCTGAAAGCTGAAATTCGCGTTATGAGGCAACCTGAATTCTCGCGAACCGTTAAGTTTTGTGTTGGGAATATTTTTCAAAATTTCATCAATCAAATAATCGCGCAATTTTCTTATGTCTTCCATCTTTTTTCTATGCTTCGGTATAAGCGAAATCGCTTTTCCGATCCCGACAATTCCCGGAACATTGTGAGTGCCGGCGCGCAAATTATATTCCTGCTCCCCGCCTTGCTGGATTGATTTTATTTTTGTCCCGCGCCTTATATACAAAATTCCAATTCCTTTCGGACCGTAAATTTTATGCCCGGATAAAGAAAGCAGGTCAACGCCTAATTTATTTACATCGCAATCAAGATAATTCGCCGCCTGCACCGCGTCCGTATGAAAATATATTTTCGGCAATTTATTCTTTTCTCTTTCAATATTTATTTCTTTTATTATTTCACCTATCTCCGCAATCGGCTCAATCGTTCCGACTTCATTATTAGCATACATAATTGAAACTAGAATCGTATTTTCCTTTATCGCCTTTTTCATGTCTTCCAGATTCACCAGCCCGTCTTTATCAACTTTCAAAAAGGTTGTCTCGCTCCCCTCTCTTTGAACAACCTTGCCCGTATTCAAAACACAATGATGTTCAATCGCAGAAGTAATTATATGCGGAACAAAGTTTTTAGTTTTTAGTTTTTCGTTTTTAGTTGCCTTTATTATTCCTTTAATCGCCAAATTATTGCTCTCCGTCGCCCCGCTTGTAAATATTATTTCACCTGCGCCGCAACCCAAAAAATCCGCCACCTGTTGCCGCGCTTTATCCACCGCCTCCATCGCTTCTTGCCCAAAAGTATGTATGCTTGAAGGATTTCCGAACTTTTGGCTGAAATAAGGAATCATTTCCTCCAAAACTTCTTCATCCACCGGCGTGCTTGCCGCGTAATCTAAATATATTTTTTTCATAAAATTAATTTTAATATTAACCCTTTAACAATTCAAGATAAATAAGATATACAACAAACATGATAATGACCAGTATAATCTTTTCTATTTTACTAAATTTCTTTTTATTTTTATTATTAACGATAAAAATAAAATATGCTAAACAATAAATAGACACAGCAATTATAATAAGTTTCACTATTGAAGATACAACAAAAATCAATATTAATCTTCCCAGTTCTTTTTCTGTTAAATGTAAGTCGCTTGCTCTTGTTAAAGTAACATTAAACACAAAAATTAAAATGCTACTAAAAATTAATTTTGATTTGTTGATAATTTTTTTCATAATTCATTTTATTTAATTAATTATTTGTCATTCCCGCGTAGGCGGGAATCCAGGATTAATCTCACTAAGCTTAATTATAAAATAAAATATTATTAAGCAGGCAGAAGCAATACTAAATGATATTTCAACTACTATACTGACATTCTAAAGACTAAAGAGACAAATCCTAGATTCCCTTCTGCAAGGGAATGACAGCTAATAATTATTCCAAATTATAATACAAATCTTTCCAGCAAGAATTTTCTTTTTCAATTAATTTTATTTTCCATTCCCTCTTCCATTTCTTCATTTGCTTTTCTCTTTGAATAGCGCTATTAATGTCATCAGTCATTTCAAAATAGACAAGTCTATCAACCTTATATTTTTTAGTGAATCCATCCACCAAGCCTTCTTTATGCTCATAGATTCTTTTTTTGAGATTTGATGTTGCGCCGACATACAAAGTGCCGTTTCTTTTGCTTGCCGTAATGTAAATATAATAAGTTTGTGTTTTCATTTTTTTATAAAAAAGTTTTTGTTTTTTATAAAGTTTTACTTAAAATACTGCCCGAAGAAATTTCGCCTGGATTCCCGCATTCGCGGGAATGACAAATTGTTACATATATTTTCAGAATCCCCAAGCCCCCAGACTCAGCCCTATCACAATCACTCCGGCGATCATAACCCCGAGAGAGACATAAAGCAAAGCTCTCCAAAACGGAATTCCGAAAATAAATGCCGCGATTGCGCCGCTCCAGCCGCCGGTTATGGGAAGCGGGATGGCTACAAACATTATGAGCGCCAGTGCTCCCCATTTTTCAAATTTACCGTTATATTTTCTTCTCGTTCTTTCAAAAAACCAAGTAAAAAAACGATTGAAGCCTTTTGATTTAGACATCAGATAGTTTGAAATCGGCTCAATGTATTTCAAAATAAAAATCACGGGAATTATATTTCCAATGACGGCGATGGCATACGCCTGAAGCGGGTTTAAATGATAAACTCCGATCGCCATCGGAATCGCCCCGCGCAATTCGGAAACCGGAAGCATAGAGATGATGAATACAGATAGTTCAGGAGATAATTGTTGAAGGCTATTTAGATAGTCCATAAAATATAAAATTGATAAATCTAAAATCCAAATTGTTCCAAATTATGCCAAATCAAGCTTAAAATCCAAAAACTAAAAACAGTTTTATCATTTGCAATTTGGCATTGATTTGAAATAACCCGCCTACCGGCAGGCAGGTTTGAACTTTGAAATAATTTGGATTTATGCAACTGATTTCTAACGCCAAAGATTAAAAACCGCCAATCAAACTAATTAAAAATAAACAACTAATCACTTCCTCAGCACCTCCACCGCTCTTTCAGGGAGGATTGAACAAACCTCTATTCCTGTGCTAAGTTCAAGTCCGGCCCATGTGTTTGTTTTGGGAAATATCTCAAAGTGCCAATGATAATGATCATAAGTTCTGCCGTCGCAAGGAGAGGTGTGAAGAAACATATTATAAGGAGAATTGTTCAGATTTTTCTTTAATTTAGACAGGCAATATTTCAGAGCTTCCGCCAGTTTCAATTTCTGCTCGTCCGTAATTCTTTCAAAATATGACAAATGTTTTTTGGGATAAATTCTTGTCTCAAACGAAACCCTGGAAACAAAAGGGCATAGGGCGATAAAATCTTCATTTTCAAATAGAATTCTCTTGTTGCTTTCTTTTTCCCACCCGATCATCACGCAATGCACGCATTCCCTGTGGGAATTAAAATAATTTTCACTGCCGTTTATGCTCCTGAAAACATCCGGATCAATAATCGGCATAGCGACTATTTGGCCATGAGGATGCCGTATTGAAGCTCCTGCATCGTGCCCGTAATTTTTGAATATGGAAATATATTTTATGTGTTTTTTATTCATCAAAGAAATATATCTTTCTTGATAGGCGTCCAGAATCTCCGCGACTTGAACAACTTCCAGATCGGCTATGTCTTTCTCGTGATCTTCAGTCACTAGAATTTCATGATACCCCACTCCATCAATCACTTCAAACGGACCATGCTCTCTTTTATTTATATCTTCATATTCAGACGAAAGAGCTGGAAACTTATTAGGAAAAACTTTAAGGCTCCAATCCCCGTCTTTTTTCATATACACCAGCGAATCTTCTTCTTGTTTGGTTATATTTTTTTTGCAGAACGGACAGTTTTCCTTTTCTTTTTTAGTTTCTTTTTTTGCTTCTTCTTCTCCAGAAAAATTGGGGCGCTGGCTTCTTTTCGTTGAAAACAAAACCCATGTTCCGCTCACGAGATCTTTTCTGAGTTGAGAAAAAATATCTCCTCTCTTATTTTTTGTTGTCATATTTTTTTATTATTAAATTTATTTTTATTTGAAATAATTCATTAAGCGTTCGAATATAATCAACTACCTTCACTCTGCTTTCTTTTCTATTTTTCCAAACCACAGGAACGGTTTTAATTTTATATCCCAATCTATTAGCAATGGCTAATATTTCAACATCAAAACCCCAGCGATCAATTGTCAGTTTTGAAAAAATATCTCTGGCGGATTTTTCTGAAAAAATTTTAAATCCGCACTGCGTGTCGCTGATTCCGGAAACTGCGATAAACTGAATTAATATATTGCCGAAATCGCCCAATAATTTTTTATACAGCGATTGGCTTTTTTTTATCTCGCTTTCTTTGAGCGCTCTGTCACCCATCGCAATATCGTATCCATTTTCCAAATGCGGCATAAAGTTTGAAATCTGATCTATGGTTGTCGAATTATCGGCATCCATAAACAGCCTGAATTTTCCTTTGGCAAATAACATTCCTTTGGCAATAGAATATCCTTTTCCGCGATTTTCATCGTTCTTAATAATTTTCAAATTTCCAAGAGACGCTTCCAGTTTTTTGAGAATAGAAAATGTTTCGTCAACCGATCCGTCATCTATGACTATTATCTCATAATTATAGCCCTGCTTTGATAAAAAACCATCAACTTCAACAAGCGTGTTTTTTATCAGCTTTTCTTCATTATAAGCCGGCATAATTACTGACAGATATATTTCTTTGCTCATAGCTTTATCTTAGCATAATTGCGCGGAAAACAAAAATATTTAAATGCTTATATGCTTAAATGAATTTACTATCCAAATAATCCTGCAAAATTATTCTGGCGGCTTCTTGATCAATTATTTCTTTTATTTTCTCTCTTTTGATACCCGCGTTTAATAAATTTTCTTCAGCCATTTTGGAAGTGAAAACCTCGTTCGCTTCTATGATCGGCGGATTTATTTTTTGTTTTAACTCCTTAATAAACAATCTGGTTTTTGCCGTCTGTTCGCTTTCCATTTTCAGCCCCACGGGCAGGCCGACTATTATTTTTTCAACATTTTCTTTTATAATTATATTTTTTATTTCTTTAATAGTATTTTTCATAGACTTATTTTCAACCGTCAAAAAACGGCTTGCCAATTTTTCTTCCCTATCGGAAATTGCCAAGCCTATTCTCCTGTCGCCATAATCAATGCCCAATATACGCATAAATTTTTAGTTTTTGATTTAAGAAAATTCCAGTTTTTTTAAATGAAGAAATAACATGTTTGTCATTTCGAACGCGTCGCGAGAAATCTATAAACAATAGCGAGCAAAAAGAATAGTTGATTCAAATATAGCTTTTAGACCTGCCTGCCGGCAGGCAGGTCTCTCAATCGCTGATGCTCATTTCGAGATGACAAACTAAAATAGCATTTCATAATTCAAAATAGTTTATAATAAATTTCTATCTCGCCCCTGAGCTTCCAAATCCTCCCTCTCCTCGCTCTGTATCATCTAGATTTTCAACTTCTTTAAATTAAACTTGCTTCTCTTTTTTCTCAGTAGTAACTCTTCCTCCCTGCCATTGCCCGCGATATAAATTTGTTTCTCCTTCAACTTGAAAAAACATCGCGTGCGCTACGCGCGCTCCCATTTCTATCTCAACTTCGCAAGGACCAAAATTGGCAATAGCAAAAGTTAGCTCCCCGCAATAACCCGGCGAACAAGTAGCAGTAAAAATCATCATACCTGACCTGAAAATAGTGGTTCTGGGCGTAAAAAGCGCTAATATATTTTTAGGGGTGTTTACGCTTTCAATAGTTTTTATTAAATAAAAACAGCCGGGCTTAAATATAAAACTTGATTTTTTTTCAGAATTATATTTTTTCAATAATTCCACTTCCGGAGTTTTCCTGTCCTCAACTCCAAGAAAACTATTTCCTTTCAACTCATAAATTTCCCCTAATCTCAAATCAAACCCCGCTCCCTCCGGATTAGTCAATTCTCTTTCTGATAAATTTTCCACCAATTTTTCTGTTTTTACCAATTCCAATAACCTGTCAACTCCTAAAATCATAGTTTTTAAAATTAATGATTAAATTATTTTCTGAAATTTGATTTTCAGCATTTTTCAATAGATTAGATTTTATTAGAATAAAACCCCGCTAAGTGAAGGCGAGCAAACGCTTGCTCGCCTTCACTTAGCGGATACTTAGATTATTTTTTATCTAAAGATATTTTTATCTTCTCCCAAACCAAACCCCCTACATCATTCACGCTCATCATTTTTCCGTTTTTTATGCAGTTGATTTTTATCCAGTTTTTATTTTTCTTGGCAAGCTCCAGCGCCTGCTTGCGAGCGTTCATTAAGTGATTTTTATCTTTTTCGTGAATGTCTTTTTTCCTGCCCTTTATATACGCCCGCTTGTCTTTTTTTCCAACCGTTTTCTGGCCTATATTATACGGGACATCAAGAAATATAATCATGTCAGGTTTTGGAATTTTCAAAATATCAAACTCCATCTCCGCCAGCCACTCTAAAAGCTCTTTTCTTTTTTTCTTATTTTTTATCTTCCCGCCTTGATGAATCATATTCGCTGAAGCATATCTGTCGCACACCACAATTCTGTCTTCATTTATTTTTTTCAAAATATAATCTTTTGACTCCCATCTGTCCAGCGCGTATAAAACAGAAGCGAGATACGGGCTAACTTCATCGGCTTTTCCAAATTCCCCCGACAAATATCTTCCCGTCATTTTCCCGAAGAAATTTTTATAATACTGCGGAAAATCAATCGTCGCGGTTTTATATCCTTCTTTTTCAAATCTATCCAAAAGCAGCCTAGTCTGTGTCGCCTTCCCGCTCCCGTCAATTCCGTCCATCACAATAAATTTTCCTTTTTTGCTTTTCTGTATCATAAAAATATTTTTAATTTTTTATTTTATAATCAACTCCTTATCCTGCTCGTAATTTATATTAAGCTTTACCGCCATTTCCGCTTTTTGCAGTTCCGCGCCCAAATCAAACGCGTGAGAAATCTCCGATACCGCGTCAGCTAATAACAATTTTCTATACATCGCAACAGCGGCTTTATTTTCCATTCCATTCTGGCGAAATTCCTGTATATATTCGCCTTTTGGAGTATAATGTTTTACTGTAATGTCTTTATTTTCAACGCTGATCATAAAATATCCTCTGGGATCATCAGCTTCAAATTTTATTTTATCGCCGTATTTTTTCACTATTCCTTCCGCTGTCTGCCATTCATTGTCATAGATATGCGCGCAGTTTGAAAAAATCGTCAGCGTCCCCATCTTCTTTGAAAGTTTATCCGCTATGTATTTTTGAACCGTCCTAAGCCCGAAAGCGTTTAAAACCCACCCCGAAAAAATGGCGTGGCTTCTGAAATATGCCGTCAAGTTTAGTTCGTCGCCCAGCGTCGTTGCTTGAACTTGTGTCATACATGGAGCTCTTTCGGCTTTATGATCATTAGCTAAATCAAACATCATGGCAATCGCCGCTCTGTCCGTCGGATATTTTTTCAAATAAGGTATTATCACATCTTCCACTTGATTTATTCCTTTATAATTCCACAATCTCTCTCCATAAGTATAAACTTCATCGCCTTTCTCGCCGCTCATTATACTGGCAGAATATTTTTTTATGTCTTCTTCGCTTACTTGCATAAAAGGAAACATTTTGGGATTTGCCGGATTTTCTTCGGTAACAACAGCCGCGATGTTAAAAAGCTCTTTGACATTCCCGCCATACCAAGTCGGGTTTTCAGCTCCAAACTTTAAAATCTTCTTTAAAATCTGCAGCCACGCGCTTCCGATATATCTGCCTCTGACCTTAAAAACTGACTGATCAGTCGGAAATATTTTTGCTTCTTCCTTTTTAGTGTCCGGAAAGATCTTAGGTTCAGAAATTGGCCTGCCAATAGATTTATAACCGCTTATTTTCTTTTTTATTTCATTTATATCTTGAATGCCAATCAAATTTTCCAGCTTAACATTTTTGCGGACCATATTTATAGATTCCCTTGGAATTTCTTTGTGGATTTTCGCAAAATCATTGCCTATTACCTCATAATCCTCGTTAATTCCTTTTTCAAAAAAATCAGCTAAAACTTTCCCGCTGCCAGAGAGTTCCGTTCCGCAGACAATTAAATATCTGATTGACGGCTTGGATAATATATTTCTAATTATAAAATTTATGCCTTCTTTGGAATATAATTGCCCGGCCACGCAAAAAGAATCGGGGCTTAATTCGTCCGTGATTTTTTTTGTCGGCGTCCAAAGAGTCGCAATCGCAATCTCGCTTTCCGGATTTCCCAACACAACATTTTCCTTTGAACAAACCGGCCAATTTATTTCTATATTTTTAGACATAATCATTGTCTTTAATCCATTTCTTAATTTTTGGAATAGTCTCTATGAAATTTTTATGCGTTTTTATTTTTTTCTCAATTATCTCATCCGGCTTCATCCATGCATATTCCTCCACATCGTATTTTCTTTCTGTTTCATCTTCTGATCTTTTTAATTTTATTTCTTGTTCTTCTGGAAATTCTGCAATGTATGTTGCCACTGGAATAAAAATCTCGTTCTCTTTATAAGGATTATCGCCTTCCGCGTATGAAATCCTGACATCGATCAATTCCGCGTTATTTTTTTCAATACTAATCCCGACCTCTTCAAATGTTTCCCTGATCGCTGTATCTAAAAATTGCTCCTTGTCTTTATAATCAACTTCTCCGCCCGGAACAGTCCAGATGCCATAATTATTTCTTTCCTTCGTCAAAAGTATCTCGTCTTTTTTATTTACCAACACCAAAGAACCGACAAAATACGCCGCCTGAACCGGAAATTCCAAATTTTCCTGCTGATTTTTCATTTTATTTGCTCATTAATCTTTACTTTAATTTAGCACATTTAAGGATTTTTTACAAATAAAAATAAGAGGGTTACTAATATAGATCACCCTCTTTTACTATTTTACCCTCCAATAACTTTTCTGCGTAGTTGGGATATACTCTTATTGGCCAATTTGATATTTCTTCCAACGAATTCGGAAGCGGCACAAGTTTATAATCCACAATCATACATCCCTTTTCCGGAATTGCATTTAACCTGAACACTGGATTCCATTCTCCCTTATAAAGATAAGATAGAATAATAAGCCCAATTCCATTATAGGGGTTATATTCTTCGGTAGGATAGATGAATTGCGGATCGCCTACAAGAGCCAATTTCCTGTGATCTAACTCAAGCCCAATTTCTTCATATGTTTCTATCGCAGCCGCTTCTCTTGGAAGTTGCCCTTTTCTACATTCAACTTCTCCTCCCGGCGGCGTCCAGAATGGAATTTCTTTTTTTGCCCTGTCTTCCGAAAGAGTTAGCAAAACCCTTCTTTTCTTATCAACTAAGGTAACATTGGCAAATATATAAAATGCCGATGCTGGATATTGCAGTTTTCCTAATGCAGGTTTCAAATCTACAAATATTGGTTTCTCCGTCGTTTAAATTCCTCCTAACTTTTCAATAGCAAAGAATATTTTTATCTGTGCCAATCATATCTTACATCAAATCTTAACAATGTCAACTCCCCTGCTTGACATAACCCGCTCTCCGTCAAAGACGGAGGAGCCGCGAAAATAAACTACTTTTTTAAATCCGGCCAGAGCCACAAGCTTGGCGCAAG
>Ga0180732_1001968_pt1 | contig 11634 bp, 12 predicted proteins | sample KR11_01MetaG_FD_148674 | JGI IMG/M metagenome (GOLD analysis project Ga0180732, IMG submission 148674) | Groundwater microbial communities from the Olkiluoto Island deep subsurface site, Finland - KR11_0.1 MetaG | ecosystem: Environmental > Aquatic > Deep subsurface > Groundwater | place...
CCCGGATATATCCTGAACTGATATGTTTTTCGCATTCGGTCACACCATTATTTTTAGAATATATATCACTGTTGTTAGTGGTGTGAAAGTGTTGTTCCAAGGGGTACGATTCATCTGCGCCCTCGAAGGGCGCATGGTTCTCTGCCCCTTGACCCAACGTTCTAAAGCTCTATTCGAGCTTCTTCAAGTCCCTGAAGTCCACAATTGTCGATATCGGATGAGTATCCACACTTATGCCCATCTCTTCCACTGCAGCCATACCGTTCACTCCAGCGTATGCTGCCACGCCCACCCTGCCGGCATCCACAGGAGCATTCAGCACTGCTTTCCCAGGTTTTCCTATCTCTGCTATACTACCAATTCTTAGATCCATGATAGTATCAAGCACCTTTTCTGCCTCAGACAAAGCGGACTCTGGTATTTCCCTCAGGTTAGAAAGGAGCGTTCCATTCCCGGTGCTCACTGCATCAAGCACTCGAGTCATCTTACGCGAAATGAATATCCGCATAGGATCGATGGTGGTTCCTGTATAAGAGATGATATCTTCAAAGCGCACAGGCTTTTTATTTTCCACTCTCAGTATCCCGCCGTACCTTGTATTCACAGGTATGCCGGTCTTCATCAGTATTCCGTCGATCGTGATGCTGCACATCGTATCGATACCGATTTTTCCCATGGGTATCTTAATATCAGGAGTGATCGTGCCTTCCTCAATTATTTTGATATATGGGCTGATGGAAAATCCGCCATTTACTACGTCTCTAAGTATCTCTATTGTCCTGTCAAAATCATCCTTGTCTATTATCGAGGTGTTAGTTATTACCTTTCCCTGCCCGGTCTTCAGGTCAAACGTTGTGTCGTAGATGAATTTTTCTATTCGCGTAATAATGAAACCCAGCCTGTCGCCGACAAGCGCATTGTTGAGTTCGTCGATCCCGCGCTCTGTAATAACGCGCCCGTCATAGCCCTGCCTGTTGGTCAGGCCGCGTTCATCCAGGATGCGCAGATGATAACGGACGCCCCGCTCTCCTATAGGGTATCCGTGCTCGTTCATCCTGTCCGCTATCAACCGCGCGCCTATCGGTTCGTGGTTATCATGGAGTATCCTCAGTATCTCTATTAGCTTTCTCTGCACCATCGAATCGATAGTAGTTGTTGTCATTTTACCTTTTTTAGATTATGTTCAGGTAGCGGTTTATTTCCCAGTCATGCACGCTTATCCTGTATGCATCCCATTCAGCCCTTCCGAGCCTCATGAAGTCTCCAAATACGTGTTCTCCGAGGGCACCCCGTATAACGCTGTCGGTCTCAAGATTATCCAGAGCTTCTTTCAGGCTGCCGGGGAGTGAATCAATTCCGTGTTTCTTCCGTTCTTCATCGCCCAGGTGGAAGAGGTTGAGCGTTGTTGGCTCGCCTGGATCTATCTGGTTCTCAACACCGTCAAGTCCTGCCATCAGGATAACTGCAAAGGACAGATATGGATTGCATGAAGGGTCAGGGCTTCGCAGTTCGACGCGCGTGCTCATGCCCCTTGCAGCAGGGATGCGTATCATCGATGAGCGGTTCGCGCCCGACCATGCAATATATACCGGGGCTTCATATCCCGGAACTATTCTCTTATATGAGTTCACGATCGGATTTGTGACAGCAGTGAAGGATTGTACATGTTTTTTCAGGCCGCCAATGAAATATCTTAATGTATCGCTGACTTCCATATCCTTTGATTCATCAAAGAAAGCATTCATTCCATTCTTGAATAGTGAAATATTCGTATGCATACCTGACCCATTTATCCCAAATATGGGTTTTGGCATGAAGGATGCATGCAGGTTATTCATCCTTGCGATAGTTTTTGTGACGAACTTGAACGTGATGACATTATCCGCAGTTGTCAATGCATCGGCATATTTGAAATCTATCTCATGCTGGCCATTTGAGACTTCATGGTGGGATGCCTCTATGTTGAAACCCATCTTCTCAAGCGCCACAACTATTTCCTGGCGGATATCTTCAGCCTGGTCAACTGGCGGGAAATCAAAATAGCCTCCAAAGTCATGCGGTATGTTGGTGGCCTGGTCGTCTTTTCGCTTGAAGAAAAAGAATTCAAGTTCAGGACCGGTGTTCATGACAAAACCGCGTTTCTCCGCTTCCTTAAGGGCTCTCTTTAAAACGTAGCGGGGGTCGCCTTCGAACGGTTTACCGTTTGGTTTGTAGACGTCACAGATAAGCCTTGCCACCTTTCCTCCGTTCACGTCCCAGGGCAGGATCTGGTATGTATTGATGTCGGGTTTCAGCAGCATGTCCGACTCTTCTATCCTGACAAAACCCTCGATCGAGGAGCCGTCAAATGCAATGCCTGAGTTCAATGCTTTCTCTGCTTGTGAAACAGGTATTCCCACATTCTTGACCATGCCCCCTATGTCCACGAATTGAAGTCTTAAGAACTGAACCTGGTTTTGTTCAATTGATTTTAATACATCTTCATTTGTTCTGATCATATTGATGCTCCAAATAATGCATATTTTTACTTGTTTTTTATATTCCTTTGATAAACGTTTATTTACTTAATAGTTTTTAAGCCACAATATTTTTCCCAACTCGAGAGTAGACTCAAGTGAAGGTATGCGTGACCGACTATAGGCTACCGTTTGTATACTTATATAGTTTTCCATGATGTCTGTTTTTTAGCTATATATATCCCGTCCACCACTCTTTCCATCCTCACATACACCTCGCTTCCCACAGGGATCCTGTCAGCATCCACGATAGTGAGCACCCTGTCCCGCGCCACCGCAAGCTTCTCACCTTTCATCCAGCCTGGCCCAACGACATTCACTTTGACTTTCTCATATCTTTTGAACATGCGGGGAATGGCTTTCCATTCGAAACTGCCAAAGTCTTCCGGCTTAAGAACAAGTTTTATGCCGTACATTTCTTCCCATCTCCTCAATCGCAAATAGAACTCCTCCCAGTCCATAGACCTGATGCCCTGTTTTCTTCCGTACTTGTGGGGCAGGAACTTCTGTATCCCAAGCGCAGGCCACCGTTTGCCTGAGCCGATGCGAAGAGCGAACTCGATCAATTTTGGCATCTCGTCATCGTTTATTCCTGGAAGCCACACTGGCGCGATGAGAAGGTCGATACCTGTGTTCCTGGCGATATATTCCGCGTTCTCAAGCACACGTGTAAGGTTGTAAGAATCTGTACCTGCTATTCTCTTTGCTAGTTCGGGTTCAAGCGATTCAATGGACATATTGATGCGCGAAAGCCCCGCAGATTCCAGTTTGTCGATGAGTTTTTCTGAGAGCAACGTCCCGTTCGTCTGCATCGAGACAGTCTTGACATGACTATTCTTCGAAAGCCCCCCGACCAGTTCAACAAGCTGCGGGTACATCGATGGCTCCCCCACAGTATCGATATGCGCTTCGATGTCATTCGTCTCTTTGTAAGAGGCGGCCCATTCGAACGCAGCAAGCAATTGCGGCAGGTCAACCATATACTCTGATATCCTCTGCTTTGTGCGGGAACCTGCGTCAGTGGAACAAAAAATGCACGACAGCGGGCACTCGCTTATCGGGCGGACCTGAAGTACGTTCGTCCCGCGGTCGATTATGCCAAAGGCGATGCAGCCGAAAAGGGGGATGTCGCGGATGAGGATGTTGTTACATTTTGACATTTTCAGGTACACTTCTGTTTAAGTAATCTATAAATTATCCGTATCAACAAATCTGCGTTCATCATGCCGAAACCCTGCGGGTTCTCGACTCCGCGCACACGTATGCCCTACGGGGCATACGTCAAGGGTTGCGCCCCTTGAGGACGCCCGTCCACGTATGCCAGTGTGCTGGCATACGTGTGCACGCAATCGACTGGCGTGACAGTCGACGTGGACACGCCCTCCAGAGGCGTGACTCTGGGCGATTTCATCTGCGGTTTAATATGCCAATGAATTTTATTATCAACTAGCACACACTCTCCGCATCGTTTTTTCCCGCAGAACTGCTTTCCGTACTCCACGATGAGCGCGTGGAATTCCTTGTAAAGAGGAACATCCTGCGGTATTGAACTTTCAAAAAGCGACTGCAGTGTCCCGTAATCCCCTTCGATATCCATGCAACTGCACATCCTCTTCGTATATGCATCAATTACGAACTTTGGTTTATCTGCCGCATAAAGCACGATACTATCAGCAGTCTCCTCTCCAACGCCATTCAAAGAAAGAAGCGTCTCCCGAAGTTCCCCGACCGGTTTATCGAGGATATCCGGGTTCTCATAGAAAAACGTAGAAACAGCTTTCAGTCTCTTTGCCTTCTGCCTGAAGAACCCTGTGCATCTCACAAGCCCCTCAAGTTTTTCAATTTCAGCTCTGGCAATGGGCTCTTCTGCCATAAGCCCGCTCTCCTTCATGTTCCTGATCGCTTTCTCGACATTTTCCCACTTTGTCTGCTGGGTGAGAATCGCTCCCACGACCACTTCAAAAGGGGTATCTGCCGGCCACCACTTTTTATGACCGAACTGGTTCAGGAGTTTATTGTAAATTTTAATAAGATCGGTTTTTGGCATCTCTCTCATGAGAACTTTACACCAAGGTCAGAGAGTTTGTTCCTTATGGCGAGATTAATAAGGAAAGGCGTCATGGACTCTATCATATACGAAGACTCAAGTCCCCCGCCGTCCAGAGGGCGCAGGCTCTTGATCTCCCTTGTCAGTTCCATCACTTTTTGTTTTGCGGCCTCATCATCTCCGCAGACCACGACATCATAATTAAGCTCAATATCCGGGTTCGCCAGTTTCTTTGCAGAGATATTATGGTATGCAGAGACCACTTTTACGGTCTTTGGAAGGACATCCTGTATCTCAAGAGCTGCGCAGCCCTGCTCTGGAGGCGAATACTCGAACCATTTGTTCTTTTTCATAGGAACAACAAGCGAAATGACGATCTGATCATTGAAATCGGTGAGGAGACTTTTCAAAAGTGTTATCACACCGTTATACGGCACTGAAAGCACAACGACATCCACATCCTTGATGCCCGTCTCGTTAGAGCATCCTCCGAGACTGCTGCATGACAATCCCTTATTCGTAAGTCTGTCCTTGTATTCATCAGCAGCTTTTACCGCCTTATCAGCTTCTCTCGAACATACCATAATTTCGTGTTTTTCAGCCCAGCGAAGCGCAAAACCTTCTCCAATGCTACCAGTTCCGCCAAGTATTGCGATTTTCATTTTTTCTCCTTTTCTTTCAGAATTTTACTCATCAAATGCATGTTTTCCCTGTGCATAGATACCATCAGGTCGCTCACGACCATCAATATGAAAACCTGTATCCCTGTAACTATGAGCAAAGTGGCAAGTATTGTAAGAGGGATATGGTCTATGCGTTTGAACCACTCATTCACAACATAAATGCCAATAGCTAAACCGCTCAATGTGAGAACACCCCCCATCACGCCAAAATAAAACAGAGGGTTGTGCATGCGGGCAAGCAGGAATATGGTCGAAAAGATCCTGAAGCCGTCCCTGATAGGCTTGAGCTTGGTCGCAGCGCCGCTTACCCTTGAAAGATATTTTATCGGCACCTCAGTTGTCTTCAAATTCTTTTTTACGCACTCTACTGTGATCTCTGTTTCCACCTCAAAACCTGTTCTGTTGAGTTCTATCTGTTTTATTGCATCATGAGTGAACGCCCTGTAGCCTGAAAGGATATCTTCAAGCCAGACACCGTATGCGAACCCGAATATCTTGTTCAAGATCCAGTTCCCGAAAAGGTTCACTCTTGTGAAAGCTCCTTTTTGATAATTCCCGATCCTTGTCCCGATAACGTGGTCTACCTGCCCGGATGTAACAGGTTCAAGGAGCGTATAGACCTCTTCGGGAAGATACGTTCCGTCCCCGTCGATCATGACAACATATCTGGTATTAATTGCCTGGAATGCCTGTGTAACGGCCTGTCCCTTCCCCTTCCCGCTCTGAAGTATCACCTTTGCGCCTTCTTTCTCGGCGATTTTTACAGTATCGTCCTTGCTGTGCCCGTCAATAACGAGAATGTTGGAAAAACCCATTGACCTGAATTCACTAACTATCCCACCGATTGTTTTACCCTCATTAAGGGTGGGAATTAAGATACATACATCCTCTTTGTTCATTTAAAGTCTTTATTTATCTGTATATACTTAATAGTTTAGTGATTGGCATACTAATTTTATAATTTACTACCCACGTAAACCGTGACGATACCGAACGTCAGGTCATAATACTGTATTTCCTTCATTCCTGAACTTTTCATAAGTTCAATGAATTCTTCCCGTTTAGGGAATGCCATGACCGATGATGGTAAATAGCTGTAAGGTCCCGATTTTTTGGAGACCAGAGAACCAATCGCTGGCAGCATTTTTTGAAAATAAATATGATACATCGACCTGAAAACGCGGTTCTGCGGCTGCGAGAATTCAAGCACTACGACTCTGCCTCCTTTCCTGACAACCCGATGCATTTCAGACAGGGCTTTTTTGATGTCTGCAACATTCCTGATACCAAATGCCACGATAGCGCCGTTAAAACTATTATCTTTGAAAGACAGGTTCTCTGCATCGTTCTGGATGCAGCAGGCATTTGTTATGTTGCTTTTCTTGATCTTCATTTCGCACAGTTTCAGCATTTCCAGGCAGAAATCAGAGGCTACAGCATGGCTTCTTTTTGAGACCTCTATTGCCACATCCCCTGTCCCTGAACAGACATCAAGAATGAGGCCTGACTGCAGTTTTTCTGCGGCGAACCTGCGCCAGTATCTGTCGCGCCTTAAACTCAGAAGGGAGTTAAGAAAGTCGTACCTATGGGAAATGCCTGCGAACATCTTCTGGATATATTCTTTTTTCTGCACCGCGACCTCGCTCAATTATTCGATCATAGTATTTTGCTTAACTGTGCATACTAAGGCCGGATAAAAAACGGATGAAATGGGAATACGCTGTGAGTAATCTGCGTTCATCTGCGTTTATCTGCGGTTACAATTATGCGAAGTTAGGCTGTAATTTAATGAACTGACCATAAGCCTACTTTTTAAGGTTTAAGTATTGCTATGTACTTCTACGATCCCACCTGCCAAACATCGATAGTTTCTTTAAACCAGACTGCCTATAAGTACCCACATGGCAATCCATCCCATTGAATACCGCTATGGACACAGTGAAATGAAGTCTGTCTGGAGCGAAGAGACGCGTCTTTTAAAAATGCTTGCGGTTGAATCAGCCCTTGCAAAAGCCGAGGTCTTATCAGGCTATATACCTAAAGGAGTTGACGAGAAAATAACCCGCGGCACGGCAAAAGTGAAACTTGATCGGGTAAAGGAGATAGAGGACGAGATACACCATGACGTGATGGCAGTGGTGGTTGCGCTCTCTGAACAGTCGGATGATGCGGGAAAATGGGTGCATTTCGGGGCCACATCGAACGATATCCTGGATACTGCAACAGCGCTTCAGATAAAAGATGCTCTCCAGATATTCAGGAAAGAAACATCAAAATTACGCTCAGTCCTGGTTGAAATGGCCCTGTTGCACAAGAATACTGTATGCGCAGGGCGGACCCACGGACAGATAGGCGTTCCCACAACGTACGGTCTGCGCTTTGCGATATGGGCGTCTGAGATCGACAGGCACATGGAGCGCCTCGACCAGCTCACGCCGCGCGCCACAGTAGGAAAGATGAGCGGGGCTGTTGGCACCCAGGCAGCTTTCGGAAAAAAGGGCATCGAGATACAGAAAAAGACAATGGAAGCGCTGGGTATCGAGGCTGCTGACGTCTCGAACCAGATAATCCAGAGGGACAGGCATGCCGAGTTCGTGATGTGGATGGCAAATACGGTCACAACACTTGACAAAATATGCGTTGAGATAAGATGCCTGGCAAGAAGCGAGATAGCAGAGGTGGAAGAGAGTTTTGGCAAGAAGCAGGTGGGTTCATCCACTATGCCGCATAAGCGCAACCCTATAAAATCGGAGCAGGTATGCGGGCTTGCAAGGATAGTGCGTGCGATGGTGGAACCTGAACTGCTCAATAACACGCTGTGGGACGAACGCGACCTTACAAACTCATCATGCGAGCGGATAGTGTTCCCTGAATCCTGCGTGCTAACTGACCATGTGATAAGGCTTACAACAACCATTATCCAGAACCTGCGCATCTACCCTGAGAACATCAGGAAGAACCTGGAGCTTCTTAACGGCCTGAACATGGGTGAAGCCGTCATGATAGAACTCACCAAGAAAGGCGTGGGAAGGCAGGAGGCACATGAGATCGTGCGGCAGTCTGCCATGACCGCGCGCGAGACAGGTGGGCAAATGAAGGACGCGCTGCTTGGCAATGAAACAGTATCAAAATATTTGAGCGAGAACGAGATCACAGGGATAATGGACCCGGAAAAATATATAGGCACAGCAGTAGAACAGGTGGAATCCCTTGCAGCAAAATTGAAAAAACGAAAATAGATTTTATGAAACCGCAGATTTTATATATTAATTAAATAAGAGGAACAATAATTGTTAAGAAAAGCAACGATCAAAGACGTCGAAAAGATGTGGAAGCTCATAAACAGTTACGCTGATAAGCGCATGATGCTTCCCAGATCACTGAGCGAACTGTATGAGAACCTGAGAGACTTTTTTGTTGTCATTGAAGATGATAAAATGGTGGGCTGCGGTGCGCTCCATATAACATGGGAGGACTATGGCGAGATATTATCTCTTGCTGTTGAACCTGCTCTTGCAAGGAAGGGGATAGGTTCGCAAATCTTGATAGCATGTGAGGGGGAAGCAAGGACTCTTGGATTGAACAAGCTCATCACGCTTACTTATGTTCCGGAGTTCTTTGAGAAACACGGTTTTGTCAGGGTAAAAAAGAGCACACTGCCCCACAAGATATGGAGCATGTGCATCAAGTGTCCCAAGTTCCCTGAGTGCGACGAGATACCACTTGTTAAGAAGATAATTTAAAATACTTCCATTAGTCATCGGTTATGAGAAAAACAGTGGGATGGAACACGGATCGCACGGATACGCACGAAATCTTTTTAATTACATTAAAATTTAATAAGTTATAATAATTTTTCAGTATGATATTTCTTAACGCATTTGCCTCACAGGTTATCCTGGGCATGATTCGGGTATAATCTTGGAAAAGTGCCTTATATCACAAAAACATTTTATTCGTTGAGGAACGAACCAACTAATACCACCAAACCACCATCCTATCCTATCCAAAAATATTTCTTTTTTTGGTTTGTTCCTCCAAAATTTACCCAATTGTGAACGAATATATCAGGAAATCAAAAAAACAACAATGGTCTTCAGGTCCCATTCAATGATCTTATTTCCCATAATAAATACTATTTATCAATACATCAATAATATGATGATATGAGAACCCAATGATATTACAGGAATGACCCTAATGAAAAAATACAACTGGCTGCTATTTTTTGTAGGAGCCCTGATACTATCTTCAATACTGCTCTATGTCCTGCATTACCTGATCTTTAGAGATGTGAATCATATTTTCATTTATATGATAGGGGATATCGCATTTCTTCCCATCGAGGTCTTACTGGTCACTTTGATAATACATCGCCTGTTGAACATGCAGGAAAGGCGTTCAAAGATGAACAAATTGAACATGGTCATTGGGGCTTTTTTCAGCAAGGTCGGTACAAGATTATTGACTTATTTATCTGACTGTGACCCAGACTTGGAAAGCATCAGGAAAGACCTTATTGTCAGTAAGGAATGGGGAGACCCGGAATTCACCAGGATCAATGAACTCCTTAAAGCTTATGATTACGGTGTTGATATGGAGAAGGTCGATCTTGAAGGGGTTCGCGAATTCCTTACCGGGAATATGAATTTCATGATCCGGCTCTTAGAAAACCCAGTCCTTCTGGAGCATGAATACTTCACAGAGCTTCTCTGGGCGGTCTTTCATCTTACTGAGGAATTGAACAACAGGGAGGATATGAAGTCTTTACCGGATACAGATATCGAGCATCTCTCAGGGGATGTCAAAAGAGCATACGGGCTTCTTGTCAGGGAATGGCTTTTCTATATGAAACATCTGAAAGACAGATATCCCTATCTATTCTCCCTTGCTATGAGAATGAATCCCTTTGATCAGGAAGCATCAGTGATAATCAAATGAGCTTGAAGCATCATGGAAATGCCTTGTTCCAGGAGCATGTCTGGATTGCGGGAACGCGAAAGAATTCAAAGAGAGGTTCTTTATCCTGACAAGGTGCCCTGAAACAAAGGAAGAGGAGAAGTGGCTTAATGAGACCATGAATAAACAATATGGGGTGGAAAATTATGCAGTTGGGGTATTCAGTAATAACAGAGGACTTATTGACTCAGCCGTATGCGGCAGGTGTGGGTCATGGAATATCGATTTTGATGCGTAAAACAAATTAGTCAGTCATCGGTTAAGGAATTTAACATGCTTGCTCAGTACAGTTATTCAAAGAGTTATTAATTTTTATGTTTCTCGCAAGGATTTTCATATCCTGAGTTTGACGGAACTTTTATTGCCTATTTCGTCGATCCGCGCCGGGCATTGGGCAGGCAGGGGTTTCCGGCAGCTCCAAGCAAAATTAATTCAGGCTGTCCGGCGCCGCCGGGGATTCGCTGCGCATGGGGGCGCAGATTTGCATTATTTGAGAGGTTTGCGGTTTTAGCTGGGCAGGGCACCGCGAAGGACGCAAAGATTCGGATTTGCATCGTTTTTTAGAGATGTTTTTCTTAGAAACTTTTATCTATTCATACGAAAATCATACGTATGAGCTGAAATGCTAATACAAAAAATAGTTATGTCACCTGAAGTCGCTGATAAAATCAAATGTAAACTGGACTCAAAAACCCCGGCATATTGCACGGACTGCCGCATAAAAATGGAACCTGCAAAGCTCGATGTAAAGAGAGGCGATATAATGATAATGAATGTAAATGCCTATAGATGCCCGAAGTGCGGAAAAGAGCTTTTAGATGTTGAGACTGCATCACGATTAGAGCGGGAGTTTGCTCTAAGGCATACCGATGAGATAAAGGGCTACGAAGTTAAGATATCCTCGGATGGGAGGAACTACCTGATACGATTCCCGAAAGAGCTTTCCAAAATGCTTGCCACTAAAAAATTCGCAAAAATACTGCCTGTGGATGCTGATGAGTTTGTTGTGAAGGTCGTTTGAAATATCAGTTTCATTTTTCGATTCCTTCGACCCGCGCCGTGCATCGGGCTGGCGGGGTTTGCGGCATCCCTATGCAAAAATAATTCAGTCTGTCCGGCGCCGCGCCGCTAGGGATGCGTTGCGCATGGGGGGCATGGGAATGTGTGTGGCGGGGGGCGCTGGGAAACCATGTAGCAATAGAAGAGCAGGGCATTTTTTAGACGTTGGGGTCAAGGGGTAGAGAACCCTGCGCCCTTCGAGGGCGCAGATGAATCGTACCCCTTGAAATAATACTTTCACACACGAAAAACTTGCAGAACGAAAGAAGCAATCAGAACTTAATCGACTCAAGAAAACATTTGATGTATTCCCGTGGGGAAAACCGGAATGGATAAACTATTATGATCAGAAACTCGATTTGACAGCTTC
>Ga0180732_1001969_pt1 | contig 11630 bp, 11 predicted proteins | sample KR11_01MetaG_FD_148674 | JGI IMG/M metagenome (GOLD analysis project Ga0180732, IMG submission 148674) | Groundwater microbial communities from the Olkiluoto Island deep subsurface site, Finland - KR11_0.1 MetaG | ecosystem: Environmental > Aquatic > Deep subsurface > Groundwater | place...
TTGATAATTTTTTTGGTTTCCTCACTGGACTTGGCAATCTCATCCGTGGCCATGCTCAATTCACCGATGTGTTTGTTCACCTTATCCACAATGATTTTTGTATCCTCTGTAAGATGTTTGGCCTGGCCAGCGTTGTTCGCATTCTGCTTTGTCATGGAAGCCATTTCTTCCAGAGATGAAGATGTTTCTTCCATGGACGCCGCCTGCTGGGATGATCCTGCGGCCAAGGATTGACTTGCGGATGAAACCTGTTCGGAAGCCGATGCCAGTTCCGCAGAGGCCCTGGAAAGGTTTTCAATCGCTGACTTTAATGGCCCTGTAACCCCCCTGGCAATAGACCCCATCAGCAAAATCCCGAAGAGAATCCCCACGCCAATAAATAGGGTCAATGTGATGATGGTCTTTTGATAAATGCCGGCCGCCCCTTGACTCATATCTTCTGCGATTTTGAGGTTGATCTCGGTTAACTGGTCCAGATAATTCCGCATGGTTTCAAATTTTTCTTTAGCAATGCCCAGGGTTAGATCAAGGGATGCTCTTCGCCCTTCTCTGGAATCTTCCATCCGCCCGTCAACCACTTTCCTGGACAACACTTTCCATTCTTCACGGGCTTTGTCATATTGTGGAATAATGGCATTTTCTTCTTCAGACCGTGTTAAGGCTTTAAACTTATTCCACCTTTCATCAGACTGTTTTAAATTTTCCTCATAATCCGAAACCAGGCTTTTGAATATGTCGGACTGGGTGTTGGCAAAGATCATGGAGCGCTCCGCCACCAGCAACTGCTGAATATCCCGATCCGTCTGAAGAAGATAATCAATGCTGGGCATTCTCAGAGAAAAAATATCATTCAGATTTTTATTAATTTCTCTTACGCTGTTATAGCCTTCAAATCCGATGACGGCGATAAACAGGATCATCAAGGAAAATCCAACGACTATTTTAATGCTGATTTTTAGGTTCTTAAGCCATGACAACATTGGTTTGGCCTCCTGGTTGAAAGATAACATTCAAACGGTTTCCCCTTCATCTTATTCTATTTTATCAATATCCATACTTACCGTAACCGCACCGATCACCTGGTCCCCGTCTTTCACCGGCACGGAAACTTTCACAACATACACCTGGGTGCTATCATCAAATTCAACATCGCTGATGTGAATGCCCCCCTGACCGCCCTTGTAGGATTCCGTGAATTTCGCCTCATCACCCTGCCAGTAGTCTGAGGTTTTATCCGTCATGGCTACATTGGCCCCCTGGTTGTCCATGACAAATATTTCGGCATAATATGCTGTACTTTTCTGAATAGTTTGTAACTGCTTGCCGCATTCAGAGTCCATCAAGGCTTTCATAAAATCATCCACACCGGCAGTGGCCATCCATTTTTTGTCCAACTCCTGGATTTGCAGCATGGTTTTGTTTTTGGCATTTTCTGCTTTTACCGCCTCCACGATCACCGGATCTACCCCGATTTTAACAATCTCCGTGTTGGCCAAATCAATCACCTTCCCAGGGGCCTTTTCGGAAGCATGAATCGGGGCTGAAATCATTAAGACCGCCGCACATAAAATGGCCAATACAATTGTTTTTTCCATAACAAGCTCCTGTTGTAATTGTCTTTTTCTTTAAATCTGAAGACAATCTTTCACCGCAAAAAGGTTAGGCGGCTTTCTCCAAATGCATGACATCGTTAGCCGTAAGGACCTTATCGATATCCAGAAGGATTTTAACCCCACCGTTAATCTTTGCCATTCCAAGAATAAAATCGATGTTCAACCGTGTTCCGAATTGAGGCGCATCTTCTATATCCTCACTTTTTATATTTAACACTTCCGAAACAGCGTCCACAACCAGGCCGATTACGATTGTGCCGTTTGCACCTTCCATTTCAACAACGATAATGCAGGTGCGCTCCGTATACTCTGTGGCCTTGATTCCGAATCTGAGCCGAAGGTCGATAATCGGGATGACTTTTCCGCGCAAATTGATGACGCCTTTGACAAAATCCGGCGTGCCGGGAATGGTTGTCACAGGAATCATGCCGATAATTTCCTTGATCTTCAAAATGCCGATACCGTATTCTTCTTTGGCAAGCGAAAAGGTTAGATATTTGCCTTCTCTTCCGGCAGTTCTTTTTACGACCTGATCCATGATTCCTATTTCCTCCATTTTACGCCTCCATTCTTCGTGGTTTGTTATGTGGCAAATTCCGAACTCTTTCAATTTCCCAGACCAATTCATCCATGGAGAAAGGTTTTTCAATAAAACCGCTTCTCGGGTGGTCCAAAACTTCTATAAATTCTTCTTTTTTCCCATAGGCCGTCATTATAATCACGGCCAGATCCTTATATTGAGCTTTCACTTTTTTCAGCAACTGCAGCCCGCTCATTCCGGGCATGCAATAATCGGTTATCACTACTTCATACCCGTCCCCGTTCTCAGCAAGTTGTTGCAAGGCTTCTTTGCTGTTTCGAGCAGTATTCACTTCATACCGCCTGCTTCTTAAGCCCAGCTTCATGGTTCTGAGTTGTTCAATCTCATCATCAACGATCAATATTCTGGTAGTTTTTAAAACGTTCATTTATATTCTCCTGCCTTTTTTCTGAGGTGAAGATTCTCCCGGCAGAGTTTTTCCGGTTTGAAACATCTTTTGCGGATACTTCACTGCCATATCCGTGCCAGACCGGATTAACGACTACAACACTCTGGTTTATTTTGGTTTTATTGTTATTCAGAAGGAGGAACCGATGCCCTGAAGGGGTGTGTTCTTTTGTAACGATTTTAGAACGAAATTTACACGGACGTAGAAAGGATATTGCATTTCGAGCGATGGTCGATTGGGGTCAATGTTATGAATTTTTACACCCCATTCTCATCACTCATTCCTCATTACCCTTTATATCCAGATTCCGGGCAAGGGTTTGACGGGTAATGCCCAGCAGCTTTGCGGCCATGGATTGATTCTGACGAGTGCGTTTCATGGCTTCAGCAATCAGAACTCGAACGGCCTGCTTCAACGTTGGCAAGGGACCGGAGATTTGCAATGAAGATGACGCGTTGAAAGGGTCAAGGATCCTACCTTGCTTGATAAACGAACCTTGATTTTCCTTCATGTGTTCTTGAAATCTTCCGGTGGAAAGCATTTTGGTTTTATGGGTGCTTAAGGCATCGTAAACCATGGTGCGAAGCTCCCGGACATTTCCGGGAAAAGCATAATTACTTAAAAGCGTGATCAGTTCAACCGGGTATGCGGGAGGTGATTTTTCAAGACGGTTTGCGGCTTCCCCAAGAAAATGATCCAGCAGCAGGGAAAGATCCTCCAGCCTTTCGCGCAGGGGAGGCAAGTGAATATGATGGGCCCGAAGTCTGTAATAAAGGTCTTTCCTGAATTTTCCGGATCGCTGTAGGTCATTTAAGTCGAGATTGGTGCTTACAATGATTCTCACATTCGAGGTTTTGGCAAGATCGGAGCCTATGGAAAAGTATTCACTCTCCTGAACCAGCCTTAAAAGCTTGACCTGGGACTCCAGGCTCAGATCCCCGATTTCATCCAGCAAAAGGGTTCCTTTTGATGCCTTTTCCACCAATCCTTTACGGGCCTGATCCGCTCCGGTATAGGCACCTTTGACATGACCGAAAAGGGTGTCTGCAAAAACGTTATCATCAATACCCGCAGCATTCACACAAACAAATTCTCCGGTTCGCCCGCTGAGGGCGTGAATGGCTCGTGCCATCAACTCCTTCCCTACCCCTGTTTCTCCGGTGATGAGCACCGGCTGTGGGCTTACGGCAATGGATTCGGTATATTGAAACAAAGACAGCATGGTCTTGTTGTTCGTGACCATCTCATGAAACGCTTCAGGACGGGCGAGTTTTCCTTCGAGTATTTTTTCTTTAAGCAGCTGATTTTGATTTTGAAGTTCATGGATTTCAACCACTTTTTTCACGCCGGATACCAGGCGGCTTTTTTCCACAGGTTTTACCATGTAATCCACGGCCCCAAGTTTCATGCACCTTACAGCCGTATCCACTTCATTGTCTCCGGTAATGACAATGACGGAAATATCCGGATATTCGCCGAGTATTTGTTGAAGGAGTTTTTCTCCGGAAATATGGGGCATACTAAGATCGAGCAAAACCGCACACACATTTTTATCTTCAAGCATCGCCATGACCTGCCTTGCATCCTGGCATTTGAGAACGTTGTTGATTCCACCTGTTTTCAGGGTCAGTTCAAAACTTTTTAAAATATCCGCTTCATCATCAACTATCAAAATCGCAATTTGCGGAAAGGTCGGCAATGGCATTTGAGAATCCTCCGGATCCAGATGTTTTTATTTTAAAATATCGTCCACTTTTTGAAGTAATTCCGAAATTTCAAAAGGTTTCGCCAAGACATGACCAAACCCAAGTTCGGCAGCCTCCTTAACTTTCCGGGATCCCGGATAGCCTGTGATAATCACAACTTTTATACCGGTCAATTCCGGACTGGTTCTGATAAGCCTGCAGATTTCCACCCCGTTCATATCCGGCATCTGCATGTCCAGGATCACCAGATCGGGCTTTTCAATGCCCAATTTCACCGAGGCTTCGGTACCGGTTGAAACCTTTTGAATGGAATAGTCCCCGGTTCTGGAAAGAATCTTATAGATCATCTCCCGCGTGCTTCTGTCATCATCCACCACGAGAATCTTTTTCAAATTTCCCTTTTCCCTGGTGGGTAGATGAACCTCAAAAACGCTTTGCCCCGGCCAACTGGAAACTTGTATCTTCCCGTTGTGCTCCTTGATAATATTTGAAGACACGGCAAGACCAAGGCCGGTTCCGCCCATGTCCCGCTTGGTGGTGAAAAAAGGGTCCATGATATGGGCCAGAACATCTTCGGGAATACCGGGGCCTTCATCCTTCACACGAATAACGATGTCACCGGTTGGCTCATCAAAGTCTGTTGTAATCCATATCCCCTTCTCACAATCGGCAAGAGCCTGACAAGCATTTTGAATGAGGTTAATCACCACCTGCCCCAGCTTCTGATTGTTGCCCTTGATGAGAGGCAGATCCTGACCGTATTCCACTGAAAACCGTCGGGTGGTTTTTTTAATCATGGGATCCACCAATTTAAGGGATTGCAGGACCACCTCGTTGATGGAAACGGAGTCCTCCATGATTCCTCTGTCTTTTCTGGAATACTCCTTTAAATCGCTGATGATCCTCTGAATCCTCCGGGAACCTTCCTCGATGCCGTGCAGCAGATGGGGGACTTCTGTTTTCATTTCACTGTAGGGCAGTCCGGCCACTGAAAAGTCTCCATGTTCCTTATATTTTTCTTCCAGAACCGGAAAAATACTCTGCCAGACTTCGTTCAACAAGGGGGCATTGAGCATGATAAAATTATTGGGGTTGTTGATTTCATGGGCCACACCGGAAACCAGAGTTCCCAAAGAAATCATTTTATCCGCCTGGACCAGGTCCTTTTCCATCTGCATGCGCTGTTCGATTTCCTGCTCCAGGTTTTCCTTTGCGTTTTCAAGCTCAATGGTTCGCTGCCGGATCATTTCTTCAAGATCTTCTATTTTTTGGGTTTGAGCTTCAAGAAGTTCAATCCGGTATTTCAGTCGCTCAATCGCCAGGGTATAAAGAGCAGCAAGTCTTTCCACCATGCTTAGATCTTTTTCGCCCCCGGAGATTTCCGATTCGATCGGTGACATTCCCCCGGCCACTGGACCCGTTTCCAATTCAGGAACCTCCAGAAAATCCTCTATGTCTTTGATTTGACCGGAGAGATTTTTTGTGAGCCTTTTGGAGGTTTCCATCACCCGAAAAGAGATATCCATGGCATCCGAACTGGTGATCAGGGAGGCTGAAAGGATTGAAAACTCGCGTTCAATATCTTGACGACGGAAAATCTCTTCTTCGAGTTTTTTTCTCTCACTGAATTCTCTTCGTTTGGTTTCTTGAACTTCCTTCTCCAAGATCCTGATCTTTTGCTCCAGTTGTTCATAGGTGGGGTTTCCAGCCATCAATTACGCCTCCATGGGTTCCGGTATCGTGCACGAAATGGTTAAATTCAAGCACATATTACTTTATTTCATGTTTTATTCTGGTTCTTTAAAAAGGCTTTTCAGTTCATCCACCGTGGTCTTTTCCCAAAGCGGCACCCCGTTATGATAGGCTGCCCTGCCAATGAGATGGGCTGCCACCGGCGATGTAATGGCAATAAAAACAATGGTTGCGACGGCCCTGCTTGCAATCCCCAATTCGTTGAAGTGTAATGCCACACCAAGAAGGGAAAGACCGATACCCAGTGTTGAAGCTTTGGCAGCGGCGGAAACCCGCATGTACAAATCCGGCAATCTCAGAATGCCAATGGCCGCAACCAGAATAAAAAAAGCGCCAGCAATCATGAACAAAACGGTTAAATATTGGATGGAGACCTCTATCATTCCGCAATTATGCCTTTCGTCTCAAATAATAAGCAAAGGCCAGGGTAGCCAAAAAGGCCATCAAGGCCACCACGCTGACCACATCCAGAAATATGCTCTGATCCGTAGAAACAGCGTAAACAACGATGAACCCCATGCCACTGATGGTCATCACATCAAAGGCCACCACACGATCAGCCAGGCTCGGGCCTAGAACCAGCCGGATAAATGCCAGTAAAAAGGCGAGACTCAACATGGACAGGGTCACAACATATACAGGCGTAAATTCCATCAGCGCATCACCTCCATCAATCTTTTTTCAAGTTCCTGTTTTATATTTTTCTTAAACCCATCCACATCGTCAATGAACATGGCGTGCACAAAGAGATATTTTCGATCTTCGGAGATGTCCAGGCTTAAGGTTCCCGGTGTCAATGTGATTAAATTGGCCAAAACAGTGATTTCAAGATCTGTTCGTGCGTTAAGGGGAATGGCGACAATCCCTGGTTTCATCTTTTGGCGGGGGGTTAACACTTCAAACATAACTCGGAAATTGGCCTTGACGACTTCCAGAACAAAAAACAAAGCAAATCGAACCACCAGGGGTATTTTCCTGAAATAATCGGAGGATTTTTTTCCCCGTTCAACCCATCCAAGGATCAAATACCCCAAAAGAAAACCAAGGATGAAATTCACCGGAGTAAATTCCCCGGTGAGCCCTACCCAGGCCATGGAAAGCATCAGGTTGATGATAAAATAATTCACAAGCCCCCTCTTCCCAGCACCACCCGGACATACTCCGAGGGATTCATCAACTGTTCTGCGGCTGCCTGGAAACAATTGAAAAATCCCTCGGGAAATATCCCGATAAAAATATTGAGCCCGGAAAGAAGAATGATGGGAAGCATCATGATAACAACCTCCCGGTTTTGGATCATCATCGGCTCTCCATGTTGAAGGTGCCCGGTTCCGGGTGGATCTTTCCAGAAGGCTTCGTTCCAAATGATGACCATGGAGTAAAGGGTAAGCAGGCTGACCAGAAGGGCTGCCCCAACCATGGCATATCGGGCTTCCAGAATGCCGGCTTTGATGAGAATGAGCTTTGCCCAGAAACCCGATAACGGTGGAACCCCGGCCAGGGCCAATGCGGAAATCAGGAACAGAAAAGAGAAAAGAGGAAAATCCCGGTAAATCCCTCCCAGTGGTTTAAGTTCATAGGAGCCTTTCATAAGACGGACCAGCCCGCTGATTAAGAACAGGTTGGTAATGGTGATCATATGATGCATGAAATAAAAGATGGCACCGGTAATGGATAAAAGCGTGTACAGGCCAAGACCCATGACCATATAACCCACGTGGCTCACAAGGTTGAAGGACAAGATCCTGCGAAATTCCATCTTGGATACAGCACCCAAAGCACCTGCAACCATGGTAAGCCCGGCACAGCTTAAAACCATCGTTTGCGTTTGTTCAAGTTCTTTAACAAATATCAGGGTAAATGCCCGGATCATTGCATACACACCAACCTTGGTCAGCAAGCCTGCAAAAATGGCAGACACCGGGGCCGGGGGCGTGTGGTAGGATTCCGGCAGCCAGAAAAACAAGGGAAAAACCGCAGCTTTAATGCCAAAGGCCAGGAAAAACAACATGGAAACCGCCTGGATCAATCCTGAAGAAGGGCCGGATTTCAGAAAGAGAGAAATTTCGGCCATATTCAAGGATCCCGTGATCCCGTATAAAAGGGCAATCCCGGTCAAAAACAGGGCGGAAGACATGAGGTTCAAGGTCACGTACTTCACAGCCCCTTCAATCTGCTTCTTACCCCCCCCAAGCTCAAGCAAGACAAAAGAGGCCATGAGCATGACTTCAAACCAGACATAGAGGTTGAAAAGATCTCCGGTGAGAAAAGCCCCGCAGACGCCCATCAACAGTATATTCAGCAACGGATAATATCCGAAGGCTTCCCGCTTGCGGTCAATGGCGGCCATGGAATACACCATCACAGCCAAGCCAACGATACCCGCCAGGATCACCAGGATGGCACTCAACAAATCACAAACCAGTATGATGCCAAAGGGGGCAGGCCAACTCCCCATCCGGGTGGACTGAATGCCTGAAACCCGAACCCATGAAAACAGGATAAGCGATACCAATAGCAAGGCGGCTGATCCAATGACGCTGATGATCCTTTGAAGCCCAATGTTTTTCCAGGCCAGCAAACCGACAATGCCGGTTAGAAAGGGAATCAGGATGGGAAGAACCAGCAGATTGTCATTCATCATGGGTTACGTTTCCGTGGATTGCAGGGCATCCAGATCATCGGTTTGAGTGGTCTGGTAAACGCTTCTGATCAGAACAACGGCAAAGGCCTGAACGGCAAAGCCGATGACAATGGCTGTGAGAATCAAGGCTTGTGGCACGGGGTCTGCTGTCAACCCCACAAGGTTGGTCATGCCTTCCGGAATAACGGCCGGGCGACCCCTGACGAGCTTTCCCATGAGAAAGATCAGCAGATTCGCTCCATGACTGAGCAGGGCCAAGCCTATAATGAGTTTAATAATACTTCGGCGCATCATCATATAGAGCCCGCCGGCATAAAGAAAACCCGTTGCAATGGCCATTAATAGTTCCATTCAGTCCTCCTCCAGTGAAAAGAGAATTGTGAGAGAAACCCCGATGACCACCAGGTAAACCCCGGTATCAAACAACAGAGGAGTTCCTGCTTTCCCGATAACCGGAAGGGGGTAATCGCTCCAAAGGGCGGTTAAAAAAGGTTTGCCCGCAAAAATGCCAATGCACCCGCTGATCAGAACCAGAAGAAGGCCCGTGCCCGCGAGGTTCATGGGATTAAAATAGAGTATTTTTATCGCTTCTTTTACACCGTTTGCAATGCTGTAAAGGGCAAAGGCCGCAGACGCCACAAGCCCCCCCACAAACCCCCCACCAGGAACATTATGGCCGTAAACCAGCAGGTAGATGGACAGCATCAACAACAACGGGAGCAAGTACCGGCTGGAGGTGGACAGTATGATGGATTTCATTTAAGTCTCCTTTTCCAGCTTGTTATGGTTCGTCTTCAGCTTTAAGAGGGAGAAAACCCCGATGGCGGCCACTACCAGCACAGTCACCTCTCCCATGGTGTCAAGGCCCCGGAAATCAACCAGAATCACATTCACGATGTTGCGGCCTTTGGCCAAAAGGAATGAATTCTCGTTGAAATAGGCAGACAATCTCGAGCCCTTGGAAACGCCAAGGGTCAATATAATCAAACCGGTGACCAGTCCTCCGGTGGCCAGGGCCGGAATGCCGTCACGTAAGCGTTCCATGGGGGTGGAAAACCTGCCGTACCGGGGAAGCTTTTTGATCACAATCACCAAAAGGATCAGGGTGAGGGTGTCCACGGCAAACTGGGTCATGGCCACATCAGGCGCTCCGAATATAATATAAAACAATACAACGCTATAGCCTAAAACGCCCAGGGAAATAATGGCCATAAGTCTGGAGCGGGCACCCACGGCAAGAAAGGTAGCGGCCATGATGATCAAAGCAAGGATTCCTTCATGGAATCGAATATCTCTCAAGTTAAAGGGTGGTAGGGTTGTCTGAATTCCCCGAAGGGAAAACCCGATCATAACCACCGTGGTCAAAACAATGATCAAAATGTATAGATGTAGATGCCCGTTTTGCAGCAATCGAGTGGAAAGACCTGCAAAGGCATGTATCCCTTTGATCAGGGACCGGTAAATGGATGAAGGCGTGAACGGCCACCGGGATAATCTTTGGGGTATAAGGCTTAAGAGCTTTTTGCGCCATAAAAAAAGGGCAACACCACAGAAGAAGGTGATGATGCTAAGAAGCAATTGCATGGTAAAACCATGCATGAGAGCCAGATTCACTTCCACCGGCATTTGCATGACAGCAGCTACCGCAGGTGCAACCCACAGGACTCCAGCCATTCCGGGAAACAGCCCAATGGCGATGCCCAGACCGGCCAGGATCAAGGGGCCAAACCACATATCCCGGGCAGGATCATGAACGGGTTTTAAAAACGTCCGTTGGGTTCCGACAAAAGGTGCCATACCCACCATGACCGAGGAGACCACCAGCAGGGCGTTGGTGCTCAGGGCCACTCCGGTGAGCAACCATGCGGCTACCGGCGCTCCCAATGTAGCACCATACAATAGTTCCTTGCCTATGAACCCGAAAAGCGGCGGCAATCCGGCCATGGACAGTCCGGCCAGAACCGCCGCGCAGGCGGTGATCGGCATCATCCTGCCAAGTCCTGAAAGACTTTCCACATTTCGGGTTCCGGTTTCATGGTCCACAATCCCTGCCATGAGAAAAAGCGCTGCCTTGTAAAGGGCATGAATCATGATATAGGCCATGGCCGCTTCCACAGCAGCATGGGTTCCGGTTCCCAGAAGAAAAACTAGAGTTCCCAAGACCGATACGGTGGAATAGGCCAGGATTTTCTTTAAATCGGTTTGCTTAAGAGCCATGATGGCGCCCAATAGCATGGTGACGGCGCCAATAAAGACCAGAACCGACTGCCACAAAACCGTATTTCCAAGAATGGGGCTCATTCTTGCCAGAAGATAAATGCCTGCCTTGACCATGGTGGCGGAGTGAAGATAGGTGCTAACCGGCGCAGGGGCCTCCATGGCATCGGGAAGCCAGAAATGAAAGGGGAACTGGGCGGATTTTGTAAAAGCCGCAAGAGCGATCAGGAAAAAAACAACCGGGTAGTAAGCATGTTTTCTAAGAACTTCCCCCTGGCTGAGTAATTCTGAAAGTTCGTAACTGCCGCAGAGCATTCCCAGAAGCAGGCCTCCTATCAGAAGGGAAAGGCCCCCAAGTCCCGTAATCATTAGCGCTTGCCAAGCCGCCTTTCGAGCGGGTTCCAATTCATGATGGAATCCGATGAGCAGATAAGAGCTCACACTTGTCAGTTCCCAGAACATGAACAGGGTGATGATATTATCGGAAAGCACCAGCCCCAGCATGGAGCCCATGAAAAACAGAAAAAATCCATAGAATCTTCCGGTATGGGGCGCATCACCAAAATAGGGCCCGGAGTAGATGAGAACCAGACAGCCCACAAAGGTGATCACACAAGCAAAAAGAAGGCTTAAACCATCCAGATAAAAAGAAAGGTTTATTTCCAATCCTGAAACCCAGGCATGGGAAAAAACGAGAGGACCTTGTTCG
>Ga0180732_1001970_pt1 | contig 11626 bp, 15 predicted proteins | sample KR11_01MetaG_FD_148674 | JGI IMG/M metagenome (GOLD analysis project Ga0180732, IMG submission 148674) | Groundwater microbial communities from the Olkiluoto Island deep subsurface site, Finland - KR11_0.1 MetaG | ecosystem: Environmental > Aquatic > Deep subsurface > Groundwater | place...
CAGGAATAGAACAGGTTGAAAGGATCAGGATAGGTACAAGGATCATGGTAACGATGCCGCAGAGAATTACGGATGACCTGATGGAAATATTCGATAAGTATCATGAACTGGGAACAAGGGAATTATCTATCGTAACGCATTTTGAGCATCCCACTGAGCTTACACCGGATTCGCTGGAAGCTAATAAGAAAATCAAAAGGCTTGGAATCAATCTATATAACCAGCAGGTATTCACATATTACAACAGCAGAAAATATGAATCATGCCTTCTAAGAAAAACGCTCAAGAGGTCGGGGATAGACCCATACTACACCTTCAATACCAAAGGAAAAGATGAAACCATTGATTACCGGGTTCCAATAGCGAGGATAGAGCAGGAACGAAAAGAGGAAGCAAGGTTCCTGCCAGGACTTGTGAGGACAGATGAGGCCGTATTCAATGTACCAAGACTTGGAAAATCACATCTTCGCGCATGGCAGGACCATGAGGTGATAATGGTATTACAGGACGGAAAGAGGATTTACCGCTTTTATCCATGGGAATCGAAGTATGCGCTGGTTGAACCTTATAACTATACGGATGTTGCAATATATGATTATCTGAAAAGGCTGAACGATGATAACGAAGATGTTGAAGAGTATTCATCGATCTGGTATTATTTCTGAGGTTCATTTTGAATTGCAAAAACTTCAAATAAGGTTAACAATATTGGTTTAGCTAAATGGAATAAAGGAGACTCTCAATATGAAAAAGTACAAGGCGTCATGCTTAATATCCGGATCTACCCTTCCTCCCGAACCTGAGCATATCGAGGCAGAAATTGAAACCATGACCACGAAAGGCTGGTCATTCACGCATATATCGACAGGCGGCGGCGGCTCTGGTCAGGGCAGCGTTACTTCCTGGGTATATCTGCTTTTCGAACGAGAAGTTTAGAACGTTGGTGAGCATCGAAGGGGCTATTTCATCGCTTGCGCCCTATATCGGGATACTTGCCCTCATAATCATGCTATTTGACGGAGGATTGAACCTCAACCTGGTCAAGGTCCTTACAACTCTTGCGAAAGCTTCTGGTTTCACTGTACTTGTTTTCACCATGACTGTGGCATCTCTGGGTATTTTCATGCATTTCATCTTTAACTGGACATATCTTGAGGGAATGCTATTGGGCGCTGTGGTTGGTGGAACAAGCTCTGCAATAGTTATGTCAATCATCTCCAAGCTCACTATCGATGAGGAGCCAAAGGTTCTTCTCAGCCTTGAGTCTGCACTCACCGATGCATTATGTATAGTTGTTGCAATTGCTTTGATAGAGATCATAAGCATGGGCACGATGGACGTCAGGAATACAGGAAGTTCGATCGCAAGCGCCTTCTCTACCGCTGCAGTCATAGGCGCCATTTTTGCTATTGTCTGGATCGGATTATTAAAAAAGCTATATGTAAAGCAGGTGGGGTATTCCCTCACACTTGCTGTGGTCTTTATATTATATTCAGTGGTGGAACTGGTCAGGGGCAACGGAGCCATCGCAGTTCTTGTCTTTGCATTGCTGCTTGGTAATTTTGGTGAACTCTCGAAAAGATTAGGTGTTCAAGGAGAATTCGCTCTGGATCCAACACTTCGCGCATTCCAGGTCGAGGTTTCCTTCTTCGTGCGCACATTCTTTTTTATCTTCACAGGACTGATGTTCAATCTGGAGTCAATGAGATCCACAGCATTGACTATGGCTCTCGCAGTCTTTGGTATTATACTGTTAACACGAATAATTGGGGTCAAAATGCTCGTATTCAGGGATAGAAATATGGCTCATAGTGAAAAGGCAATGATATCAATGATGCCCCGTGGACTTGCGGCTGCCGTGCTTGCCTCAATGCCGCTTGCAGCAGGAATAATTATACCATATTTTGTTGAGATAGTATTCAGCATTATAATCCTTACCAACCTGGCAACAGCCTTTGGCATATTCGCGGTAGAAAGAAAACTGGCGGCAAATGCCAGAATCGCCATTCAAGCGTGAAACGAATCATGAACCTGATGGTTCATAGATACCGTATGAAAAAATTCGATTTTTCATACTAAGTATCTCTTAATTCACATTTTTATCATATATTTAAAAAAATAAGAAAACCAGATCCGGATTACCAGAATTTCCACCAGGGTTTCTTACCCGGCATTCCTTTCTGTCCGCCTTTTAAATATTTTTCCGGTTCTCCTTCAAACGCTTTCTTGCATCCGGGGGCGCAGAAATAATATGTCTTTCCTTTATAATCCGACTTGAACTGCGCCGTCTTCTCGTCAACTGTCATTCCACATATCGGGTCAATTGCCATATTTTAACCTCCCTTATAATGGATTCACACCTAGCTTCTTAAGGCTTTCGCAAAACTCCTGCCAAACTCAACGCATTTATCAAGTTCTTCCCTGGTTGGCTGCCACTTGACCTTAATGCCTTCCTGCAATTTCTTTATTTTGGCTTTCTCAAAATTCTCCTCGATTAGCTTCACGTTCTCTCCGCTCCATCCGTATGAACCGAATGCTGCCCCAACCTTGTTCTTGAACTTCAATCCTTTTAGGTCTTCAAGTATGGGTTTGAGTGTGGGCAAAAGTCCGTTATTCATCGTGGGCGAGCCTATAAGTATCCCCCTGGACTTGAAAACCTCAGTCAACACATCGTTGCGGTCATGCACTGCCATGTTGAAAAGCTTGAATTTCACACCTTCCATCTCAAGCCCTTCTGATATCGACTTTGCCATCTTTCCCGTAGCGTTCCACATGGTGTCGTAGATTATCACAACTGAGCCGTCATTCTTCTGGGTTGCCCATTCATAATATTTGTCAACTATCTGGAGCGGATCTTTCCTCCAGATTATACCGTGGCTCGGTGCGATTATATCCACCGGTATGTTTAGTTTCTTGAACTCGTCTATCTTCCTGATAACGAGGTCGCTAAAAGGGGTGAGGATATTTGTATAATACTTGATAGCTTCCTGGTACACCTCTATCATGTCCACCTCGTCATTGAACCGCCCCGATGATGCATAGTGCATCCCGAAAGCATCGTTTGACATCAGTATGTTCTTGCCTGTGAGATATGTGAACATGCTGTCAGGCCAGTGCAGCATGGGAGCGGCTACGAAAACGAGATTGTTCTTCCCCAGACTGATGGAATCACCTGACTTAACGACCTTGAAATTCCATTTCTCATGGTAATGCTTGAATATGCTCTCGTTTCCCTTTTCCGAGACAACCACTGTGGCGTCAGGGATGATTTTCATCAGTTCAGGAAGCCCTCCTGAATGGTCTGTCTCAGCGTGGTTAGCTATTACATAATCGATTTTCTTGATATCGATTATCTTCTTTATATTTTCTATCAACTGCTGTGAGTAGGGTCCCCAGACCGTGTCCACTAGTGCGATCTTCTCATCTATTATCAGATATGCGTTGTAGGTCGTGCCCCTGTGCGTGGAATATTCGTGTCCGTGGAACTTCCTGATGTTCCAGTCAACGACTCCTACCCAGTAGACACCGTCTTTTAATTCAACAGCCATTTTCTATCACTCCTGTATGCTCCTTATATTTTATTATTTCTGGTTCAATGCTATATAATACTATTGAGAAACCATGAGTGTAAAAACTTTTGGTGTCGGACAGTACCCCATCCCGAGTCGCGCTTCGGGAGGGCGCAGACCTGTCCGCAGGCATTCGTGGATTCCCGCTCCCAAAGGGTAATCGGGCTGGTCGAGCACAAGGTCGCCGGGCGGAGTGTAGCGGAGGATTAGCGCGGGATGTAGGGCGACCAGTTGCCCCTGTAATTGCCTACGTGCGTAGCCCACGGTCGGGGAAGGACCAGAGGGTTGTGGTTTCGGGGGTGAAGGTGGTGGGGGCGAAGATATGGCAGGATATATGTACAATCAAATGATAGAAGATGCCTTATTAGGGGCTATTGAATGGAAGTTACAGATATCCAGAATGTAATTAAGGAAGGACATATTCGTATTACTGATCACGCTGATGAGGAAGCACAAAATGATAAGATCACATATGATGAGATCTATTTCTCTGTTCTTGCAGGAAAGATAATTGAGGATTATTCAGTTGATAAACGTTATCCGAGTTGCTTAATATATGGTAATACATCTGAAAATGAGCCTGTTCACAGCGTATGGGCTTATAATAAATATACAAAATGGACAGTCCTGGTAACAGTATACCGACCAGACCCTGATAAATGGATAAACTTACAAAGGAGAAGATGATGAAACTGACAAAACCTTTCGATAAATGCCCCGTTTGCGAGGGTGTGCTTGAAGAAAAAGAGGTTGAGAAGCTTCTAAGGGGGGGAGTGAATACCGCTATCATCATGGTCAGGGCAGAGGTTTGCCTGCGCTGCGGGGAACGCCTGTATTCGCAGGAAACGGTCAGGCTTTTTGAGAAGATAAGGAGAAAACTGGAGCGCAGGGACGTGGCGGGTTTTGAGCAGATTGGACAATCTTATCAGGTAAGAGCATCCGATTCAGTGTAACCTGATATATCTGCGGGTTGCTTTTGTTCTTTCTATTGTTCTGGCTACTTTCCATCACCCATGAGCGCCTCAAATCCTGTCATAATATCAAGCAATTCTGAAGTGATCGAGGTCTGGCGCTGGAGATTGAATGCGGTATTCAGATCCTTCAGCCTCTCTTCGATATTCTTCTGGGCGACCTGCATAGATGCAAGCCTGCTGGCATTCTCGCTTGCAATTGATTCAACAAAGGCACGGTACAATGAGAAAAAAAGATACTGCCTGGTCAATGAAGAAAAAAGGCTTTCCCAGTCCATAGTAAAAGTTGGCAGGGTCCGGGAGGGCCACTTTTTCCCGGATAAGTCCCTTATCCATTCCGGATCAAAAGGAAGAAGATATACCATATTCGGGCGGAATGATGTTCCTGTTGCAGGCCTATTGTAAAAAAGGACTATCTGGTCGATCTCCTTTTTTGAGCGCAACTCCTCAATATTTATTAAAACTTCCTGCAGCGTGAACCCAATATTTGACCCGAATATCGAAAAACGCTCCTCAACGGTCTGTCCTGCTTCCTCAAGTCTCGTTATCACGCGGTCCCCCAGGGCAAATACTGTCCTGTCTTCAGGTTTGATCGCAAGTTTATTCATCCTGTCGATCGAAAAAGCTGAAATTTTCTCATTGAACTGGCCGCACATACCTCTTTCAGAACCAAAAATAATCGCACACAGGCGGTTTTTCTCAAATGGTCCAGCTTCGAATACTTCTTCATCCGGTCGATTCTGTAAAAGAATATGAAATCCCATTTCAACGGTTTTATGATATTCTTTCAATGATATTACAGCCTGTTCATGCTCCCTTATGCTTACAGCAGCAAGCGCCTTCATGGTCTTTACCAGTGATTGGAGTTCTTCTGCGCTTTTGATCCTTCTTTTCAGGGTTTCAAGGAGTTCCATCTACTTTTTCTCCTGCATCTCTTTTTCTGAATTTACAGCATCTCTGGCAACATCCAGGATCGCTTCACGGTCTTCTTTCCTTAGTTTTTCTCCTGACAGGATACGAAGGCATAAGTCAGGCAATTTTTCAACTACTGCTTTTGGTACTTTTGTTTTCGCATCAATAATTTCTTCAAGAGAAAGCTTATCAAAGACACCTCCGGTCACTGACAGAAGAACAGCGATCTGCTCCGGGACCGTCATGATCTCATATTGGGCTTGCTTTAACACCTCACGAACCCTGCGCCCGCGCTCAAGTGTTTTTCGTGTATCTTCGTCAAGATGTGTTCCAAAGCGCGCAAATATCTCAAGTTCCTCGAACTGGGAATATGAAAGGCGCAGGTCTCCTGCAACCTCGCGATATGCAGGCAACTGGGTTTTTCCGCCTACGCGAGAAACGGATTTTCCAACATCCACAGCAGGTAAGATGCCCTCCTGGAAAAGGCGCGGAGAGAGGTAGATCTGGCCATCGGTGATCGAGATAAGGTTAGTCGGGATGTATGCCGCGATATTCTGTGCTTCAGTTTCAACAATAGGCAAAGCAGTAAGAGACCCACCCGTTCGAAGATGTGTGGATCGTTCAAGTAATCGGGAATGAATATAAAAAATATCTCCGGGGTAAGCTTCTCTTGCTGGAGGACGGCGAAGCAAGAGCGATAGTTCACGGTAAGAACGGGCATGGCGCGTGAGATCATCGTACACTATCAGGACATTTCGTCCTTTTTCCATAAAATACTCTCCCATGGTGGTTGCGGCATAAGGGGCGATAAAGTTCAATCCTGGCGGATCATCACCTGAAACCACAACAACAATACAATTCTTTATGGCTCCATACTTTCGCAGATCAGCGATCACCCTTGCAACAGCCGAACTTTGTTGTCCTATAGCACAGTAGATGCATATCACATCTTTATCCTTCTGGTTGATAATCGTATCAAGGGCAATAGCAGTCTTACCTGTCTGGCGGTCGCCAAGTATCAATTCACGCTGCCCGCGACCTATCGGTATAAGGGCATCCACAACCTGGATACCAGTTTGCAGCGGAACATTTACAGGAGCGCGTTCCATTATTCCAGGAGCCTCACGCTCAATAGGTCGATTTTCCTGTGTGTGTATCGGCCCCTGTTCATCAAGAGGCCTTCCCATTGGATCAACAACACGGCCAAGGAGAGCCTCGCCTACCGGGACTTCCATGACCCGGCCTGTACGATTTACTTCCTGGCCTGCTTTTAAGTTTTTACTTTCATCAAGCATTACCGCTGCGATCTCATCATGATCCAGGTTGAACGCTATTCCCAGTTTGTTACCTGGAAATTTGATGAGTTCCTCGAATTCTACACTGGATAATCCCTGGATCCGGGCTATACCTTTCCCCAGGAACGTAATTTTTCCGATCTCCTTGGAATGGATCAATGTCCTATCCTTTTCCATCAGATGATCGAGGATACCCAGGGTATCATCAAGAACTGTAAGCAATTCACTGTCATTATTTTTTTTCCCGTTCATCTCTTTCCCGATCTGATCATCATTTTGCGTTCAAATTATGCCCCATAAAATTTTTTACTACAAGTTCTTACTTTCCCCTCTGGTCGAACGATCTTGAAATATCCTCCTCAAGAGTGTCCAGATAGTTGTCAAGACTCCATGAAATTTGCCTGTCATGGGTATGCAGTTCAATTCCACATAGCAAATCAGGTTCAATTTTGAACCTGAACTTCGCTTCATTGCCAATTTGATCCCTGACAGCTTCTTTTATCCTTTCCGGCAAAGTTCCGGGGATAGCAAACGAGCTTTTTATTATGATCTCTTCCTGGGGTTTCTGGATAAATCCTTTTATCGCTTCTTTTTCCGTTTCCCCCATAGCATAAAGGCGCTTGATGAAGGTATTAATAATATGGACCTCAAGTTCATCATTTGCAAGATCCTGTAAAACCCTGCTGGCAATGGAATATATCTTTTCACCTGACCGTCGGCGCAGATCCGAAAGAAATATTTTTTTCTGACGCTCGACTTCTTCAAACCATTTCTCTTTGCTTTCGTTTACCTCGGTCCGCGCTTTTTGTATCAGTTCTTCACTAACGGCTTGTGCCTCTTTCCTAGCCTCTATTAGCATTGAGTCACGCTTTTCGGATAATTCCTGTTTATTTTTTTGGTATTCCCTTATTTCTTTTTCTGCCTCTATCTTTAAGTCTTTTGCTTCCTGTAGTCTTGATGTAATTCTTTTTTCCCTTTCATCCATTGCGTTGATGATCCGCTTGTACAGAAAGAACCTCAATAACAGGATAATTACCAGGAAGTTGACTACCTGGGCGAAAAAAGTGAAGTAGTCGATCTGTACCACTCTATCTATCCTCCTGCCACAGCATAATTCCAGAACGGATTGGCAAAGATCAATATGATCGATATGACAAAGCAATAGATGGCAGTGGATTCTACCATCGCAAGACCCACGAATAAAGTTCGAGTTATGGTATTTGCCTCATCTGGCTGTTGTGCAATAGCACCCAGTGCACGCGCCAGAGCCCATGATTCTCCGATCGCAGGACCAATTGAGCCTATAGCTATGGTCAGTCCTGCTGTAAATATAGAAACAGCTGCGATCATCTCCATACTACTATCCATTTCTTATCACTCCTTTTTCCTCTAATATTACACCTATCAAATTCATCCTATTAACTCCTGTGGTTTTATTTGATGCACCCTGGTTGCAGATGCAATATAAACAGTAGCAAGAATTGCAAAAATATATGCCTGGATCAAACCTATCAATATCCCCAGTACCTGCATAACTACCGGGACGAAAAACGGGGTAATTGAAAGCAGCATAGCAACGATCATTGTCCCGCTCATGATATTTCCGAACAAACGGACCGCAAGTGCAAGGGTACGTGATAGTTCCCCAATAATATTAAAAGGCAGCATGAACACTGTGGGCTGCATATAGCGTCTAAAATAAGAAATGTACCCCATTTTTGATATCCCGTATATATGGACCGCAAAAAATACGCATATTGCAAGACCAGCGGTTGTATAAAGAGAACCTGTTGGCGGATAAAATCCCGGTACGATACTGAGTAAATTCGAAACTGCAATGAACAGGAATAAAGTGCCTGAAAATGGTAAATAAATATCAGGATCATCATCCGTGATATCACGTATCTGGCTTCTCATGTAGTCAACAATGGTTTCAATAAGGTTCTGTGTCCGTGATATTGGAGGTTCAATACTAAGGCGACGCGTTACCAGCCACGCAATGAAAACCAGGAATCCCATCACAAACCATGTATAAACGATCGTTGCATTTAGCGTGATAGATCCCCATTTTAAGAAAATGACCGAATCCGGGCTGATATCTACCATATTATTTTACCTCACAAACGGCAGCTCTTTTTTCAGGACGAAGGCGGTACACCAAAAATATCTTCATGAATACGAAACCAGAAATGCAAACCAGCAATCGTTCCCAGTGACCGCTTCTTACGACCAGGTAGAATCCAATAAGAGATATTACTGTTCTGACAAAAAAACTTCCAAGGGTCAATATATATGGATTGTTTGAGGAAGAAAGCCGTTCCAATGTCAACCACAGACCTCCAAAATAAAAAATCCCCAATATAATACCAGCGGCAAGGCTCGATATCAAAATAATAAGCTCATTCATTGTTTCCCTCTATTTTTTTTTGTTCTATCCTGACCCAATACCAGGCATTTAAACAACCAAGGACAAGACCCACGAAAAATAAACTGAGCGTCCAGGAAAAACGTCCTGGCCACTTTGTATCGAGCCAGATACCCAGAGCTATTCCTGCTAAAGTTGGAATTGCCACCGACCATCCAATCGTACCCATCATGCCCAGACCAAACCAGATATTCCTGTTTTTTTCACTTCTGGCTTTGATCTTTTTTAATTCTTTCTCACCAACTTTATCAATAAATTCGTGTTTTCTTTTGACTTCTTTATCCTTTTTTATATCATTCAGATCCATTTTACTCCAGCTCCAATATCCGCTTTGCAAAATCCGCCTCAAGCCTGGCAATGACTGAACGGCTCTTCTTCTCCCTTTCATCAAGAATACGGAACTGCTCTTTAACAGTTTGTGTTAATTGACCAAGATCTTTATTGCGCACTGCATTTCGTGTGGAAACTAAAACATCTGATCCCCATTTTACCAGGATCCCTTCGTCAAGAGCCAGGAATTCCTCTTCATTATTATATTCAAAAGAAAGAAGACCAGGGACCAGCGCGGAAACAAAGTCTATATGCTTTGGCAATATGCAAAAAGAACCGTTTTGTGCTTCTGCAACTACCTTTGTCACATCCTGATCAATAAATACCTCAGTGGGCAGCATTATTTTTAATCTCATTTTTTCGCCTCATCGATATTTCCGATCATGTAAAGCGACTTCTCTGGATAATCCATGAACTCATCTTTGAGTATCCGTTCACATCCAATAAGTGCATCTTCAAGTTCAACCATTTTTCCTTTGTGTCCGGTGAATTGTTCTGTAGTGAAAAAGGGTTGGGTGAGGAACCGTTCCAGCCTCCTGGCCCGCAGCACTATCTTCTGGTTATCTGATGAGAGTTCCTCAAGTCCCAGCATAGCAATAATATCTTTGAGTTCTTCGTATTCAGCCAGGGTCTTTCGTATCTCCTGCGCCAAATGGTAGTGCCTTTTTCCAACGATATGAGGGGTCAGCATACTGGATTGTGACTGCAGCGGATCGATCGCTGGATACAGGCCTTGAGATGCCATTTTGCGAGAAAGGACAATAGTGGCAGACAGGTGGCCGAATGTATGGACAGCTGCCGGATCTGTAAAATCATCAGCAGGCACGTAAACCGCCTGTACCGAGGTAATAGCGCCGTTTTTTGTACTGCATATCCTTTCTTCAAGTTCAGCAAGTTCCGTTGCAAGAGTGGGTTGATATCCAACTCTTGAAGGCAGCTGCCCCAAAAGTCCTGAGACCTCTGCTCCAGCCTGGACAAAACGGAAAATATTATCGATCAAGAGCAAAACATCCTGCCTGGCATCATCACGAAAATATTCAGCCATCGTAAGCGCGGCATGTCCCACCCTGAACCTTGCACCAGGCTGTTCATTCATCTGCCCGAAGATCATGACGGTTTTATCCAGAACCCCGGCATCTTTCAATTCGCGGTAGAGTTCTTCCCCTTCACGAACGCGTTCGCCTATTCCGCAAAAAATACTCACCCCTCCATGCCTTCCAACCACATTATGGATCATTTCCATTATCAGAACGGTCTTTCCAACACCTGCTCCCCCGAAAAGCCCTGCTTTTCCTCCTCTTTCAAGCGGTGCAAGCACATCAATTGCTTTTATTCCGGTATCAAAGATCTCTGAGGTTGTAGTATGGGAGGATAACGGAACTGGTTTCTGATGGATGGAGCGCCACTGTTTTGAATTAACTTCTCCCTTATTGTCCATGGTGGAGCCGAATACGTTGAATACTCTTCCTAATAATTGTTCTCCAACCGGTACCCTGAGCGGATGACCTGTATCGATAACCGCTGATCCCCTGGCCAATCCCTGTGTGGGGACAAGAGCGATGCCGCGCACAACTTCCGGGTTGAGGTGAATTAAGACTTCTATCACTACCGTACCTGCTGTTAACTGGTTATGGATTTCCGGAAGCTTATCCGGGAACCTTACATCTATTACGCTTCCCCTTATTGAAAGAATAGTTCCTGTGTTAGCTTTAGTAGTTTCAATGTTATTGATCATTTATTTTTCCTGTCACCTGAATTTTCTTATAAGATGCTATATAAGGATTCTTTCCTGCTTATCCGCCATGTCCCATTTCGCCATGATTTCTACTTATTATATTTTTACCATTGAAAGGTTATTAAGTTATTGATAATATTGGTTGCATGACAAAAGCATCGCATTCCATAGAGATGGCTGCTTTTTGAGGATATGGCGGGAACGATACATCCGCATCCAACGCTTCCAGAAGGTCTTGCAGAGGCGGCAGAAGCAGCGCTAGAAAAGGTGATACATATATGAATAGAAGCCATAATTGGAGCATTAAGGGCACCAAGAGTTTTCACCAGAACAGGGCAAGCAATATTATCACTATTAACGTCAGCCCTTCCTGCATAAGCATGGCAAGA
>Ga0180732_1001971_pt1 | contig 11625 bp, 11 predicted proteins | sample KR11_01MetaG_FD_148674 | JGI IMG/M metagenome (GOLD analysis project Ga0180732, IMG submission 148674) | Groundwater microbial communities from the Olkiluoto Island deep subsurface site, Finland - KR11_0.1 MetaG | ecosystem: Environmental > Aquatic > Deep subsurface > Groundwater | place...
GTTTGAAATAGGAAAGTCTTTTAACATCAAGAAATTAGGCGTTAACGAAAAAGGCGAGACCCGAGTTGAAAAAATACCCACCAAAGAACCTCTATGCCTAAACATCGAAAGCATAATCACAGGAAGAACCTTTATCGCATCTATTACCCGCTGGGGAAAAAGCTGGACCTGTAGAAAAATCATTGAACAGTGCTTTGGTCATGCTGGCCTAATAATTTTAGATCCAGAAGGAGAATACAGCTCACTACGCGAGAAATATCCCTTCCTGATTATCGGAAAAGATATTCCGTTGCAGTTGGAAACAGCCGAATTTATGGCTGAGAAAATACTGGAAAGCAAACTTAGCGTGATAATCGATACAAGCATGGTCGAAGATGAAGAAACCGCCAAAGAATACATTAACCTATTCCTAAGAAAATTTTTCTTCTTAGAAACTACTCTTAGGCAACCTTACCTTGTTGTAGTCGAAGAAGCTGAGGATTTTGGAGGAGAAAAAGGAATTGGTACTCAAACATGCCTTGGCATTCTCATCAACATTGTTAAGAAAGGCGGTAAACGTGGGATTGGCGCATTATTTGTTGCTCACCGACCTGCCTGGTTGTCAAAGGGCATTTTAAGCCAGTGCAGTAGCAAAGCTATTGGCAAGATTGAATCCACTGACTTTGAGGCATTAGAAAAATACGCCCGTGTTCACAAGGACGTAATTGAACAGCTACCCTCCTTGGATAAAGGCGAATTCTGTTTCGTTGGAGATTGGACAGAAAAAATAACCTTTGTGAAAGTTGGGCAGGTTCAAACTACACATTTAGGATTTACGCCAGGATTAATCCCTCCATCCCCAAAAGAGCTTCAAACTGTCATCGTTGGTCTTCAGAAAATTCTGCCTGAAGTCATCGCAAAAATCAAGCCCACCACAGTACCCATTGACCAGATAAAAACCCAAGTTAAAGAGGAATTAGAGAAGAAATATCAGGACAAGATTACTGGTATTCAGCGTACTGCTGATGAGAAAGCTGAAAGAAAATATCGCTCTCAGATAGAGCAGCTCAAGGATAACAACGATAAATTATCCCGCTCATCTGCGCTTCAAGCAACTACGCCAATAACAAGTGTTTTTGATCACCCGATAGTGCGAACCCGAATGAGCGAACTAAGCGATAAAGCCAAAGATTTGCTAATCAAAATAGATCAGGAACCCAATTTAACACGGCAACAGCTTGCAGCGTTTATGACGACCTCTACGGATGCTATCGCTAACCTTGTCGATAAAATAAACGATGTCTTCAAAGCGAAAATTCTCGTTGGCGATGGCAAACCAATGCGGTACAAATCACAACTGGTGTACTTTTTCGGCGGAGGCAACAAGAAAGAGGTTCAGGAGCTTGAACGGTTACAAAGCAAAGTCTCCGAGCAAAATACACTGTTGGAAGAGAAAAATAACACTATCCTCAATCAAACAACAATGATTAAAGACCTCAAAATTAACACTGGCAATTTTAAGGCTCTTGAGGAACAAGCTGGAAAACAAACTATTAAAATTCAGTCTCTTGAAACTGAAAAACAGACACTTATCAATGAGAAAAAAGAACTCTTGGAATTGGGTAAAACAGGAGAAGCATTATTCGCTGTCATAAACTCTGTTGTTGACAGAAGACTTGCTGGCTTCAAGCCTACACTTGCAACAGGTGATGCTCCCATCAGTGATGTTCACATTCGAGGAGAGATGGATATGCTTGAGGTTTCCAAGATGATTGATAAGAAAATCAAGAACATTCCACAACCGCAAATGCCCTTAAACAATGGTGAAGTGCCAACATCAGTCACGTTTGAACATAAAATCACTCACTTCGACTTCCAGAACACCGAGGAACATGTAAAAGCCGATACAACATCACTGCAAGGTCGCATAATCTACCTGATAATTAAAGACTTCTTCGCTCGGCAGCACAATCCACCTGAAATTTCTGATGAATTAACCAACAACGGATGGGCACATGACAAAAAAGAGGTATCTGATACATTGGTTTACCTATGCCAAATTGGTGTCTTACAAAGAAAAATTGGCTCTGGCAAATATTGGTGGTACTCGCTTACGCCTGAAGCAAAAGAACGAATACACGCCTAATTCCCATACTTTTGCAGTTATTTCCTTATAAAAGCAAAAATCAAAATAAAAAAAAAGAAGAGTTATGCTGTTTTCTTGAATGCCCAAAGCTTCACTGTAACGATGGTGTCAAGCACTTTTATTGGTATGTCTAAGTCTAGGTCTGGGAAACGCTCGTACTCGGTTGGTGCTGTTGGTTCTGTTGCTCCATCTATCCATTTGTAGTTGCTTTGTCCTGAAAGTGTTACTGCAACATCTTGCGTGAGAGTTACTGTTTGGGTTCCTGACATTATGACTGGAACGGTTTTGTTAATTTCGCCCACTTTACCTGCCGCCTTTTCTCTTATTCCACCAATTGTATAGGGCACCTAAGCCTATTAAGCTTATTACCGCTATTGCTGGAACTAGTAGAGAGGATGCTTGAGGCGTAAGCGAGATAAACTCAGCCGTTACTGTTTTTCCGTTCAGGTTTTCAGTTACAGTTAGAGACAGCGGGTTATCTGTGTATGTCACGCCGTCAAGTTGCCACTGCTTGAAGGCGGTTCCTGCACTTGGTATTGCAGTTATAGTGATTGTGTCGCCTACGTGGAATTCGTGTGCGCCTGGGGTTAAATCAGTTGTGCCATTTCCTGAAACTGCGATGTTTACTGTTACTGGCGTTGGCGGGATTGCCGAGAATAATGCTGTTAGCGTTTTGCCTTCCATGTCTGCGGTGGCTGTTAGCTGTAGTGGGTTGCTTGAGCCTTTACTGACTCCACCTAAATCCCAATAATCTATGCTGTAGTTTGCATTTGGGGTTGCTGTGAATTGGTAGGGTTGTCCAATTGTCAATATCCAAGCGCCTGATGGTGATACTGAACCGTTCGCGCCTGCGGTTGCCGTAATTGTTATCGTAACTGGTGCGCTAAAATATGCTATGAGTGTTTGATTGTTCATCGCTTCGGTTATGGTGAGCGGGAATGTTGGACTTGTGCTTACATTTACGCCGTTGAGTTCCCATCGAATGAAGTTACCACCTGTTGCCATGAATGTATATGTTTGGTTGATTGTTAGGTTTTGAAGCCCAGTTGGTGAGACCGTCCCATTTCCGTAAGCACTGATTGTCAATGCCACTGTTACGTTGGGAGCTGTGACCGTCGCAGTACCATCCACTACATATGCAAAGTGGTCTTGGTTCATCGATAATACGTGACTTTCCCCCGCTGTCATTGTGTTGTCTATGCCGTCCACATTCAATGTTCCGCCAGATGGCAAAGTGATGGTTATTTGTCCCGTGTTGTTGCTGATGTAAGTCCCTTCCTCAGAGCCGTCAAAGTAGTTGTTGAAGACCAGTTTGTTGTACGCTGAGGTTGGGGGGTCTACTATCGTGCCAGTTCCGTGGTCAGATATTGGCGTAGCGCAGTTAGCGAGGTCGTTCAGATTTATCTTTGTGTTGACGGGTAATCCCTGAGGGTCAACTCCCCACAGTGATCCAACGTAAACTCCTATGGGCGCTTTCGCCGTATTTTGCTGAACCAGACAATCGTTGCTTCCGCAGACAGCTATAGCACAGCTAACTTGTCCTCCTGTCATTGTGGTAAGAGCTATTGATATGTTGTTCTTGACCACTGAAACGTTCTTGGCATTTGTCAAGTAGACGGCTTGTTTCATTTGCGCGGTAATGCTGTGGCTAACCAGAGTGTTGTAGGATATTATGTCGTTGTTCGATTGCCCAGAACCTATTGCGAAGCTGTAATCCCAAGCAAGTTCCGTTCCCCAGTCCGTTATTGTGTTTCGCGTGATTGTGTTGAAGCCTCCTGTTGATGACCAGATACCGTTTTGGCAATTCGTGAGTGTGTTATCAACTATAAGGTTCCCTTTCGCTACCCTTGCTGATGTTAAAGCATCTGTTGAAATGATTATGCCAATTATGCAATCTCTAACATCGTTGTGTTGAATAATCTGGTATTTCGATGATTCGCCTGCGATGCCCCACCTAGCGCTTCCACCGCCACCAGTAGTTCCGTCCATGTGATGAATGGTGTTGTCGGTTATGCGTGTGCTGTTTGCGTATGTGCTTATTGCAACGTCGCTACAATGTGAACAGTTGTTGAAATAGGCAAATGACTTTAGGGCGTTCAGTTGTATACCGTTCCATCCACAGTGTGTTATGGTGCTGTTTATGACTCCGCATGGCGCATGGACATCGTCAAAGGTAACATTCTGTATTAGAACGCCGAACATCCGAACCTGAGTGATGTTCGCGCCATCGACGAGGCATGCATCACAGTTTTCAAAGAAGATTCCTTGTGGATGAGAACCTGTGCCTCCCTGAGTTGGTGCATTGCCATCGATGTTTGGCTTTTTCAACATGACATATTGACAGTATGCGAGCCATATTGGTGCTGTGATTTCGCCTCTCATGCCAGAGCCAGCGACCTGAGTAATCAGGCTTGTCGGGGCGAAGGTGATTTCGGCGTTGAGTATGCCAGTTACGGTTGGCGTGTTTGGCAATGGAGTGACTGTGAAGGAACAATCAACATATGCAGTATGTCCAGCACTCGAATGGAGAAGAAGTTCGATGAACACCACAAGAGGGTTTGGGTCTGAGACTATGATGTTGTTGTTGACATCTTTCAGATAGAAAAGCATGAGATCAGTTACCATTGTGTAATCATAATTTGGGTTCGTTGGCGGTATCACATTGTTTGTTGCCATGACGCTCTTGGTGATTGAAGCTGAGTGCTGGTTGCTGTCCGTGACTGTTAGGGTTATACTATATGTGTTGTTTGCTGTGTAGGTATGGGTTACAGTTTGCCCTATACCTATCTTACCATCACCAAAATCCCAGCTATACATTGTTATAGTAGCTTCTGGCTCTACAACATGACTCGCTGAAGCATCAAAATCTACTGTGAGTTGTGTGGCTAAGAAGGAAAATTCCGCCACTGGTGGTGTGCCTGGCGCTGGTCCGATGTAAGTATTACTTCCGACAACTTCGTCGATAACAGCCTGTGCGTAATTGTTGCTACTGCTTACTCCCAGACACCAAATCCAGTTCGTGTTAGAAAGAATAACCTCGGCATTATTCTGGATAACAAGAATGTCGTCAATCCATAGAGCTGAAATACCGTTACCGTTTCCGACAGTTCTTTGGGTTTCTATGGTGTAGTCCTTGCCGAAAACAAGTGTGAAATAGTTGCTGTACCGTCTGCCCGCAGTTGGGGAGTCTAAATACCACCGTGAGCCTGTCGCGTCTGTTTCGATGCCGATTGCTACACCATAATCAAAACCAGTGCCGAATAATTGCACAATTGTAGTGTTGTCGCCATTATTCGACCCACCTTGCAGTAATTGGTAGAGCCATCTTAAATGGAACGACGGTTGGTTCATAGGCATAGGATTCTGCGAAACGCCTGAGCCTCCACTGAAAGCTGTTTTAAGGGCATACTTCCCTGAGAATACTGGCGATGTTACGACTGTTGGTGATGAACTAGTGTTATAATCCTTCCATATTCCTGCATCGGTAATGTCTGTTCCGCCACTGTTTTCCCAACCAGAGCGAAAAATTTCTACCATGTTAACATTTCCATATAAAATAATAAACACAATAGGAATTTTAAACTTTCTGTGAACTACAATCCAACATTTGTCAGCAAACGCTTCAGGTTAGAATCAGGACCAATGTAAGCATCAGCGATAATAGCATTGTCGGCTATGACTTGAAAATTCGTGTCAGTACTAGCAAACCCCACACACCAAACCCACTCGTAATTGTTAGGCATGGCTTCACCGAGATGTTGGAGCGTCTGTACGGCATCAATCCACAATGTTGCCTGCCCAGTTCCCACACCTTTGATTGCTTGCAGTTCAAAACAGTACCAAGTGTTTAGATTGAGTGTTATATAACCACTGTAAGTTGTGCCAGCCGTCGGTGATGTAAGATACCATCTATACCCAGTCGCATCTCTATTTAACCCAGCAATCACAGTGCCACCAAAAGTGGTGTCGAAGAACTGTTGCAGTACCACTGTGCCAGTTGCGGTAGTAAAATCTATCGGAAAATTCACATAATGTCTGCAATTGAATGGTGAATAACCAACACCGCCAAAATCTTTACGAAGAAAACTTGAAGCAACCGCTGTTGTTTTGAAGGCGTATATTCCGCCTTTTACTGGAGCGACAACAATGGTTCCCCCAGCCGAGGAATCAATCCAAAACGCAGCGTCCGTGACATCCAATCCACCAGAATTTTCCCACCCAGACTGAGCAATTATTACCAACAACTCACCTTAGCTAGCATCATTGTCTGAGTATATGCAGTTTATAGTCACGGTTTGTGCAGCACTTAATGTTGCATACAACGCATTGCCCGCTGTAGTCTGAAGCCAATGTGCAGGATAAGGCGCAAAGGAATAGACAACCCCTTCTCTTGCTTGGAAGCTCCATTCTGCCAGAGAAGCGCCACCGTTGCCATCCGTGAGGTTAACAACAACTGTTCCTTGAGCCTGAATCGTAATCGCATGGAGTTTGATAACTTTGCCAGCTACAAGAGCCACTAAGTCTCCGCTTACTGCCGCATCAAAAGTCGCATGTTTATAGTTAGTTGGTGTGATTATTGTCGTTAACGCAGTTTCTATTGTGCCAAGGGCACCAGATCCAATTCCAGCTTCAGGCATTTTACATCATGATAAGATTATCACAAGAAGTACATTAAACTTTTTGTTTGCATTTACCCTTGCGCTTAACATAGATTAACTGAAACGATCATCTACGAGGATTTTCTGCTCTACAGAGGTCGATGCATAATATCCATTCAATCATTGCTTCTGCATCTTTTGAAACTGTCTTTACGCTTGATTTATGCTCCAATACATTAACCTGCGTAAACTATTATAGCTACAAAGATATTAATTTTGCGGTTAAAAGACAATAACTGCAAGAACACAGGTTTGAAAAGCAATATTTTGTAAAGCTTTACATTGTCATAAAACTATATTTTGCACCATTTTTTCCATGTGGCGCTTCTTTTGTTGTCTCCTTTCATGAAGCCAAGTTTTTTAGCGGCATTGCAGATTCTTTGTTTGCCACCTTTGCATTTAGAAGTGTTTTCTCTCTGATAGTACGCCTTGGCACTTGACACTCGCGCAGGCTTATCTATGGGATAGCTCCTAGTTTCTGGGCACCCGAACTTTGAGGGTGAAAGTTTTTCCCTTTTCCTTGTTGTGAGCTTCGCCATAAACAACCATCGTAATGTACTCTGTATATAATTGGAATTAACTTTTTCGGTGAAACAAAAAAAGATATGGGGTATGGGGCTATCGTATTTTACAGGTTATTTTGAGTTTCTTGCTTGCTACTCTTGAAGCTACCCGTCTGGTGGTGCGCCTTCTGCGTGTGCCAACGGCTTTTCGGCGCTTGCCTTTTCTTTTGTATTTGCGCGTGTACTTTGCTCTGACTTTTGCTCCTAATGCGCATTTTTTAGCTGCTTTCTTGAATGTAGCCCGCCACTTAGTCTTGCCTTTGACTTTCTTGCCCTTCAACTGTTGCTTCATACAATTTTGAAATTTGCTTGCCATTTTGTATTCCTGAATTAAATTCAGCGCAGTTAGTATAAGAGACTATTTGAAATTGGTTTTGGTGTCGATGGCTGCAGGCTTGTTTTTGGCGAAGCTTTTCTCTATTTCAGTTTCGAAAAGTCGCATAAACATGAAGAGATTTTTCACTACAGCTTCAGTTGCTTCGCCTTTTACCTGTGAAAAATCCATGTTATCGCTAATTTTAATCATGTATGGCAGAAGTGCCTTGGAAAGCTTCTCCAACGCTTGGTTATCGTAATATACTTCTTGGAGCTGATAGACAGTTTTCTCTTCATCGATATTTGTGGTGACTATGCCCCATTCAATTAGTTGCTCTATCTGGTAGCTGACTAGCTGTGGGGACATTCTGGTTCTTTTGGCTATGTGGTGGAGAATAAGTGGCTGGTTGGCTCTACGTAACGCTTGGACAATTTTTACCTTGCTATCAAACGCATCATTCAGGCTCAATTTTGTTCAGGTTTTCCTATTTTTTTGGTATGTTATTATCCTTGATGCATTTTTCAGCCTTGCCGTTATCGTTTAATGCACAGATTTCCCCATGTTTTTTGTCGGGGTACAGAAAGGCGGGAACGCCTGTTACGCCGAGCTTTTTAGCTAATTGTCTTGCTTCAGGATTTGTTGTCACATCCCGTAATTCAAATCTTTTATCGTTCCCTATTTTTCCCTTAAGCTCCGCACAAGCTGGGCATCCTTCAGCAACCAAAACAACGATTTTATCGCTCTTTGCCATAGCAATCGATAACCATAAATACCGTTACCATATATTAAATTTCTGTTCCCTGCATGGTGTGTTCCCTGAATTGGTAAAGAAAGAGAAAATTCCCCAAGAAGTAGTATTGGAGCAAGAAACCCCTCAAGAAGAGCTACCTGAAAATACAGAAAAATCACTCGACGACCTTCTTGAAGGCTGGGCTGAATTACAAAGGGTGCTGGATGGGGCTTCTATAGACGAAATTTTCGCAAAAGGATGGAAGCCCATTCTCAAAACTAAACCCAATGGCAAGCAATATATGGTGTTTAGACTTCATGGTAAAGATGAAACGGGGCATCAAATCGATACTGAACGCGGTTTAGGCTCATACAATCCTGACCGATGGGATACTCTATTAGCTTTGTATGAAGCCTCAAAACCCGAATTACCAAGCATCGTTCCACGTTCTAGCACTCAATTTGCCACTTCTAACTCTACCTCATCAGGCAATAGATCTTCTATATTAACTGCTAAAGTGGGACGTGTAGCTCCAATAGGCCCTTCAGTGCAAATCAAGTTGGGAACGCTTCAATGGTTCACTTGGGTTCAGCAAGTTTGCGGGTATCCAGGAACACTTGATGATTTCATTAACGACACGGTTGATTCCTACTTTAGAGCACACCATCATTTGGAATTAGCCGTTGTAGTTCAAGGAGGATAAAATAGTTGACTATGGAACAGTATGTGAAAAAAGGAATTTCAAAATCGAATGGTTTAGAAGAAGTTATGGAACGTAGGCAAAACGAGAAAATAACTGAGCTTGAAAACATCAAGCTTGAAGCGATGATTGCTGAAGAAAAAAAGAAATTACAAGCCGCTTCTCCAGCAACAATTGATCCATCTCAGGCGACAAATTTTGCCACAATGATATTTGCTGGTCGAAGCCCAGTGGAGATAAAGCAGATTCTTTCAACTTTGACTCAGGAAGAAATAGATCGATTCGCATACATGGCTTCAAGTATGAATCCGAACAATTTTGCGAATTTTCGTGGAGCTATACAAGCGCCAGGTAGCAATGTCAAGGAGATAGTTGAAATCATAAAATTAATTCTTGCCATGCAACAACCTGCAAACAACGGTGTTGACATGAAAGGCATCGCTGAAATCTTTAAGGCAGGAGTAGATGCCGCTAGAGTACAACAGCAACCTGCTAGCTCGCAAAATGACCCGCAATTTGTATTACTTAAAGAATCTATTGCGGAATCTAAGGCTGCTAGAGAGGAAAACGCTAGGCAAAGAGAAGAGATGGCTAGGCAAAACCAATTAAGACTTGAGAAGGACATTGCAGATCTCAAGAATAGACCTTCAGAGGTAGACATGTTACTCAATTATGAGGAGAGAGCGGGGAAGCTCAAGAAAGTTTATGGTGGAAACGATTCTGCTACAACTAACGAGTTTACGCTTAAGAAGGCTGAGATGGATCAGACAGAACGGTTAGAAACCAGAAAACTCGATTGGGAAGAAAAAAAATGGGAGAAAGAACAGGAATCTCAAGGTAAAACGCTTGAACAAGTTAAAGGAATCATACAGACTGTAGGTGAAGGTCCAATAGGTGACGTTATTAAAATGTTTGGGCAGAAGGGAGCTGAAAAAATAAGAGGATCTGGAACCCCCAGTTCTAACGCGCCATCAGCACAAATAGCGAAAGTGAAATGTCCAAACTGCACTGGTGATTTTCCAGCAAATATTCAACTGCCTCAAATTCAATGTCCATTGTGCGGTGTTCTCTTACAGAATGGGAATCAACCAGCTCATGAACAAGCAGAACATAATCAAGCGCAAGAACAGCAAGCTTCGAATCCAGCGCAAGCCCAACCTTCCCAAAATACAGCACAAGAAAAACCAGCAGATCAAACAGTTGAGGTAGAATCAATTGCAGAACAACCAGCCCAACAGTAACTATACGGTTGTTAAACCGCCTTCCCCGCCAGCGTTCACGCCAGAATGGGCACTATTTCGATTCCTAGACGCATGGTCGCCTGAAGACTTGGAGATTGCAATACGCAAAAACATTGAAGTGGATTTCTCTTCATCATTAAGCATGGTTGAAGATTACGTGACGACAGAAATCTTAAAGAAATTCGAAACCTATCGTCCTGATTTACACCAAACATTATCAAAGGAGAACTCGCGAAAATGGCTAAAAGCACAAATTCACAGGTCAATAACCCAGAAATAGACCCAGACTTGGAGCGCCTGAAGAAAAAATCCGCTGAAGGCGCAATGAACATAGTCGGAGACATCCTAAGCGACCCAAAAGTTCAGAAAGTCATAAAAAAAGCTCTTACACAAGAGGTCGTAACCCAAACCATCGTCATGTCATGTCTCTTCATTGGAATACTAAAACTCTACGATGTTGCTAAACAGGTTTTAGGCTTCAGTTGGCAAGTTGAAACAGCGATTAGTCTTGTTCTGATAACGATAGGCTTAAGTTACATACTCAAGAATATGGTATTTGGGAAAGATAATGCCAAGTGAGAGACAGGTAATCGCTCTATTAACCTTACTCGGTTCCGTAGCAGCACTAAGCTTCGCAGTCTATAATGTTTATTTAGCGTTCTCCAATAACACTCTTCAAGTGACTAAAAAATGAGCATTCAACAAGGCGTAAAATCCGCGTGTCTTCCTTGCGGAATCGGACATTTTTCTACGTCTTCCGCTCTTCTTAATGAAGCGGTACGATTCAAAAAAGACGGTTTAGCAAGTCCACAGGTTCTTGATGATATTGCCCAAGCTATTGGCGAACAGAATGCGCTTGAAAGAATAGATTTGACTCCTGCAAAAATCGAATTGTTGCCTGATTGGGAAAAAGAAATGGCTTCTTTAGCCTTGGAAAAGAGCCGTGAGTTAAGGCATAGGCTTGAAAGTGTTCAGAATATGGACGAATTAATACAAATAGCTGTTGAAACAGAAGAATATTATAAGTATCTCAATAGAGAATGGTCTTCGAAAAGGCTAAAAGACTGTCCAACTTGCCAAATAAACACTGATGAAGACATAGAAGAATCAGGCGAAGAAGTAAAAGTGAAGGCTGAAGCTCCTAAAAACAAGCTTGGAGAATATGGTCGCAAAGCCTCTGAAGCAAGACAAAAGCTTTGGTCTGATATTCACGAAGCCAGAAACATAAAAAACTAAGGTCTATTTCTGTTATTAGGTTATAACAGCAAAGTATATATTCACACTCTCTTACT
>Ga0180732_1001972_pt1 | contig 11622 bp, 12 predicted proteins | sample KR11_01MetaG_FD_148674 | JGI IMG/M metagenome (GOLD analysis project Ga0180732, IMG submission 148674) | Groundwater microbial communities from the Olkiluoto Island deep subsurface site, Finland - KR11_0.1 MetaG | ecosystem: Environmental > Aquatic > Deep subsurface > Groundwater | place...
CTTATTTATTAAACCCTTCGAAATTCAATCACAATCTCGATGACCTGGCGTTTGAAAGGCTGGACCATAAAATGATATCCATAGATGAGCTTTTGGGCAGCGGCAAAAAGCGCATAAACATGAGCGAGGTGCCGCTGGACAGGATTTCAGAATACTCCTGCGAAGACAGCGATATTACGTTCAGGCTGAAGCAGATCCTCGAGAAAGAGCTTTTTGAAAAAGAGCTGGACATGCTTTTCAGGGAAATAGAACTGCCCTTAGTGGATGTGCTCTCAGAGATGGAAACCTCAGGGATAAAGGTGGACGTTAAATTGTTAAAAGGCATGTCAAGGGATATGGATAAAGAGCTGGAGACTATTGTAAAAAATATCTATAAGATAGCGGGCGCTGAATTTAATATCAATTCTCCCAAGCAGTTGAGCGAGATACTTTTTGAAAAACTGAACCTGCCTGTTGTAAAAAAGACCAAGACGGGGTTTTCCACAGACGTGGGTGTCCTGGAAAGGCTGGCCTTTGTCCATCCGCTGCCAAAAGAGCTTCTCAGGTACAGGGAGTTGTCAAAATTAAAGTCGACTTATATAGACGCGCTGCCCGAGCTTGTAAACAAAAAGACAGGCAGGCTGCACACATCATTCAATCAGACCATAACGGCTACCGGCAGGCTTTCATCAAGCAAGCCTAACCTGCAGAATATACCTATAAAGACGCCTCAGGGCAGAGAGATACGAAAGGCCTTTATAGGAGAAAAAGGCAGCCTGATAATATCCGCGGATTACTCGCAGATAGAGCTGAGGATACTGGCGCATTTGTCCAAAGACGAAGAACTGTTAAAGGCGTTTGAGCAGGGCCTGGATGTCCACACCCATACAGCGTCTTTGATTTTTGACGTCAAGGAGAAGGATGTGACGCCGGAACAACGCTCCAGCGCAAAGACTGTAAACTTCGGCATAGTCTATGGCATGAGCGCGTTCGGGCTTTCAAGAAGCCTTTCTATCGACCCTGCCAGCGCACAGCAGTTCATAGATTCTTATTTCGAAAGATACTCTCGCGTGAGGTTATATATGGAAGATACTATAGAAGAGGCCAGGTCTCTGGGTTACGTGACAACGCTCTTTAACAGGCGCAGGTATATACCTGAAATAATTACCGGAAGCGTAAAGGAACAGCAGCAGGCTGAAAGGATAGCCATTAACGCCCCAATACAAGGCTCTGCCGCAGACCTTATAAAGATAGCCATGATAAATATACACAAGGATATGGCGGAGAAAAAAGTTTCCTCAAAGATGATTTTGCAGGTGCATGATGAGCTTGTGTTTGAGGCCCCTGAGAAAGAACTTGCATTAATGGCGAAAATGATCAAGGAAAAGATGGAAGGCGCTGTAAAATTGCGCGTACCTGTAGAGGTGAGTGTAAAGTTTGGGAAGAACTGGTTGGAGATGTTCGAGGTTTAACCTCGAACATCTCCTAATAGGACTTTTGTTATGATAATAGGTATCACAGGCAGTTTTGGCAGCGGAAAGACCACTGTGACTGAGATGTTCGGCGCTCTTGGCGCGCGCGTGATTGACGCGGACATAGTCTGTCACAAACTTATGCTGCCTGGCAGGACGATTTATAAAAGAATAGTAAGGCATTTCGGAAAAAAGATACTTGGCCCGGGCAAGCGTATAGACAGGGTAAAGCTGGCAGACATTGTTTTCAATAATACTTCAAGGCTCTTGCTGTTGAATAGGCTTGTTCACCCTGAAACAATAAAAGAAATAGAGGCGCTCGTTCTTTGCGAAAAAGGCAAAAGGCCGGTTGTTGTTGAAGGGGCATTGCTTGTCGAGTCAGGTTTTTATAAGAAACTGGATATCCTGATAGTGGTCAAGGTAGAGAGAAGAAGACAGGTTGCCAGGTTGACGAAGGCGAAGGCTATGACAAAAGAAGATGCGCTGAAAAGGTTACGTTTGCAGGCGCCGTTAAAAAAAAAGCTGGCGTTTGCAGACTTTGTTATAGATAATGGTGGTTCAAAAAACGAAACAAGAACCCAGGTTAAAAAAATCTGGAAGCAATTAGGAGGCATGGGCGCCGCTTATGACTATAAGTCAAAAACTGGATATTGAAAAATTAAAATCTATCAAGGTATCTGAGTTGAATAAAATAGCTCGGGAGATGAATGTAAGCGACGTGGGCAGTTTAAAAAAACAGGACCTTATTTTCAAGGTGCTTCAGGCCCAGACAGAAAGGGCCGGCCTTATATTCGGCGAGGGAGTCCTGGAGGTACTGCCTGATGGTTTCGGATTTTTGCGTTCGCCTAATTATAACTATCTTCCCTGTCCTGACGATATATATATCTCGCCGTCACAGATCAAAAAGTTCGCCCTGCGAACAGGGGATACGGTAAGCGGCCAGATAAGACCGCCTAAAGAGGGCGAGAAATATTTCGCGCTCCTGAAGGTGGAGGCTGTAAATTTTGAAAACCCTGAGACAGCCAAGGACAAGATATTGTTTGATAACCTGACGCCTCTTTATCCTAACCAGAGATATAAGCTTGAGACAAAAAAGAGTGACCTTACAACTCGCGTGATGGACCTATTGACGCCTATCGGAAAGGGTCAAAGGGGGATGATCGTGGCGCCTCCCTACAGCGGCAAAACTATTATCATGCAGAAGGTGGCAAACAGCATAGCGGAAAATTATCCTGACGCTGTAATCATGGTGCTTCTTATCGACGAAAGACCTGAAGAGGTCACAGACATGCAGCGGACTGTCAAAGGCGAGGTGATAAGCTCTACATTTGATGAACCAGCGGAGAGGCATGTTCAGGTCTCTGAAATGGTGCTTGAAAAAGCCAAAAGACTTGTCGAGCATAAAAAAGACGTAGTGATCCTCCTGGACAGCATAACCAGGCTCGCGCGGGCGTATAACTCAGTGGTCCCGCATTCAGGAAAGATACTTTCGGGCGGAGTGGATTCAAACGCGCTTCATAAACCCAAGAGATTTTTTGGCGCGGCCAGGAATATAGAAGAAGGCGGAAGCCTGACTATCATCGCCACCGCGCTGGTTGATACAGGCAGCCGGATGGACGAGGTTATATTCGAGGAATTTAAAGGCACGGGCAATATGGAGACACAACTTGATAGGAACCTGTTTCAAAGAAGGGTCTATCCGGCCATTGACATAAAGAGGTCTAATACAAGAAAAGAAGAACTCCTCCTCGAAGATAAAGAGCTCCAGAGGGTATGGATCTTAAGAAAGGTCCTGAACGAGCTTAATAGCGTCGAGGCCATGGAGCTTTTGCTCCAGAAGCTCGGGAAGACAAAGACAAACGAAGAGTTTTTAGAGAGCATGAACCATTAACAAGGGGGTTTAAAATGAGAGACAAGATTCATCCTGACTACAAAGAAGCGACTATCATCTGCGCGTGCGGAGAAGTCATACATACCTGCTCAACGAAGCAGAATATACGCGTGGAGATATGTTCAAAATGCCACCCGTTCTTTACAGGCAAACAAAAATTCATTGATTCGGCCGGCAGGGTGGAAAAGTTTTTGAAAAAATACAAAAAGAAGTAATCACGGAACTACGCAGAAGTCTCTGTCTGCGGCGGTAAAATTATGTTTAATAAGCTCGAAAATCTATTAAAGCGCTATGAAGAGATACAACACCTTTTAGCTGATAACGATGTGGCTACGGATATAGACAGGTGCCATAAGCTCGCAAAGGAACTGTCTTCTATGGAAGGCCTTGTCTACGCCTATAAAGAATACAAGAAGGTGGTGCTGGAGATTGATTCGACAAAAACCCTTATCCAGAAAGAGACTCACGAAGAGCTTGTAGAGATGGCAAGGAAAGAGATTGAGGAGCTTGAGTCAAAAAGGATAAAGCTCCTGTCAGAGCTGGAAGAGGCTATTCTGGAGGAAGATCCTGATGCGGGTAAGGACGTTATCATGGAGATAAGGGCTGGCACGGGCGGCCGGGAGGCTTCGATTTTTGCCGGAGTCCTCTTCCGTATGTATTCTAAATATGCGGCTGGCCAGGGGTGGAAAATAGAGATACTGGATAATCATATTGCCGAAGCAGGCGGGTTTAAGGAAATAATATTTTCTGTTAAAGGTAATAATGTTTACAGGATGCTGAAACATGAAAGCGGCGCTCACAGGGTTCAGAGAGTGCCTGTGACTGAATCTTCAGGCAGGATACATACCTCAGCTGTTACCGTAGCTGTTTTGCCAGAGGCGGAAGATGTCGAGGTCGAGATCAATCCGCAGGACTTGAGGATTGATACCTATCGATCCAGCGGCGCGGGAGGGCAGCATGTAAACGTAACGGATTCTGCTGTCAGGATCACGCATGAGCCTACTGGCATAGTCGTGCAGTGCCAGAACGAGAGGTCTCAATATAAGAATAAGATAGCGGCGATGAAGGTCTTAAAGGCGCGTATTCTGGAAAGTCTCAGGAAGGAGCAGCAGAAAAAAACCGCGGATAACAGAAAGAACCAGGTGGGAACAGGAGACCGCAGCGAAAAGATAAGGACTTATAATTATCCGGACAGAAGGGTAACTGACCACAGGATAGGTTTTACCATACACAAGCTTGACAGGGTCATGGAAGGCGAAATAGATGAGATAATAGCGGCCCTTCTCCATGCTGAAAAAAAGTTGAAACTTGGACACGGCGCAGAATTATGATAAACAAGTATACAGATATTGTCTCGCGGTTTGAAATAGAGGAGCTGCTTGCGTATTTATTCAATTGCAGCAGGACGGATCTCTACTCAAAAGAGCTGGCAGTAGGCCAGGGTAAAGAGCTTTTATTGGATTCTTTAGTTCAAAGACGCCTGGCAGGCGAACCGTTGCAGTATATCACCGGCCGCGCTGATTTTATGGGAATGGATTTTAAGGTGCGAGAGAGAGTTTTTATCCCCCGCCCTGAGACAGAAATTTTAGTGAACGCGGCCCTGGATTTACTACACACTAAACGCTACACACTAAACGCTGATCTTAAGATACTCGACCTCTGCACAGGTTCTGGTTGTATTGCCATAGGCATTGCAAAGGCCATGCCGGCCGCGGAAATAGTCGCTACAGATATTTCAGAAGACGCGCTGAAAGCGGCAAGAGAAAACGCCGTCATGCACGATGTGGCTGAAAGAATAAAATTTTATAAAGGCGATCTTTTTGAGCCATTAGTGTTTGATAAAACCAATAAATTTGATATAATAGTGTGCAATCCGCCTTATATCAAAAGCAGTGATATGGGGCTATTACAGCGGGAGGTCAGACGGGAGCCTGGATGCGCGCTGGATGGCGGGCCTGATGGACTGGAATTTTACAGGCTGATAGCGCGAGATGCCAGTAAGCACTTAAAAACAAAAGGCGCTTTATTTCTGGAAATAGGATTGGGAGAAAGCCATGACGCGCGAAAGATATTTTCTGATGAAAGATCGTACATGATAAAAGACGTGATAAAAGATTTTGCGGAAATAGACAGGGTGCTATGGATAGATTTATTATAGAGGGCGGAGCAAGGCTTAAAGGAACAGTGGAGTTAAGCGGGGCTAAGAATGCCGCGTTACCTATACTGGCGGCCACGCTCCTCGCGGATTCCAAGTCAGTTATAAAAAACGTACCTCCGCTGCGCGATGTCTATACGATGCTCAGGATCATGCGAGTCCTTGGCGTCAAGGTGAGCATGGAAGACAATGTTGTTATAGTGGAGCCCCGCGGCTATTCTAATTATACAGCGCCTTATAAACTTGTCAGTACTATGAGGGCGTCTGTATGCGTCTTGGGGCCTGTACTTGCCAAATTGAAACTGGCAGAGGTATCTATGCCAGGGGGCTGCGTTATCGGACCCAGGCCGATTGACTTGCATATAAAAGGGCTGAGCGCCATAGGAGCTGATATAAAGATAGAACACGGCTATATTGTAGCCAGCGCAAAGCAGCTAAAAGGCGCGAGGGTGTATCTTGGCGGAAATTTTGGCTCTAGCGTACTGGCGACAGCTAACCTGATGATGGCCGCCACGCTTGCAAAAGGAAAAACAGTTATAGAAAGCGCTGCCTGCGAACCAGAGGTCTGCGATCTGGCAAAATTCCTGATAAAGATGGGAGCTAAAATAAAAGGGCACGGAACGCCCGTTGTGGAAATAGAAGGCGTAAAGAGTCTTCATGGCGCGGAATATACTATAATCGATGACCGGATAGAGGCAGGCACATTTATGATAGCCTCGGCTATTACAGGGGGTGATATCGTAATAAAGGGCGCGAATGTGGAGCATATTGGCGCAGTTATAGATAAGTTGCAGTGCGCAGGGTTAAAAATTACGGACACAAAAGAAGGTCTGCGGGTAAAGACCATACGTTCTTTAAGGCCAGTGGACGTGACTACATTGCCGTACCCTGGTTTTCCAACAGATATGCAGGCGCAGATGATGGCGTTGATGAGTATAACAAAAGGCATAAGCGTTATAACAGAGAAGGTCTATCCCGAAAGATACATGCATGTCAGTGAGCTCGCGAGGATGGGCGGACAGGTTATGCTGGAAGGCCCGAGCGCAATAATAAAAGGCGTACCCAGGCTTAGCGGCGCGCCAGTAATGGCGTCTGACTTAAGGGCGTCAGCGGCCTTGATACTTGCCGGGCTTGTGGCTAAAGGAAAGACAGAGGTGTCAAGGATATATCATCTGGACAGAGGGTATTACAACATCGAGGAAAAATTAGAGAAATTAGGCGCGCGGATCAAGAGAGAGAAAGAGGACTGAGAAGCCGCCGCAGTTACCCATATATGTAGTTGCGGCATATCGTGTTGCTGAACTTGTTGTATGGAATTTTTGAGTTTACCAAACCCGCATTGCAATTAAATTGCAATGCGGGTTTGGAGTGTAATTTCTAAAAGGGGGAGGCAAAATGTCAGTAAGAATCAGGTTGAAAAGGTTTGGCACGAAAAAGAAGCCCCATCAAAGGATCGTGGTGTGCGATAAAAAACGCGCCAGGGATGGCAAGACAATAGAAGAGATCGGCTATTATGATCCGTCCAAAAAACCACCGCTGGTAGTAGTCGAGATAGACAGGGCCAAATATTGGCTGTCAAAAGGCGCGCAGCCGTCGGAAATCGTAAGAAACTTGCTTAAAAAACAAGGGGCGCTGTAACATTTTATGCGTATAGACGTGCTTACAATATTTCCAAAGATGTTTGATGCCGTGCTGGGTGAATCAATAATAAAACTGGCCCAGGGGAAAAGCGTAGTGGATATAAACATCATAGACTTACGGCTTTTTTCAAAAGACAGGCACAGGAAAGTAGATGACAAGCCTTTCGGAGGCGGGCCCGGGATGGTAATGAGCGTTGAGCCGTTCTTTGAGGCAATAAATTATATACGGCGCAAGACAAAGGACTTGAGACTCAAGACCAAGGTGATCCTTCTGACGCCAAGGGGCGCTACGTTTAGTCATGATCTGGCTGAAAAAATTTCCAGCTATGAGCATATAGTGCTGTTGTGCGGCCACTATGAGGGTATTGACGAAAGGGTCAGAGAGCTTGCGGACGAAGAAATATCAATAGGTGATTTTGTGTTAACAGGCGGCGAATTACCGGCAATGGCCATTATTGACGCTGTGGTCAGGCTTTTGCCAGGGGCGCTCGGCAATGAGGACTCGAGACAGGATGAGTCATTTTCTGAAGGTACGCTCGAATACCCGCATTATACAAGGCCTGCTGAATACAAGGGCAAAAAGGTGCCTGAAGTGCTTCTCTCGGGAGATCACGTAAAAATAAAAAAGTGGAGAAGGAAAGAGTCTTTAAGGGTAACAAAACAAAGAAGGCCGGATCTTATTAAGTGAGTTTGATGCAGTACAACATTATATGGGGAGAGGTTATGGACAAGATCAAAGAGATCGAAAAAAGGTTTATGAAAAAAGAAATACCGCAGTTCAATGTAGGGGACACAGTAAAGGTGTCTGTGAGGATAAAAGAAGGCGAAAAGACCCGCCTTCAGGGCTTTGAGGGCATAGTGATAGGAAAAAAAGGGTCCAGCATAAAAGAGACCTTTGCTGTAAGGCGCGTATCCTATGGCGAGGGAATCGAAAGGGTATTTCAGCTGCATTCCCCGACAGTTGATTCTGTCTCTGTTATAAAAAAAGGCAAAGTCAACAAGGCAAAGCTTTATTATCTGCGAGGCAGGGTTGGCAAGCATACGAAAGTCGAAGAAAAACGGGAAGCAGAAAAAACAACAAATGCTCCTGTGGGAGAAAAGGGCCTTTCTTAACGGCTTTTCTTTGATAGTGGGTATTGACGAGGCAGGCCGTGGCCCGCTCGCCGGACCTGTCGTAGCAGCGGCAGTAATACTTACTCCCGGGCCTTTGATCAGATTTTCTGCCCCAGAATTCAGCGCAAGAATAGACGATTCAAAGAAGTTATTACCCGGGCAAAGGCAAAAGGCCTTTAAAGAAATAGCAAAAAAATCTATATTTGCCACAGGACTGAAAGACCACAGGTTTATAGATAAAAGAAATATACTCAGGGCAACGGCCGCGGCAATGGAACAGGCCGCGACGCGGCTTATAAAGGAATTCTGCCGTATAAATAGCAAGGTCAGTAAAGAGATAGAAAAAAATGTTTGCGTCCTGGTAGATGGTAACATCAAACTAAGGTTGCCTTACAGGACCGTGCGGATAGTCAGGGGGGATTCGAAGAGCCTTTCAATCGCGGCGGCTTCGATAGTGGCAAAGGTAACCCGCGACGCGATAATGGAATCCTGTGACAGAAAATATCCGGCCTATGGTTTTTTGAGGCACAAGGGATATGGCACGAAATTTCACATTGACGCCATAAAGAAATACGGCCCGTGCCCCATACACAGAAAGACCTTTGCGCCTATTAGAGAAGCATGACGTTTGAAAGATTAAAAACGGGTAAAAGAGGAGAGCATCTAGCGCGGGGTTTTTTAGAAAAGCAGGGATATAGGATAATCGAGAGAAATTACAGGACAAGATGCGGCGAGATAGATATGATAGGCATGGATAAAGACTGTGTTTCCTTTATAGAAGTTAGAACCGGCAATACAGAAAGATTCGCCGCGCCGGAATATTCTATAAATAAAAGGAAGCAAAACCAGATTGCAAAAAGCGCTTTGTTGTATATTAAAAGAAAGCGAATAGAAGATCAAAATTGTAGATTTGACGTTGTGTGCGTTGAAGGCGTAAATAGCGATTCTCCAAAACTAAGGCTTATCAAGAACGCGTTTGAATTGGATGAGCGGTATAGATATTGACAGCCTAAAAAATATAATCAACGGAGGTGTATGTTGACAAAAGTTCCGATTGACCTCGAGATAGCACAGGCCGCTAAACTAAAACCCATTACTGAAATAGCCCGCCAAATCGGGATCAATGACGATGAACTTGAATTATACGGTAAATACAAAGCAAAAATATCCCTTTCTATACTTGACCGCCTGAAAGACAATAAGCAAGGAAAATATATAGACGTCACTGCTGTTACACCTACGCCGCTTGGCGAAGGAAAGACCGTGACTACCATAGGGCTTAGCCTTGGTCTGGCCAAACTTGGAAAAAAAGTAATTACAACGCTGAGACAGCCTTCCATGGGCCCTGTCTTTGGCATAAAAGGCGGGGCTGCTGGCGGCGGGTATTCTCAGGTCTTACCTATGGAAGACATAAATCTGCACTTCACAGGAGACATCCATGCAGTAGGCGCCGCGAACAATCTCCTTGCGGCATTTATAGATAATCATCTGATAAAGGGAAACTCTTTAAATATAGACATAGACTCTATAGCGATAAGGCGAGTGGTTGATATAAGCGACAGGGCTCTCAGACAGATCAGGATAGGGCTTGGAGGAAAAGAAAATGGTATTCCGCGCGATACAGGGTTTGATATTACTGTTGCCAGCGAGGTAATGGCAATACTGGCCTTGGCAGATAGTCTGCCTGATCTGAGAAAAAGGCTTGGCCGCATGCTGGTGGCGTCTACAAAAGACGGTAGGCCTGTTACTGCGGAGGACTTAAAATGCGCGGGGGCAATGACAGTGCTTTTAAAAGACGCCATAAAACCAAACCTGGTCCAGACAACTGAAAACACGGCCTGCATAATGCATGCCGGGCCTTTCGCGAATATAGCGCACGGCAATAATTCCATACTGGCTGACCTGATAGCGCTGAAGCTGGCGGATTACGTGGTGACAGAGAGCGGATTTGGCGCTGACTGCGGGGCTGAAAAATTCCTTGATATAAAATGCAGGGCAAAAGGACTGAAACCGCCTGACGGCATGGTCCTTGTGTGCACCGTAAAGGCCATTAAGATGCACGGCGGAGGGTTTAACGCAATACCTGGCAGGCCGCTCGATATGGAGCAGGTGAAAAAAGAAAACGTCGAGGCTGTTATAAAAGGCGCTGAAAACCTTGTAAAACACATAGAGAACATAAAACAGTTCGGCTTGCCGGTAGTAGTGGCCATCAACAGGTTTCTTTATGATACGGAAAAAGAAATAGCGGTAATAAAGGAGATAGCTAAAAAGGCGGGCGCGTTTGACGTGGTTCTGAGCGAGGTGTGGGAAAAAGGCGGAGAGGGAGGGGTGGATCTTGCGGACGCTGTCTTGAGGATGTGCGAGAAGAAATCCGACTTTAAATTTCTCTATCCCCTGGACGCACCGATAAAAAAGAAAATAGAGAGCATAGCGACAAAGATCTACGGGGCAAAGGATGTTGAGTATTCAGAAGAGGCTGAAAAGAAAATAGAATACTATACAAGGCTTGGATATGATAAATTGCCGATCAATATGGCAAAGACGCACCTTTCCCTGTCGCATGACCCCAGCCTTAAAGGCAGGCCGCGCGATTTTACTCTGCCGATAAGAGATATAAGGATATCCGCGGGCGCGGGATTTTTGTATCCTCTCTGCGGCACAATGAGGACCATGCCAGGGCTTCCGTCAGTCCCGGCTGGCACAAAAGTGGATATAGACAAAGACGGAAAGATAGTAGGACTCTTTTGATAAGAATCGCGGAACGTTACGCGGAAAAACTCGGAAAACCATGTATGTAAATAAATCTTTAAAGAAGTATATCGATGAACTCGCGGCAAAGAAACCTGTGCCAGGCGGAGGAAGCGCGGCAGGTCTTGCCGGAGCCATAGGCACAGCTTTGCTGGAGATGGTATGTAATTTTACAATAGGTAATGATAAATACAAGAGTGTCGAGAAAACTGTCAAGAAGCATCTTTTCAGCCTGACAAAGGCCAGGAAAATCTTTCTTGCTTTGATAGATGATGATACGGAGATATATTCGAAAATAAGAGACGCGTTCAGGACAAAAGACAAAAAAATTATTGAAAGGGCTCTTAAAGACGGCTACTATGTTTCAAACAGGGCGTGCAGGTTATCTAAGGGCACAATGGAGACAGCGCTGGGCCTTGCTGAAAAAGGCAATCCGAACCTTATAACTGACGTAGGCTGCGCCGCGGAACTTCTGCAGGCCGCTTTTAATTCAGCGGCGTTTAATTGCAAAATCAACCTTAAAGGTATGAAGGACAGGCCTTTTGTAGAAAAAGAGATAATGGGCGTGGAGAGAATAAGAAAAGAGATAAGGATCTTGTACAAAAGAACTATTGATAAAACCCA
>Ga0180732_1001973_pt1 | contig 11619 bp, 8 predicted proteins | sample KR11_01MetaG_FD_148674 | JGI IMG/M metagenome (GOLD analysis project Ga0180732, IMG submission 148674) | Groundwater microbial communities from the Olkiluoto Island deep subsurface site, Finland - KR11_0.1 MetaG | ecosystem: Environmental > Aquatic > Deep subsurface > Groundwater | place...
AATCTTCCTTATGGAAAGCATCTTTAAAGTAGATCATATTTTCTTTAACAGAAAGAAGGTCACATTTGTTTATGGCGATAAGCTGCGGTTTTTTGGTCAGTTTTTCACTAAAACTATTTAATTCTTTGTTTATAGCCCTAAAACTATATAATGGATCCTCTTTTTTTATTATAGAACCATCGATAATATGTAAGATTATTTTAGTTCTTTCAATGTGTTTTAAAAACTTATCTCCCAAACCAGTCCCTTGATGGGCACCTTCGATCAGACCGGGAATATCTGCTACCATAAAACTTTTTACTTCATCTACACTAACTACTCCTAAATTAGGGCTGAGAGTGGTAAAGGGATAATCGGCAATCTTGGGAGTAGCTGCTGAAATTCGAGAAAGCAGAGTAGATTTTCCGGCATTAGGATAGCCAACCAATCCTACATCGGCAATTATTTTTAGACTTAAATATAGTTTCTTTTCTTCTCCCGGTTCTCCTTTTTGGGCAAACCTGGGGCTCCTTCTGACAGAACTTTTAAAGCGAAAATTTCCCAGTCCACCCTGTCCTCCCCGAGCCACAATAATTCTTTGCCCGTTTTCTATTAGATCACCTAAAATGGTGGAGCTGTCCATATCCTCTACCACAGTTCCCAAAGGAACTTTTATAAATAAATCTTCTCCGTTTTTCCCTTTCTTGTTACTTCCCTGCCCGCTTTCTCCGTTTTTTGCCCTTTGATGAGGGTGATTATAAAGGTCTATTAAGGTGCCAGTCTTATCATCTGCTTCAATAATTATATCTCCGCCTTTTCCTCCGTCTCCCCCGTTAGGACCACCTTTGGGGATATACTTTTCTCTTCTGAAACTTACGGCTCCATTTCCCCCTCTTCCTGCTCTCACTTTTATTTTCACTCTATCCACAAACATACTCTTCTCCCGCTAAAATGAAAATTCCCAGAAAAGTTTCCCAAAGGTGCCTGGCACCTTTGGGAAACTTTTCTGGCACTTTCTTTTCATTTTTTATTGTTTTGCCTGATGATACTAAAAAACCCTGAGTTTTACAAAAAAACCCAGGGTTAGTTTAATAAAATTGTTTTCTCATTTTAAGATCTTTCGGCATAAACACAAACTTGCTTTCTATCTTTTCCCTTTCTTTCAAAAGTTACAAATCCTTCAGTTAAAGCAAACAGGGTATCATCATTCCCTCTTCCCACATTTTCTCCGGGAAGAATTTTAGTTCCCCTTTGTCTTATTAAGATACTGCCCGCTGTTACAAATTGACCGGCAAATCGTTTTACTCCTAACCGTTTGGCATTACTATCTCTACCGTTTTTAATTGATCCCTGACCTTTTTTATGTGCCATAAATTCTCACCTCACCCTCTTAACCCTGCTTCTGATTAAATTATGTTTTAAATGTTTAATTATCCTGATACTTTATATTATACCTTTAAATTATTATCTTTTCAATTAAAATTTCAGTATAAAGCTGTCTGTGTCCGGTCTTTTTGCGATATCTTTTTTTGGGTTTATATTTAAAAACTAGAATCTTTTTAGCTTTATCCTGGTTTAAAACTTTCCCAACAACCTTAGCTTTTTCTACTAGAGGTCGGCCAATAACATGTTCACCATCTTTGTCAACCATTAGTATCTGGTCAAATTCTACTTTCTTTCCCTTTTCCTGGTCTAACTTTTCAACCCTGATAATATCTCCTTCTTTTACTAGATACTGTTTCCCTCCAGTTGCGATAACAGCTTGCATTTTTAGCAATCCTCCTTGCCTTATAAACTCGCCATGATTAGGTAGTAATCTGATAAACCGACTACTTTTAGACCCAACCTGTGCGGATATGAAACCGACGCTTATAAAATTTAGCATATATTTATATGGTTGTCAAATTTATTCGTATATTTATTCGTATATAGTATGTCGTATATCGTATATCGTGAGGAAATAGATCCAGGAGCCAAGTTCGTATATCGTAGGATAGCGTACAGCGTTTAGCGTATAGCGGATAGAAAAACAGTGATGAGTGATTAGTGACAAGTTACGGGTTACAAGTTTCAAGTTTAGAAAAAAGAAGTAGGGGCATATTGTTGTACATCAATAATAAATCAGCAAAAACATAAGGTGTGTAAAGATTTAGGGTAGGGGCTTGATTCATCAAGCCCGCAAAACTCGGGTCGGATAAATCCGACCCCTACACCCAATAATACAATAATATATGTTTTACTAAGAAGTTTTGAATTATGGTTTTTCGCTTTTAGTTTTAATTTTTTAGTTTTATACTAACAAATAAAAACTAATTTTTCTTATTTAAAAACTATAAACTAAGAACTAAAAACTATTAAATAAATAGACAGGCGAGCAAGTCCTTGTGAAAACGGGGAATGGAAATCTATTCTTCTTTTTCTGTTATCTATTATGTGTGAGTATTATATGTGGGCACGATTCATCGTGCCCCTACATCTGAATTCTGATTTTCTTCACGCGATACTCGATACGATACACTAACGACTATTCACTAACGACTAATTAAACATCTGCTTAATTTTCTTTATCTCTTTTAGTCTGCCGACAGCTACTACATCTATCCTCTCTATGTGAATATTTTTTGAAGATTTGATATAAATAGTTTTTCTTCCTTTTTTCTCTAACTGTTTAATCAACAGCATCTTTGCCCCGGATAAATTTTCCTCTACTTTAGGATGTACTCCTAATAGGACAGCTTCTGCTCTTGAAGTATTACACAGCTCTTCTAACTTGCGTAGAACCATATTGCCTACGGTTTCGGCAGACAAAACCCGGCCCGTTCCGGAACAGTAAGGACAAGTGGTTCTTAGCATGTTTTCTAAATCTCTCCTGGATCTCTTTCGGGTAAGTTCAACCAGACCTAATTCAGTATTCTGCATAATATTAGTTTTAGTTTTATCTTTTTTTAAACTTTCCTCTAATTTCTTTACTACTTTTTCGATATCTTCCTGATTATCCATGTCAATAAAATCGATTATGATAATCCCTCCAATATCCCGCAACCTTAACTGAAGTCCTATCTCCTCAGCCGCCTGCAAATTGGTCTTTAAGATGGTTTTTCTCATATCTTTTTTACCAACAAATTTACCGGTGTTTACATCAATTACCGTTAAGGCCTCCGCCTGGTCAAAAACCAAATACCCTCCGCATTTAAGCCATATCTTTTTTTGTAAACCTTTGTTGATTTCTTTTTCAATATTATATTCCTCAAATATGGGCTTTTCTCCATTATAGAGAGATACTCTGGGCTCTAATTCTGATAAAGATAAAGTCTTTAAAAACTTCAGCATATTTTCATATTCATTATTAGAATTTATTAAAATTTCTTCTGCTTCTTCGGTAAGCAGATCTCGGATAATCCGATAAGTAAGAGTCAGGTCTTCATGTAACAACATGGGAGCTTTGGCTTTCCTTCCTCTGTTTTTAATCTTATTCCATAATCTAGTCAAAAAATCCAGATCGGTTAAAAAATCCTCCAACTCTTTCCCCCAGGCAGCAGTTCGAATAATCAATCCTATATTCTTGGGTTTTATTTGTTGAACGATTTTTTTTAATCTTTCTCTTTCCTTTTCTTCTTCAATCCGGTGTGAAATGCCAACATTTGTACTATTGGGCATTAGAACTAAATATCTACCCGGAAGACTAATATTAGTTGTTATCCGTGCTCCTTTAGGGAATATAGCCTCTTTTACTACTTGCACCATTATCTCCTGGTTAACTTTAATTTTATCCAAAGCAGTTTTGGAAGCAGAATCAGAATCAGTTTCTGTAAACGTCTCTTCATCTTTATCCTGATCATCTGTAGCTTTATCGATATGCAAAAAAGCGTTTTTCTCAATTCCAATATCTACAAATGCTGCCTCTATCCCAGGTAAAACATTGGTTACTCTACCTTTATATATATAACCTACAATCTTATCATCTTCAATTCTCTCGATGTGGATTTCTACCAATCGGCCAGCTTCGATTACGGCCACCCTCTCTTCGGTTAAACCTACATCAATAATCACTCTTTTATTCATTAAAAACTCCTGTTTTTAGTTTAAATGGTTACTCAGTCTACCAGTCCTCCGGTCACCCGGTCTTCCGGTCAAATTAGTCGTTAGTGAATTAGTCGTTAGTGAATAGTGAATAGTATTTAGTATCTCGTTAGGTTTCTCTTTTGTCATTGCGAGAGAGTGAAACGACCAAAGCAATCTCAAACAGAGATTGCCACGCTCGCTCTGCTCGCAATGACAAAAATTCTTAATAAACTGATAACCGATTTTCTTTACTCGATACTCGATACAAAAAAATTTTTGAATTTTAAATTAAGGTTTTTAGCTATACACCGATAATTTAAATCTGTAAAATTGCATTTAAAACTAACGACTATTCACTATTCACTATTCACTAACGACTATATACTACATATATACTATTTTAGGCTTCTGATTCCTAGTTTCTTCTTTCTTAACGCAATACGCGATACTCGATACTCGATACTAAATAAGTCCCCATATATTTTACTCTAAATAATCTCATTAGTAAAGACAACAAAATTTAAACTTAATATTTAAAACAGTATTTTAAAAATTTAGTAAAAATATTTTTTATTTATATTTTTGTCTGATACTTAAATAACCTCTTCACCTTTTACATATAAACCATCACGGCAAATCTGGATGATATCAAAATTATTAGCGAAATTAGAAATCCAGGCTCTGGCTACATAGCGGGGGTTCAGATTCCCCTGCTGTCCTATTTTAAGGTCCAAATTAAGTTCTAAAATAGGGTTTTGAAATTTCTGCACCTTTATATCTAAAATTGATGGCCTTATATCAATCATTTTAATCCCATTCTTCGTCTGTTTTTCTACAGTGATTCCATCCAAATTTAAAAATCTTTTATTATTTTTTTTAATCTCTTGCTTCAGCTTTCTTAATTCATCTTCTTGATTTTTAGCTGCTGAATCTAATAGCTTTTCCTTTATCTTTAGGGTGATAACGTAAGAAGCTCTATCGATTACCTTTACTAAAGAATCGGCAGAGGAAGGGATTGTTTTGGCCTGTAATATCTTCAATCCTTGAGGCAAAACCAGATTTAATCTTTCTGTTAACTCCTCGACTTTTATCTCCTCTTTTAGCCTGATATCTAAATATTCAGAGGTGCTGCTGATACCCAGAGGTAAAGGGGGACCGAAAGATATTCTAAACCGGGGATTAAAACCACTGGATATAACTACCGGAATATTTGCCCTTCTTAGAGTACGGGTAAAAACCTGAGCCAGGTTTAAATGGGAAATATAGGCGATAGGTCCGTCTTTACAATATTTTACTCTGACTAATTGTTCCAAATAAAAAACTCTCCTTTTATTTACATTTATCAATTATGAATTTGCATCTCTTCTTTGGTTAATTGGTTACCGTTAACTAGCTAACCAACTAACTTAATCAATTGGCTAATTAGCCAATTGATTAACACACTCCACACCCCGTACAATCCTCGAAGCGGCAATCGGGAGTTGTTTCTCCTCTTAAAGCCTTCTCCTTCTCCTCAAGCAGATATTCCTTTTTAACTCCACAGGAGATATGGTCCCAGGGTAGAACCTCATCTTCCTCTCTCGCTCTGTTAGCATAGAATTCCATATTAAGTCCGCAATCATTAAAGGCCTGCTGCCAGGCTTCAAAATTAAACTGTTCTCTCCAGGCATCGAATTTACATCCCAGATAGTGAGCTTTTTCTAATACTTCACCTAACCTTCTATCTCCTCGGGCAAATACTGCTTCCAGATAACTATGGTCAATATCCGGGTAACTGAAAGAAATGTTCCTCCAATTTAATCTATTCTTCAAATATCTTACTTTTTCAGACAATATCTCCCTCTCTTCCTGGGCTTCCCATTGAAAAGGAGTATGGGGTTTGGGCACAAAAGCAGATACGCTGATATTTATATTTATCTTCCTTCCGATTATCTCTCTTCCCATGTGATCAACTTTACTAACCAGCCTTATTATCCCTTCCACATCTTCTTCGGTTTCGGTGGGCAAACCGACCATAAAATAAAGTTTTATCTTCCTCCACCCTCCCTCAAAAGCTGCTTTTATCGAAGAATACAGGTCCTCTTCCAGAACATTTTTATTTATCACATCCCTTAACCTTTGAGTTCCTACCTCCGGGGCAAGGGTAATACCGGTCTTCCTTACTCTTTGAACCTGCTGGGCTAAAGCAACAGAAAAAGAATCTATCCTTAAAGAAGGCAGAGAAACCCCCACGCCTTTTTCTTCAAATCGATCTACCAATTTAGTAATCAAGCTCTTTATTTCACTATAATCGCTCGAACTTAAAGAGGACAAGGATATCTCCTCGTATCCGGTATGGGCAAGAATTTCGTCAGCCAATCCAATTAAAGTATTGACTGATTTTTCCCTTACCGGGCGGTAAATCATCCCTGCCTGACAAAAGCGGCATCCCCGGGTACACCCCCGAAAAATTTCCAGGGTAATTCTATCGTGAACTACATCGATATTGGGAACAATGGGAAAAAGAGGATATGCTACTTTATCAAAATCAGAAATAATCTGTTTTTTGATTACTGAATAATAAGTTTCTTTTTTAGGAGTAACCGATTTAACCCTTCCGTCTTTAAAATAAGTTATTTCATAGAAAGACGGAACATAAATCCCTTCTATCCGGGCTAATTCTTCTAAAAGTTTTGCTCGGCTCGGTTTTTTATCTTTCCATCTTTTATAAACTTCTATAATTTCACCTACAATCTCTTCACCTTCTCCGATTACAAATAAATCGATAAAACAGGATAAGGGTTCCGGGTTAAAGGCCCCTGGTCCACCGGCAATAATCAGGGGATCATCTTCTTTTCTCTCTTCCGACCTTAAGGGTATATGCCCAAGTTCGAGAAGATTTAGGATATTGGAATAACATAATTCATGTTGGATAGTAAATCCAACTATCTCAAAAGAATTTAAAGGTCTATAGGTCTCTAAAGAAAAAACGGGTATCTGTCGTTCTCTCAGCAATTTTTCCATATCTACCGCAGGTGAAAAAACTCGCTCAGCCAGAGCATCGTCTCTCTTGTTAATAATCTCGTACAGTATTTTAAATCCCAAATAACTCATACCGATCTCGTATAAATCAGGGAAGGCAAATGCTATTTTAACTGTGGATATATCCTCTTCTTTTACTATTTCATTAAATTCTTTACCGGTATACCTCCCCGGTTTTTCTACCTTATCCAATAACTCTTCAAATAGTATTTTTTTAATATCCAATCTCTTCTCTCCTCGGTTAGTTAGCTGATTACATAAATACGTATCTCGTGAATCGTAAATCGTATCTCGCAAGAATGGTTAGCCGGTTAGCCAGTTTACCAGTTACCCGGTCTACCAGTCTACCGGTCAGTTAGTTAATATAGTATATTCAAGTAATACGTCATGAGTAATTCGTTACAAGTTACAGGTTACAAGTTGCTAGTTACGAGTTTCAAGTTTGGAATAAAGAAGTAGGGGCGTATTGCTATACGCCCTTTTTATGTCATTCCCATGAAAATGGGAATCTGTTCTCCTTTTTCCATTATATATTATGTAGGGGCACGATGTATCGTGCCCCTACATCTGAATCCTAATTTTCTTCACGCAATACGCAATACACAATACGATATACGAAAAAAGTTTTGAGTTTTGAATTATGGTTTTTCGCTTTAAGTTTTTCGCTGTATTCTTATTCTGTATTCTTATCTAAAAACTATAAACTAAGAACTAAAAACTGGAAACTTGCATCTTGCAACTATAAACTGGAAACCGATAACTGGAAACTGGAAACCTGTGTTTTAATGCTAACGACTATTCACTATTCACTAACGACTAAAATAATTGGCCAATGGGCCAATTATTTTACCACTTTATCTTATGCAATTCCACATTTAGCAATATTCCTATCGCTATTAAGTTAGATATCATAAAACTTCCCCCATAACTTAAAAAAGGCAGGGGTAGTCCGGTAGCAGGCAACATCCCCATAGCCATTCCAATATTCACTACTATATGAAAAAATAAGAAAGACGCCGCACCTGTAGCTAATAAAGTTCCTAATAAATCTCTGGCCTCTAAAGCAATCTTTATTCCCCGCCATAAAATAATGACATATAATCCTAATAATAAGATGGTTCCGACAAAGCCTAACTCTTCTCCTACTACAGAAAATATAAAATCAGTGTGTTGAGCAGGTAGAAAATTTAACTGACTTTGTAGACCGCTAAAGATTCCATTCCCTAAAAAACCTCCTGAACCGATGGCAATCCTCGACTGGATAACATTATAGCCTCCCCCCAAAGGATCCAGATTAGGATTTAAAAATAAAATTAATCTATTTTTCTGATAATCTTTTAGAAAAATCCACAAAACTGGAAAAGAAGATAAGCCCGCGAAAAAAGTAAAAACTAAATATTTTATTTTAACCCCTGCCACAAACAACATTATTATAAGAATAGCTAAATATACTAACGAAGTGCCTAAATCTGGCTGCATAAACACCAATAAAATTAACAACCCGGTGTAAGCAAATGGTAGTAAGTAATAGAAAAAATTATTAAATTTTGGCTTATTTTTAGATAAAAAATCCGCTAAAAACATTATTAAGGCGATTTTAGCAAACTCTGAGGGCTGAAAATCAAAAGGTCCTATAGCCAGCCAGCGCCTTGCTCCATAAGTCGATCTACCAGAAATTATAACCATTATCAGTAAAACAATAGCCCCAAAATAGATCACTTTAGAATATCTCTCTAACTTATGATAGTCAATAAAGATTATTATGGTTAAAAATAAAAATCCTACCAACGTCCATAAGGATTGCCTCTTTACGAAAAAATAGGGATCACTTCCCGCTGTAACCTCCAAACGTGTTGAACTGTACAATACTAAAAGTCCATAAAAACAGAGAAACACTACCGCAAAAAGAAGAGTAAAATCTAAATTTTCAGTTAATCTATCTAATTTTTCTTTCAACTTCTATCCTCCACCAGCAGTTCCTGGCACAAAAGTTTACCAAAAGTTTCCCAAAGGTGCCAGGCACCTTTGGGAAACTTTTTAATTTTTAATATTAAAATATTTTTCCAGCATAGCTCGGGCTATGGGGGCAGCTGCTTCTCCTCCTTCTCCCCCATTTTCCAGAAAAACAGTGATGCAAATTTCTGGATCTTCATAAGGGGCGAACCCGATAAACCAGGCATGGGTCTCCCCCTGGGGGTTTTGAGCTGTCCCGGTCTTCCCGGCTACCGCTAATTCTTGGATATTTGCCCTCCAGCCCGTTCCTTTTAATATAGTCTGCCTTAATCCTTCTTTAATGATTTTAAATGTATCTGAAGAAAAGTTTACTTTTTTATAAATTTCTGACTTAATTTCTTCTACGGTGTTACCATCGGCAGAAATTATCTTTTTTACCAAATGTAACTTATAAATTTCCCCTTCTGTAGCGATAGCGCAAATAATAGTATGCACCTGTAAAGGGGTTAACAAAAGATATCCCTGACCGATAGAAAGATTTATAGTATCACCGGGGAACCAGATCTCTTTAACTTCTCTCTCCTTCCATTGGGCAGAAGGAATTGTCCCTATAGCTTCTGCGGGCAGATCAATACCTGTTTTTTCTCCCAATCCAAATTTCTGCATATATTTATTAAATCTTTCAATCCCCAGGTCTTTTCCTAAGGTATAAAAATAGATATTACAGGAATGAGCAATTCCATCAATAATACTTAAACTTCCGTGTCCGGTCTCCTTCCAGCAAGTGAAGACCCAGTCAGCTAATTCAAAAGTGCCTGAGCAATAAATCTTTCTTTTTCTATCGGTAACTCCTTCTTCCAGAGCAGCTACCGCTGTAACCACTTTAAATATTGAACCAGGAGAATAAAGACCCTGAACACTTCGGTTAGTCAAAGGGTAATCGGCATCAGAAGAAAGCCTTTGCCAATCAGAACTGGAAATTCCATTAGCAAATAGGTTGGGGCTAAAAGAAGGTCTGTTAACCAGAGCTAATATTTCCCCACTATTAGGATCACTTACCATAATAGAGCCTTTTTTATCAAAGAGTAAATTTTCTCCGTAAAGCTGTAAATCTCTATCGATAGTTAATACCAAATCTTTGCCTGGAACCGGTTTCTGATACAATAAAGTAGCTATCTCCTGACCCAAGGCATCAACTTCGACTTCCTTCCCTCCTTTTTCTCCTCTCAAAATATCATCATAATAATTTTCCAGTCCGGCTTTTCCTATGATATCCCCTCCCTGGAATTTTGGATTGCCAAATCGCTGCAACTCCTCTTTATCTATTTCCCCCACATAACCTAAGCTATGAGCTGCAAAATCATGGTAAAGATAATCCCTCCGAGGTTTAACCTCTAAAACCACTCCCTTTAATTCATCTTTTCTCTCTTCAATCTCCACTATATTATTTGTCTTACAATCATCCAAAATTTTTACCGGCTTAAAAGGGTTTTCCCGGTAATTTTTTACTGTCTGCAAAATTTCTTCCGGAGAAATACCTATTATTCTGCTTAACCTTTCACTCAGTTTTTCTAAATCATCGACCTCTGCCGGGATTATAGAAACTACTACTGCCGGACGATTAGTAACCAACAATTTTTCCTGGCGGTCATAAATCCTGCCCCGCGGAGCATCTTCTACCAGGGAACGGATACAATTCTCTACCGCTCTTTCCTTAAACTCCTCTCCCTTAATCATCTGCAAATACCATAAACTGATAACTAATATTGAAAAACAGATGACCATAAATATCAATAACCAATTTAGCCGTTGTTTCACATCTTCTGGAATTGTAGAAGATTCTCTCATAATTACTCCTCAATTTTAATGCCAAAAGTTTCCCAAAGGTGCCAGGCACCTTTGGGAAACTTTTTTATTTTTATTCTTTAATCATCTGGAAAAGTTTATTTATTGCTAAAAAAATAAAAGGTGATAGCAGGCTGCTATATAAAGCCTCGGGAAGGGCTATCTGTTTTAAGCTCCAGGCCAGGTTATATTCGATTCCAAAAGCGCGTAATAGCAAAAATATTAAAATACTTTGCATAAATGATGCAATAAAAGTTATTACCGGAATAATAAATAATATATGTTCATGAAATATTTTTTCTTTTAAAATTCCACAGGTAAAACCTATCACCGTCTTTGCCAAAGCATTTATTCCTAAGAGGCTGATAGAAAAGATATCCTGCAAAAGGCCTGAAGCAAATCCGGAGATAGTCCCTTCTTTTTCTCCCTTCAGCAAGGAAAAAACTACTACTACTACCATTATCAAATCAGGTTTTAACCCCAAAATGGTAACCGAATTAATAAGGGTAAGTTGAATTACTAAGGCAGCTACAATTATTGCACCTTTAAGCAAAATTTTCATCAGCTATCTCCTTATTTAATTGATTAATTAGAAAAACGGATATTGATATAAAATAAAGGGTGATGCTTGTCTAAGATATATTGAGGAGAATTTAATTATTTTAACATTTAGGACTTTAGAAATAAGCAAATAGAACGATCGGTAATATTATAATTCTATTATCTATAGCCATTAAGAGCCATTAAGATAATGCATTA
>Ga0180732_1001974_pt1 | contig 11605 bp, 9 predicted proteins | sample KR11_01MetaG_FD_148674 | JGI IMG/M metagenome (GOLD analysis project Ga0180732, IMG submission 148674) | Groundwater microbial communities from the Olkiluoto Island deep subsurface site, Finland - KR11_0.1 MetaG | ecosystem: Environmental > Aquatic > Deep subsurface > Groundwater | place...
AAATAATGCTTTTGGCGCTTTAACCAGAGAAAGACTAAAAGAAAAGGGGTGATCAATAACAGGGTTTCCCTGGATAAACAAGCCAAAGCCAAAAAAATTCCTGAAATGGCTAAATAGACATAACTATGTTTCTGTTGCTTGGCAATCCCGTAAAAATAAAATAAAAAGAACAAAGCAAAAAAGAACAAAGCAAACTCATAAGCGCAGAGAGCATAAGGTAGTTGCCAATTAAATGGCAAAAATATATAAATTAAAGAAAAAATTAAAGCAGTTTTAAAATCAAATAGATAAAGAACAACCTTTGTAAAAATTAATAAAGTCAAGGCGCAAATAAAAATAGACAAAAAAATTAAACCGTTAGCTCCGGGCAACCCGATCACATTAAATACTTTGCCATAAAGCAAGGGCGTTAATTTATTGCCCCTGAATGAAAGAATGCCTTGGTCCTTAACTAAATTTGGAGAAAGAGAAACATTAAGATTATTCTCTATTGAATAAAAACCGCTTTGGTGGATATTGCGAGCCAATAAAGACCCACTCGATGGACTATAGGGGGAATAACCCTTAAACGCAATTGGCGCATACCAAACAGCTGAAGCCAAGATAAAAATAGCCAACAAAAAAGCGCTTATCAAAAAAATTTGTTTTATTGAGTCAGTTTTTATTTTAACCATTTATACTTTAATAAATATTCTTTTAAACAGACTCTCCAGTCCCTCATTTTATTTAATTTTCTTAAATCCAACTTCAAATTTATCAATTTTTCTGAATACGGTCGAGGAGCGAAATATTCTTTTTTATAAAAATCAGAATCAACTTCGGTAAGTTTTATTTTCTTTTCTAAACCCAAGATATTTAACATCTCTTCAGCAACATCAAAACGGCTACCTTCTCCTCCACAGACCATATTATATAAACCAAAATAATTGCTGTTTATAACATCCAACATATTTTTGGCGAAATCATGAGTGTATGTGGGAGTTCCTACTTTATCACGAACAACAAAAAGCTCTTTTTTTCCAGAATTAATCTGATCTATTATTTTTTTTACAAACTTTTTATCTTTCTTCGGCCCCCCTCCCATCATCCATCCGGCTCTAAATACAAAATAATTATCCAAATCTTGCTTAAAGGCGATTTCCCCGGCATATTTTGATTTTCCGTAATAACTCAATGGATTCGGCTGGTCGTAATCATCATATACATCCTGATTTCCATCATAAATTCCCGCTGTTGATATATAAACCGCTAAAAGATTATTTTTTTTGCACAAACTGACAATATTTTCTGTCCCCATCGCGTTTGTTTTGTACGACTCTTGAGAATTGTTTTCACAATATTCCAAATCAGTTAGGGCGGCTAAATGGAAAATAGCAGTTGGCTGAAACTCCAAAATTTCTTTTTCTAACGCTTGACAATCTCTCACATCTAAGTAAGAAAGCCATTTTTCGTTTACATCTATGTCCGTTGCTTTAACAACACAAACATCAGAAAAAACCGAATAAACGGCTTCTCCCAACATCCCGCCACAACCCGTAATTAATATCTTGCTATTTTTTGTAATCATAGTGTTTGTTGGCTATTTTGAAGATTGACCAAGGTATTTGGACAACCGACCACAAGAACTTTGGCGTAAAAATAAAGACATATCTTATTAAAAAATTGATTTTGCGCGGAGAGTGTTTTATATAAAAGATCAACCGATTTCTGTATTGTATATATTTTATATTAACTGAACCTTTTAAATAACGACCAACCATTTTAAGATAAATTCTAACTCCCTTTTTCTGAGATTTTAAATCATCTAAAAAAACCGTGCCGCTCGTAGCTGATTTCATATGCCAAACGCCGCCAAATGGCATATAAATCACATGATAACCAGCTTTTTTTGCTCTTTGACATAAATCAGCGTCTTCGTAAAAAGCAAAATAAACATTATTAAACAAACCTATCTTATTTATTACTTCCCTCTTAATCATTAAAGCACATCCGGTGATAAAATCAACTTCTTTTTTTAAGTCATCGCCTAATTCCTTATCTGTTAAATCCCTGCCTAAAACATAACTGTCGCTTTTAGCCCAATCTATTTTACCGCCGGCAAACAAAATTTTATCTGGTTCGTTCATAGAATATATTTTTGGACCAGTAACTCCTATTTGGGGCGAACTTTCTAATTCTTCAACTAAAACCCTGATTAAATCAGGATGAATTATCGTATCATCATCTAAGAAAAAAAAGATATCTCCTTTCGCTTGTTTAATGCCTAAATTATGGCCTCCAGAACAACCCAAATTTTTTTCGCTTAGAACCAATTTCACCTGAGGAAACTTTCTGGCAATTAGTTCTGGCGTTCCGTCTTTTGAATTATTATCAACAACAATGATTTCGTAATTCGGATAATTTGATTTTAAAATTGACTCAAGACAATTAGAAATATACTTAATCGCGTTATGAGTAAGAACATTAACTGATACTTTAGGATAGTTTCTCATTTTTAAAAATATTTCTAACAACAAAAAGATGCAGCGCTAAAAAAAGAGCAGCGCAAAAAATTAGAGATAGAATCACAGCGATTAAAGCGCTATAAATTTTAACTAAAACAAATATTAACAAGGCCATTGTCGCCGCGTGGCAGATATTTAGCGCAATAGAAATTTTCATTTTATTGACTGTCCTATAAAAAGCGCCCAAGCCCACGCCAAAACCAGAAAAAACAATTAAAGCGGATAAATAATAGATTAGTTGAATACTTGGAATATATTCCGCCCCATAAAACAATTTTACCAAAAAAGAAGCTGAAACAACAAAAGGGATAATGAGTAAAATAGAAATCAAACCAGAATAAAAAGCTGTTTTATAGAAATGAGTTTTTAAGATTTGCGGGGTATATGTCTTAGATTTTGGCAATTGAACGGTCAGAAGCCTAGAAACGGGCTCCAAAAGCATAGATGGAATAGTAATATATCCAAAGGCAATCTTAAAATAACCCACTTCCTGGGCAGAAGCGAAAATACCTAAAAATACAATTGGTAAAACAGAAATAAGACGGCCTATATTCTTATCAAAAGCAATTGAAAAACCAAAGTTAAAATATTTTTTTAATCTTATCTGCTTGAAATTAGAAAATATTTGTTTAAAGGTTGGCAAAAGTTCGTCTTTCTTAATTAACGAGAAATAATAAAAAGTAGATAAAATAAAAAAGATAAAAGCAGCCATAAAATGACCCCAGACCACCCCGAGCAAACCCCAGCCCAATAAAACAAAAACAATAGGCAAGAAACTATAAATGATCTTATTAAAGGTCTCTAAAATAGTTAACTCTTTAATTCTGCGAAGAACCTGTAAAACAATTATAAGAAAATTATAAATAACGCTCAAAAAAGTAGCCAACAAAACTATTCTTGCCCAATAACCTATCTGACTGTTGTGATAAAGCAAATTGGCTAAGAAGGGAGCTAAAAAAACGCTTAGTATCCCTACCGCGCCAATAGCCAAAAGAGTAATTTTTAAAAAATAAGTCAGAACATTCTTAATTTCCTGCTTATCTTTTTTAGCATAGACCTCAGCCAAAAGCGTCAAACCGGCGTACATTCCGCCCCAATTCATAAAAATTCCGATTAATCCGATAAAAGCAAAAATCAACCCGTAAATTCCATATAATTCAGGATGCAACAAACGAGCCAAAACAACAGAAGTAGCTACGCTCAAAAGGATAGAAATAAACTTACCCACTTGCAAAATACCGACATCTTGAACAAATGATATTTTAATAAAATCTCTGAATCTTGCAATCATAAAATTAGATCTTAATATTTAACTAGATAAATTCTGACGAAATCCTCACCCATTTCCTGACTGAATTTCAATTCTAAATCATTTTTAACTAAACATTTTTCTTCTAACCCGTCTGGCCATTGAGGAACAACATAAATATATTTAACATTAAATTCCTTTATGGCTTGATTGTCGCACTCTTTCTTTATTTTTTCAAACTGTAAAAGTTTTTCTTTTGGAGGCAAAGATTGAAGAGTCGGCGCTGGAGATTCGAGAATTGGAGGAAGCGTCAAAGCAAACCTGCCATACGTGGCAACAAAGTCAGAATTTGAATTAAAAAACAATGGGTTGAGAGGATACTTTAAATCAGAAAAGAAATTTTCTCTCCTTGTTAGGAAAAACACATCTTGAATTGTTGTATATTCTTTTATCCATGAATTAGTTTTCTTTTCCAACTCGCTCGCTGCCGGCAATTTAGCTAAAAAAGGATGGTGCCCTCGACTAAGATTGCCAAAGGGGTAAATCATAAATACTATCTGATAAATAAGCCCGTTTAGAATAATCATAAAAACAATTATAGAAAGAAATACCGTAAGAGTTTTTCTTTTTTGCGATTTGGCTTTTAAAATCAACGAACCTAAATATAATCCGGAAATTAAGGACATAAAAATGATACTTGCGAGAAAAAAATACCAAGTAACACCAGGAAAATTAGCATAAACAATAATAAAAGGAATAATAAAAGAGATAATAGTCGCTAAACCCAAAAAAACAAAAATTCTTTTATCTTTCTTAAAGTAAATCAGAGCCGGAATTAACAAAAGCAAGGGCAATCCAAATTCGCGCAAGAAAAACAAAGTTAAAAATGAAAAAGAAAATGAGAAAAACGGTTTTGTCCCAATCACTGTTTCAATACCCCTAAGGCTTAAAATAAAATTTTGACCAGATCCAATTACTCCCTTAGAATAGGCCAAAACTCCTCCCTGATAAAAGGCAATTAAAAAACCGATACTCAAAATCAAAAAAGAGACGATAAAAGTTCTTTTAATTATTGTTTTTTGATCGCTAAAAAATAAAAGCCAAAAAGGATAAATTATTAAAACGGCTGCGATAAGAGAAAAAAAAGTTTCTATACTCAAAGCTGAATAGCCAAACAATAAGCCGGTGATGATTGTTAATCTTAACCAATATCTATTTTCCCGTTGAATGGTCTGAAAATAAAAATAAATTACCGCCAAAATAACTGGTAAGCCAATGGCGGTGCTGTGGTTCTGAATCCAAACAGTCGCCGGATTAATCAACTCTCCAAAAATAGCATGATTAACAAACTTAAAAGGCGCTTCAATATTTTCACCTAAAATAAATTTATTATACAAAATTGGCAAACCGCGAAAAACATTTAAGAAATTCAAACCGCTGCCAAAAAGCGCGCATAAACCGGCTAAAAAAGCCGGAAATGGTTTTTTAAGCAAAGAATATGCTAAAACAAAAGACAATAAAAATATTAGACCGGCTCCCAAGCCCATTTGAACATCATAAGCAGAATTTATAGATAGACCCGTTACTTTATAAATAGCCGCGCTAAATAAATCGGCTGCGTAATGATAGTTAAATAGATCTGATGGATTATTAATATGTCTAATTGGAAAATTACCCTCCGCTATGGTAGTGGCCGTAGGAAGATGCACATTAGCTAAAGTATCGTTCTCTAAACTTCTTAAACCAGTAATTAAATTAAAAACACTAATCAGCAAAAAGGTGGAAACAATAATCCAAATCCATTTTGAGGAAATTCCAAAAATAAGACGCTCTTTCTTTTCTCTATAAATAATTAGAAAAAATAGTGTTATTAATATCAAAACGCCCAAAACAACCCAAAAAGAAATTTGGATAGGGATAAAATAAGAAACAACATTCAAGAGAAAAACATAAGCGCTAAGACCAAATAAAATAGATAAAGGAATTATAACAAAAATCCTATTTTCTTTAAGAAAACAACGCGCAAAAAACCAGCCAAAAATAAATAGAATGCTTAAAAAAATAAATAAATTAAAAATAATCATAATTATTTAACTTTACGAAAAGTCCAAAATTTAAGACCTAAAAAATTAAAAAAGATATTCACTAAAGTAATAAATACCAAAAAGATTAATTGAGCTGGTCCTGGTTTTAGTTCAAATATTTCCACCAATAAAGGTAGAATGATAAGATTCAATAAAAAACCAAAGGTATAGACAGTAAAGAAACTTAAAATCTCTTTCAAATACTTATCCTTAGATTGAAAGGACCAAAAACGATTCCAAAAATAACTATGAAAAACGGTAATAATATGGCCAAAAATCAATGCCCAAAAATAATGCAAATTTAAACCATATAGAAACAAAAGATAAATAAAATAACCAACGATGAAATTCAAGACGCCGATTATGCTAAATTTTAAGAATTGCTTAGAAGTTTTCTTCCCTATTTTTCCTATTATTTTTTGTATAATTCTTTTCATTTTATAAAATCCCCTATCTTTTTAACAACAAAACTTAACATTTTTTGATTGAGTCCTGGATAAACACCGAGCCAAAACGAATCTTTCATTATTTTGTTCGTATTTTTTAAACTGCCAACTTTTCTATATTTAATTTTATAATTCTTAAAGCAGGGCTGTTTAGTAATATTCCCTCCAAAAAGTAATCTTGTTCCTATTTTATATTTATTTAAATATTTCAAAAGTTCTTCCCTGTTGAAAGAGCAACTATCTCTCAAAGTAATTAAAAAACCGAACCAACTCGGCTGGCTTAATTTTTCCGCTTGGGGCAAAATAAAATAATCTTCAAATTGCTTTAATCCTTCGTATAAAAAATCAAAATTATCTCTGCGTTGTTGTATAAAATTATCTAACTTATCTAATTGAGCCACACCTAAAGCCGCCTGCATATCAGTAATTTTTAAATTATAACCGATTTCCGAATAAGTGTATTTATGGTCATAGCCGTAAGGCAAGTCGCCTAATTGCCATAGAAATCTCTTGCCACAAGCCCCGTCATGTCCCGTACGACAATAACAATCTCTTCCCCAATCGCGCAAGGACCTAATAATTTTATCAATTAAAATATCGTCAGTTAATACAGCTCCTCCTTCTCCCATAGTTATATGATGAGCCGGATAAAAACTTTGAGTAGAGATATGCCCGAAACTGCCCGTTTTTTTATTTTTATAAACCGAACCCAATGCGTCGCAATTATCTTCAATTAAAAATAAATTATGTTTTTTACAAATCTTAACAATTTCGCTAAGATTAAACGGGTTGCCTAATGTGTGCGCCAAAAAAATCGCCTTAGTTTTTTTTGAAATAGCTTTTTTGATTTGTTCTATGCTGGCGTTATAAGTTCCCAAATCAATATCAACAAAAACGGGCGTTAAATTATTTTGAATAATAGGATTTATTGTCGTTGGAAAACCAGCCGCCACGGTAATAACTTCATCTCCTTTTTTAAGCCGTCTATCGCCTAATCTAAAAGAAGTTAAAGCAGTCAAAGCCAATAAATTAGCCGAAGAACCGGAATTAACCGTCGCGCAAAATTTTCGACCAATATATTTTGCTAATTTCTTTTCAAATTCTTGATTAAATCTCCCTTCTGTCCACCAGCCATCTAAAACCGCTTCAACCATTAACTGCATTTCGCGTTCGTCAAAAACTTTTCCCGACGCGGGGATAGAGGTCTCTCCTGGAATGAATTTCTTGCTTGAAAAATTATCCTGATAATATTTTTCAATTAAGCTATTTAAATTTGATTTCATTTTATAATTGTTCAATTAATTTTTTCCTGAATAATCCTTTAATAAACCATCTGAGATTAAAGACAATCAAACAATTAAAAGCAACCTTTATCGCCATTATTAAGAGATAAAATAATTCTTTCGGATTTAGATACCATTTTTTAGGCAATATAAACCAACCAGGATTGCCCTTCTTCAGCGTAAAAAGAGAAGACAAGTGCCACAAATAAAAATAAAGATTAGCGCGAACCAAATCTTTTCTCAATTCTTTTTCTGTGGTGCCAACCGGCACATACGGCAATTTTGCTTTTGAAAATACTCCCTTAACTACCCCCTCAACTGAATTAAAATTTTCCCAATTTTCAGAAATAGTTAAAGTTCCTTCTTTTTTTGCCATTTCTAAAAGCGCAGTTGCCGGATAAGGCACTATATTATTAAATTTCGCGTAATCCAGTTTTAACTCTTTAGCAATCTGATATGTTTCAAACCTCTCTTCTTTTGTTTCTGATGGCGCTCCAAATAAGAAAAAACAGCTAACATCAAAGCCCATACTTTGGATTAGTTTAACCGCCGTGATATTGTCTTTAACGGTCTCGCCTTTATTCAATATTTTCATTAATCGTTCAGAACCAGTTTCCATCCCTAATCCAATATTAGAAAATCCTGCTTCCTTTAAACAACCGAGAATTTCTTTATCAACATTATCCGCCCTGGTCTGACAACTAAATTTTGCTTTGGTATTTAACCCATTTCTAACTATCAATTTACAGAGCAATCTCACTCTTTCTTTATTGACAAGAAAATTATCATCAAAAAATCCAATACTTTGTTGGTTATATTTATTTATTAATAAATCCAATGTTACAACTACCGATTCACATGACGCGAATCTATGCGACCTGCCCGATATAATTTTTTGGCTGCAAAACGCGCAATCATACGGGCATCCTCGTGATGATAAAGCAAAACCAATATCATATTTATCCGCGTCAAATAACTCATAAGGGAAACGAGGGATAGTATCTAAATCCTGAATTAATGGACGATTGGGATTATGTATAATGTTGCCGTTTTTTCTAAACGATAACCCGGCGATATGAGAATAATCTTCATTATTCTTTATAGCGTCATATAATAATAAAAGTGTTTCTTCCCCCTCGCCTCTGACAACTATGTCTATATCCTTGTTCGCAAGCGCCTCTTCGGGCAAGGCAGTCACATGTATGCCACCTAATATAATTTTGGCGTCTGGATAACGGGTCTTAAGTAGTTTTGCTATTCTATAACTTCGGCCTATATTTATTGTTAAACAACTAATGCCAAATATGTAGGGTTTATTAAGACCTTTTACATAATTATCGATATCATCAAGACATTCTTCTATCGGGTTGATTAACTCATCAACAATTTTAACCTGTTTCCCTTTGGCCAAAAGATAGCCTGCTAATATACCAACGCTCATAGGAACAGAGGTCGCGCTGTATCTTGAAATCATACCCATTCTATCCTGAGCTACGGGATTAATTAAAATCATAATATATTATTTAAATCCAATCTTTCTTTTAATAATAAAGTTTGGTCTTTGTTTAACTTCTTCGTGAATAAAAGCAATATACTCGCTAATTATTCCTAAAATCAAAAACATAACTCCAAACATAAAAGTCATTATTGAGACAACCGTTCCATAACCAGAAAAAGGCACTCCTTTAGTAAAAGCAGTAATAATAGTGTATGCCAAGAAAATAAAAGAGCAGGTTGAAATAAAAATTCCTAAATAAGTAATAAACCTCAAGGGCAAATAAGAATAACCATAAATACTTCTTAATCCAAGTCCTAAAAGTTTTAAAAAAGAGGTATGAGTTTTACCAGCAAACCGCGAATGTCTTTTATGAGGAATACCAACCGACTTTCCGCCAATCCACATAAACATTCCTCTCATCAACCTAACCCGCTCGTCCATTCTATTGATTGATTGATAAACTTTTTTATCAATCAGCCGAAAATCGCTCACATTGCGAGGCAAAAGATTTCCGCTTGTCTTGTTGACCAACCAATAAAATATACCTGTCATTATCCGTCGAAACCATGAATAATCAGTCCTTTTGGTCACCACCCCGTAAACATTTTCATAGCCCTGTTCCCATTTTTCAATAAATTTAGGAATCATATAAGGAGGATCTTGCAAGTCAGCGGTCATAATCACTGCCGCGTCTCCAGAAATGAAACGCAAACCAGCCGTAATACCTCCTTCACAATAAAAAGTCCTCAACATTTGCAGAATTTTAAATCTTTTATCTTTTTTTCGCACCGCCAATAATTTTTGGAAAGTAGAATCGGTAGAGCCATTTTCTACTATTATAACTTCAAATTCATAATTAATCATTTTGTCCATAACCTCTTGAAGCTGCTTTGCTAATTCATCAACATTCAACTCCTCGTTATGAGCCGGAATAACAATTGAAATAAGTTTTTTTCTATGTTTAGTCATTATTTTTTATAATTTTTAATATTTTATTGGGATTGCAACAAACAACATCAGCGTCCGCCTTAATTAAACTTTCTTCTGAACCATAACCCCATGTTACGCCAATACAATAAATATTATTTTCTTTACCGGCCGCGATATCGCTAATAGTATCGCCAATAATAACCGATTCTTCTTTTTTTAAATTATAATCATCTATAAGTTTTTTTAAATAATCCTGTTTTCTTGATTTAGCATCGCTCCCATCAGTCCCGCGCGCCGCAATAAAATAATTTTCTATTTTATGCTGATTAAGAATTTTTTTTATAAACAATTCTATTTTATTGCTAACCACAAAAAGTCGATATGGCTCATTCTTTAATCTTTCTAACATTTCTTTTATTCCTGGATAAACAAAGTTATTAAACAAACAATTATTCTGATAGTTTTTTTTAAAAGATTCGCTTCCTTTAAAGATTATCTCTTTGCTATCTGTCTTTAAAATAAGACCAACTATTTCAGCCAATGGCTTTCCGATTAAATTGACGATTTCTTGATTTTCAATTTTTTTAGAAGACAATTCTTCCATCATTTTTTGAAACGCCTCAACCACACCCGGCCGGGAGTCAATCAAAACGCCGTCAAAATCAAAAATAATGTTTTTAAACTTCATCTTTTAGTGAACCCGCCTCCCAACGAGGCAATGTTGGCTGGTTTGGGTCAACCATTAATTCGCAAACAATTGGTCCTTTGGCATCCAATACTTTTTTTAATTTAGACAACTGGTTATCATTACTAATTCGTTGATAGGGCAAACCCCACGCTTTAATGAGTTTTTCAAAATTTGGCAAACTTACTCCAGAACTTGGGTCAGCCGCGAATACTTTTTGAAAATAGTTTTGATGAGTATTGCGAATTGAAAAATATCCATCATTGTTGAGAATAAAAATTTTAAGGGGCAATTTATGGTGTAAAACCGTTTGAAGTTCCTGAATATTTAACATGATTGAGCCGTCGCCTTCCAAGCAAATAACTGGTTTTTCCCCGCTCGCCACAGAAGCGCCAATCGCTAAAGGAAGCCCCGAGCCCATATGCCCTAAACCAGCGTTAGTAATAAATCTTTGTCCTCGTTTTATTCTAAGCGCTTGATGAGAAGTTAAACTTACCATTCCATTAGCAGTAGCAATATGCGCACCCTCGGCCAAATCGCTTAATTTTTCCCAAAATTTATAGATATTTAAATATTTTTTCTTGCCAGAATAACTATTCGCGTTAATTGGTTTAGTTTTTACTTCCCATCTATTTAATTTAGGACTTTTCTTATAAAGTTCTTCTAAAAATACTTTAGCGTCGCAATGAATTGGCAAATCAATCTTAATGGTCTTCTTCCGCATCTCCTCTTCGTCTATATCAACCATAATTTTAGTCGCCTGCGGGGCAAACTTCTGATAATCATAAGTCGTTTGGGTCAACTGCATTCGTTCTCCTATAATTAAAAGCAAATCGCAATTATCAACCGCGTAATTCGCCGCTTGGTTGCCCGGCATTCCCTGTCTGCCTAAATAATGAGGATATTGTTCAGTCACCAAATCGTCA
>Ga0180732_1001975_pt1 | contig 11605 bp, 12 predicted proteins | sample KR11_01MetaG_FD_148674 | JGI IMG/M metagenome (GOLD analysis project Ga0180732, IMG submission 148674) | Groundwater microbial communities from the Olkiluoto Island deep subsurface site, Finland - KR11_0.1 MetaG | ecosystem: Environmental > Aquatic > Deep subsurface > Groundwater | place...
GCGATTTAAGCGGCGGCGAGATGCAAAAGGTAGGGATTGCCAGGGCCCTTGCCCAGAGCCCTGGAATACTGCTATTGGATGAACCCACCAGCAATTTGGATTTGAAAAACCAATTGGACGTCATGGGCCTGATTCGAAGGATTGTGGATACACAGCAGTTGGCTGCCGTGGTGGCCATTCATGATTTAAACACGGCGCTCCGGTTTGCCGACCGGTTTGTTTTTATGAAAAACAACAGCATTCACGCGGCGGTGCCAAAGGAAGGGCTAACCTCTGAAATCATCAGTGAAGTCTATGACGTCAATGTTCTTCTCCAAGACATCGGCGGCCATCAGGTGGTGGTGCCGGTATAAAAACAAGGAGACCCCGATGAAAAAAACCGGTTTTATTCTGGCTTTTATTCTGCTTTGCATCGTACTCCCGTTTCCGATCCACGCGGAAACCCTTATTGTAAAGGACATGGTCGGGCGGGAAGTCCGAACACCCCCGGACCCTCAGAAAATCATCGGGATCGGTCCGGGTGCGCTGCGGCTGCTGGTCTATCTTCAGGCCCGGGACAAGGTGGCGGGGGTGGAAAATATGGAGAAGATGAACTCCAGGGGCCGGCCCTACTGGCTTGCTCACCCTGAATTTTCCTCCTTGCCTTCCTGCGGTCCGGGTGGCCCTGCAGGAATCAACAAAAAGCCGGACCTGGAATCCATCATGGCGGTGAATCCCCGGGTGGTTTTTGTGACCTATCTGGATGCGCCCCTTGCGGACGAAGCCCAAAAAATATCGGGGATTCCCTTTGTGGTATTGAGCTATGGCCCTCTGGGCGGTTTTGATCAAGCCCTTTTGGATTCCCTTAAAATCGCAGGGAAAATCCTGAACCGTGAAAAACGGGCCGATGAGGTCATTGCCTATTTTGGATCCATTCAAAAGGATCTCAACGCCCGTACAAAGCATATCCCGGTAAAACTACGCCCTTCGGTTTACGTGGGAGGAATAGGATATAAAGGAACCTTCGGCATTGAGAGCACGGAAAAAAGCTACCTTCCTTTTTCCTGGGTGAACGCAAACAACCTGGCAGAGGCTCAGGAGACCAAAATGGGCAGCCATGTTTTTCTGGATAAGGAAGCGCTTTTGAAGATGAATCCGGATGTGATCTTCATAGACGGAGGAGGGTTGGCCCTGGTGACGGAAGACTTTTCCAAAAAGCCGGAATTTTATTTTTCCTTGAAGGCTTTTTCCGAGAAGAAAGTCCATACCCTGCTGCCGTTCAACTGGTACGCAACAAATATCAGCACGGCCCTGGCCGATGCCTACGCCGTCGGGAAAATCCTCTACCCCGACTCCTTCAAAGATATCGACCCTGAAAAAAAGGCGGACGAAATCTATACGTTTCTGGTGGGAAAGCCGGTGTATGAAGCCATGAAAAAAGACTATGGTTCTTTGGGAGCCATGGCGAATTTTTTAAAACCTGAAGAATAAGGAGTAAATAATGAGCGCAGAAGAAATTATGGACAGTGAAGATTTCAGAAAATGTGTGGAATTCCACGGTCATTTATGCCCGGGTCTTTCCATGGGCTTTCGGGCCGCCAAAACAGCCATGGAAAGATTGAATGCCCTGCGGAGCGAAGACGAGGAAATCGTTGCAATCGTGGAAACCGATGCCTGCTGCGCCGACGCCATCCAGGTTCTCACCGGATGCACCTTCGGCAAGGGCAATTTCATCTATAAAGACCACGGAAAAGTGGCCGTAACGCTTTTATCCCGAAATACCGGCGAGGGGGTTCGCGTGGTCTTGAAACCCGATGCATTTAAGCCGGACCCGGCCCACATGGCCCTGATCCAGAAAATAACCAGCGGAACCGCGGATGAAAACGACAGGAAAGCCTTTGACGGCCTGCATTTGAAAAGAACCGGGGATGTTTTGACCCTGCCGGAAGAAAAGCTTTTTACGGTTCAGAAGGTGAACGTGGAACTGCCGGCCAGAGCGCAGATCGCCCCCTCGGTTCCCTGCGATTTCTGCAGGGAGGGGGTCATGGGGACCAAACTTCAGAAAAAAAACGGCAAAAACCTCTGCCGGGCCTGCGCCGGGGGTTGAGCCTATCCCTTGGCCCGGGACATATATTTTCCGGTTTCCGTGTTCACCTTGATGATTTCTCCCTGGGTGAGATATTCCGGCACCAGAACCGTAACGCCATTGGATAGGACAGCGGGTTTGTTTCGGCTGGTTGCGGAGGCGGCTTTCATGCCCGGGGCGGTTTCCGTGATGGCAAGATCCATGGTATCTGGAATTTCAATGCACAGGGGGATGCCATTGAGTAGAAACACCACAATCCCTTCGAGGCCTTCCATCAGCCATTGGATCTGACCTTCCAATGCCCCGGCGGGCAGGGTGTATTGCTCATAATTTTCACCATCCATAAAGGTGTAGTGCTCCTGGTCGCTGTATAAAAAACTTGCCGATCGTTTTTCAAGGTCCACATCTTCCAGAAAATCATTCCCTTTATAGGATTGGTCCAGCTTTTGTCCTGTGCTCACGCAGTTAAACCGGACTTTATACAGGGTGTTGGCCCCCCTGGCAGACGGGGTATGTACCTCAACCTGTTTCACCTGATAGGGTAACTGGTTGATGGCTACGATGGTTCCTCTTTTCAAATTGCTTGCTTTAGGCATATTCTGATTTCTCCAAATCCAAAGGGGGGTTCATTCTTTAGGTGTCTATCGCATATTCCGGGTTTTGAATCAAAAGGAAAAAAGGTCCAGAATGAGGGGTTGAACTTTTGGGAATAACATATAATCGAAAAAGGCTATCCAGAGCTTAAGTCATATCAGAATTATCAATTTGACCTATCCTGATTCTAGATATATTGCTCTCTTTCTGTTACACGAATTCCTGATATGCCCATTTTGGAGTGCAATCTTAGCGTTTTTTTCGAGGTCTGATTAGAAAAGGATGAAACCATGGAACTGAAAGTCAATCAGAAAATTGATGAGGTAAAAACCAATTTCGCCCAGCAGTTGGAAATGGCCAAAGATGAGGGCAAAAAAGTTGTCGGGTCCTTGTGTTCTTACTTTCCGCGGGAAATTGTCTGGGCGGCCGGGGCCATTTCCGTTGGACTCTGCGGCACCACCGAAGGTCCCATCGAAGCAGCGGAAAAAGTTCTTCCCGCCGATCAGTGTCCCATGGTGAAGGCCACCTACGGTCGGGCCATCAACAACACCTGTCCGATCTTCCCTTTGGCGGATGTCATTGTGGGCGAAACCACCTGTGACGGCCGGAAAAAAATGTACGAGCTGCTGGCCCGGGAAAAAACCATGCATGTGATGGATCTTCCCCAAAGACCGGAGGAGCCGGAAGCCAAAATTCACTGGCGTGGGGAGATCGAAAAGCTTAAAGCTTTCATTGAAGACCAGCTTGATGTCAAGATTACAGAAACTTCATTGCGGGAAGCCATCGCCCGGGGCAACAAGGAAAGGGCACTTCTAAAGGCCATCCATGAATGCCGAAAGGTCCAGCCGCCTCCCATCATGGGTCTGGACCTGGTGGCCGTATCCACCAAAACCGGATACACGGTGGATCGAACCGACTATCATCGAAATCTCGAATCCATATTAAGCGAGCTGACCCGGCGCATTGAAACCGGTTACGCGGCCTGCGATGCAAAACGTCCCAGAATTCTCTGGACCGGCCTGGGTAACTCCCTGGGGTGTGATAAAGTTCTTCGCCTGGTGGAAGAATGCGGCGGAGTGGTGGTCTGCCAGGAAGGATGCGGCGGGGTTACCCGTTTAAACGACCCCATCGATGAAACCAAAGATCCTTTGGACGCCATTGCCGAGCGGTATCTTCGGGTGACCTGTTCCTGCATGACTCCCAACAACACCCGTTTTGACGACATTGATTTGCTCATTCGGGACTTCAACATCGACGGGGTCATCGATCTCACCTGGCAGTCCTGCCACGCCTTCAACATCGAGTCCTATCGGGTGGGAGAGCTGGTCCGGGAAAAGCACGGGATTCCCTTCCTCCACGTGGTCACGGATTACTCCCAGTCGGACATCGGCCAGCTGAAGGTTAGAATCGAAGCCTTTATCGAACAGATTCTGGCGGAAAAATGAGATGGCCTTCATCGAAGCAAGGGGACTTGGAAAGGCGTTCAGCAAACGAAGGCAAATCACAGCTCTTTCCGACCTGAATGTGTGCGTGGAAAAAAATGAATTCGTGTCCATCATAGGGCCCAGCGGATGCGGCAAATCCACGTTTCTGCTCATGGCCGCCGGCCTGGAAAAAGCCACAAAAGGAGAAATCCTTTTTAAAGGCCGAAAAATTCTGGGTCCGGACCCCGAAAGGGCCATTGTTTTCCAGGAATACCTGTTGTTTCCCTGGAAAACGGTCCGGAAAAATATTGAGTTCGGCCCCAAGGTTCGGGGGAAGGATTCGGAAGAACAAAAAAGAATATCCTACCATTTGATGGATCTGGTGGGGCTTAAGGCTTTTGAAAACCAATACCCCCATGAACTCAGCGGAGGGATGAAACAAAGGGTGGCCATTGCCAGGGCCCTGGCCAATAACCCGTCTTTACTGCTCATGGATGAGCCCTTCGGAGCCTTGGACGCCCTGACCCGGGAGATGATGCAGGCGGAACTGCTCAACATCTGGCAGCAAGCCAAATGCACGGTTCTGTTTGTAACCCACAGTATCAGCGAGGCCATCTACCTTTCGGACAGGGTGCTGATCATGAGCCGCAGGCCTGGAAAAATCATTGCGGATATTCCGGTTGGCCTGCCTCGGCCCAGGACCCGGGAAACGCTGTTTTTACCGGAATTCAAAACCATAGAAAAGGATCTGCGCCAGATGGTGTGGAAGGAAGTATCGGAAGCAAACCCATGACAATCAACTGGCGGAAAACATTGTCTCCCCTTGGCGTTCTTCTCATCTGCGAAATGATCGGAAGGGCCGGCCTTATCGATCCCTTTTTTCTGCCCACCCCCAGCGCCATGCTCACCTCCCTCTGGGGTATGACCATCACCGGGGAGATCTTTCCCCATGTGGGCATCAGCATTCTAAGGGCGCTTTCAGGTTACCTGATTGCCGCGGTGCTGGGCCTGTTCATCGGCCTGCTGGTGGCCTGGTCCCGGATTTTTGAAACGATTTTCGATCCCCTCATCGAGCTGATCCGGCCCATCTCCACCTTCGCTCTGGTTCCGGTGATGTTTGTGTGGTTCGGCATCGGAAACGCTTCTAAAACCGCCATCATCGTCAAGGGTTGCTTTTTCCCCATAGTGATCAACACCATCGCCGGAATCAAGGGGGTGGATGCCAGGCTGGTCCAGGCCGCCCGGTCTTTGGGCGCAGAGGGGCGGCGGCTGTGGACCATGGTGCTGATTCCTTCCGCCATGCCCTCCATTATCACGGGCATGCGAATTTCAACGGCCATGTCCATGCTCTCCATTGTGGGGGTGGAAATGCTGGCTGCGGATTCGGGAATCGGGTTTCTGGTGATAGACGCCCAGAGAACCTTTGCGACAGACAGGATGTTTGCCGGAATCATCGTCATCTCTCTGATGGGGTTTTTTCTGGACCGCGTTGCGCGGCTGGTGCAGAAAAGGGTCTTATCCTGGCACACGGAGACCTCCATGGCGGGAATCGGGTAGGATGGGTGAAACCCATCAAAAAATGAAAAGGAATGGCGGCTATGTTGATGGGTTTCACCCATCCTACGTGGTGGCGCAATGAAAGAGGAAGAAAGCAGAAATGAAACATGGAGCGGGTTTGAAGAGGATTCTTCCGTTTGGACTTATCGTGGGACTGGCGGTCCTTACTTCCATGGTTTCGGTGGGAGCCACAGAAACCATGAAGGTGACCTATGGCCGGAGTATAGATGATCTTCCCCTGTATGTGGCCATTGAGAAAGGCTTCTGGAAGAAGAACGGTCTTGATGTGGAGCTGGTCCGGCTGGTGGGGGAGCAGAATATCATTGCAGCCGCCCTCCACGGGGATATTCAAGCCGGGCACCTGGAAATGGGCTCAGCCTTCCACGCCGGGTTGAGGAATATCCCCATCAAGGTGGTGGTTTGGCTGGGCCATGCCCATAAAGGAACACGCTGCGGGCTCCATGTGGACCAAAAAAGCGGCATTCACACGATTTACGATTTAAAAGGCACCAGGGTGGCGGAATCCGGGTCCTTCACCACGGCCATGATGATTGCCGAAACCTTGAAAAAAGCCGGGCTTACCCGTGAGGATGTTCATTGCATCAAGGGGATCCGCCTGGATGATGCCATGAAGCATGAGGCGGCTTTAAGGTCCAAGGGGGTGGATGTTATTGTGGCCTGAGATCCCACAGCGACCATGCTGGAGATGCATGGTGCGAGCAGGCTTCTGACATCGTTTAACGATGCCATCCCGGGTTTTATTTTCAGCGGGCTGTTTTTTACGGATGAGTATCTGGCTGAGCACCCTGAAAATGTCCGGGCTTTTTTAAGGGGACTGGTGGAGGCCTTTGACTTTATTCGAAACCACGAAACGGAAGCCCGGAAATGGATTCCCAAGTATGCCGGGGTGGAAATGGATGTGGCGATGAAATCCGCCCTTCGGGAGTTCAATGACGGCCGGGAATCGGAAGAACAGATTGATCGGCAGCAGGCCATGATGATTCAGATGAAATTCCTGCCGGAAGTAGTTCCGGTGGGGAATTTTGTGGATTACCGTTATTTGCCCGAACCAAAAGAAAATGACAACGAGAGAGGAGAAGGAGGTAAAAACAGATGAAAGTGGCTAAAACCGCTCTGATTTGCTGCTGGTTGTTGGGATGGATGATTCTGACGCCTTTGGCATTTGCAGAGCCCGAAAAGGAGGATTGCCCGGATTGTCCAAAATCCGAGGCCATTGACCTGGGGGATATTTTCGTGACGGCCTTTTACGGCGGGGCTGTCACCATCACCCCCACAAAAACCGTGATTGATATTGAAAAATTCAACAAGAGCGGGTCCGTGGACCGGGTGGAGGATATCCTCATGCACCTCACCGGAATCGACGTGCTTCGCGGAACCTCCGGAGCCGATCCCCAGCAGATGGTCATGATGCGGGGATTTGACGACAGCCGGTTCACCATCGCCATTGACGGGAGGACCATCACCGGGCCCACTGCCGGGGCCGACACCTACGTGGACTGGTCCAGCCTCACCACCGGAGACATCGAAAAAATCGAAGTCATTCGGGGGGCCGCATCGGCCCAGTATGAGAACTCCCAGGGCGGCATTATCAACATCATCACCAAAAAAGGCAAGAAGAAGGAGACCCTGAGGCCCGATATCAATCTCACCACGGATTATTCCCGGTTCAACTCCTTTGTGGGCCGGGCGACCGTGGATGGCGGCGCGGGCGACCTGGGATATTTTATGAATTACGGGTACAAGGAATCCGACGGCTATCTGTTGAATAATGATTATCAAGGGTACGATTATTCCACCAGGGTGAATTATTTGTTTCCCTTTGAAGGGAATTTAACCCTGGGGCTCAAGGGATCTCAGATGGAACACGGATTTGCTGTGGTCAATGATCCGGATTGCACCCTGAAGGTTAACCCAAAGGATCCGGCCAGCACCTTGTTGGTCAAAGATCTTTATGATCCGGATTACCCGATCGTGAGGCAGGATTCGGATACGGTGAGGCGTTACCGGTACACCTCCTTCCCGGGAGGCGACAATTACAAGAACAAGAGCGCCCGGCACATGGATCTGGCCTATGAGCAACCGGTAAAGAATGTTCGACTCAAGTTCCAATTGTACAAAAGCGCCGGCCAGGAGGATGCCTTCTATTACCGGGCAGTTAAGGGGGATGGCAATGGAGACGGAGTTGTTGATCCTGGCGAATTGAAACTAGAGCCCTATTTCAGCGGTGGCGAAGGTCGAAAGGAAGCCCAGAAGGGCGGTCGATTCCAAACGATTTTCGATCAGTGGGAAAACCATAACCTGATTTTAGGATATGATCAGCGCCGCATGGAGGTTGAAAACAAACCCGATGTATGGCGGATGAACGCACTATATGGCGAGGACACCTTTAACTTCACCCCGAAATGGTCTGCGTTTTACGGACTGCGATACGCCCACATTCGGGAATGGACCTATGAATACAAGGAAACGGCCAGTTCTCCCTCGGTGCGTCATCTGCTGAAAACCGTGGAATGGCTTCCCAAATCCACCCTGACCTACCGGTTCAATCCGGATACGGAACTTTTTGTTTCCGTGAACAGGGACTACCATGTCCCGGGGTGCTGAGATCGCTCTGCTTGGGCCAGTTTCGGCTCAGTTAATAAAGGCGATGAAATCAAAACGGAAACCAGTTGGCATTATGATTTAGGCGTGTTTCACCGTCCCATGGAGAAATTGGAAACTCGGGTGAATTTTTATTACATTGACGTAAGTAACTATATCGTGGCCAATGCGGCGGATACCTTCCATGCGGAGAGCACTTATGGCTTTAACATGAATGAGATCATTTTCTACGGTGTGGAAATGGAATTTAACAGCGTATGGTCGGACAAGCTGACCTTTTTCGGGAATTACACCTACCGGAAAACCGATTACGATGAAGAAGAACTTTATTTTAAAAATGCAAGTGGCGCCGACCTTGATGTCAGCCCCATTTTATTGGAGATTGCACCGGAACACAAGGCCAACCTGGGCTTGCGGTACCGTATCTGGGATAAAACGCTGCTCACATCCGATATCCGGTATGTAGGCAAACGGGAAAGCGAAGGCAATGTCTACACCCTGGATGATTTCATCACCGTGGATGTGGGCATGGAATATGAATTCCGGGAAAACCTCAAAGCTCACTTTTTTGTGGGCAATGTGCTGGGTGAGGAATACCAGGAGATTTACGGGTACCCCATGCCTGGAAGGGTTTACGGAGTTTCCATGAAAGCATCATTCTGATGGATTTGAAACCCTTCGCCCGTTGAACTTGATTCCGGGGTTCGGCAGGCGAGGGGGTTTTTCCCTGAAAAAGAAAGCATAAATTTTGACAGCAACGGTCATGGACGCATTTGTTCCCCCCAAAAAACAGCCCAATAAACTGCTTCGGGGCCTGATTCTGGTTTCCGTCGCCATTCATTTTGTACTGTTTTTACATATCTCCGGGCTCTATAACAAGGCAGCCCTTCAGTTCATAGAACTGACCATGGAGGACATCGGAAAGCCTTTCAACCGGGCTATTCCCCGGCCTACCCATCGGCCCAAGGAACCGGACCAGCCCCATGATGTGAAGAAGATTTTCGTTTCCCCCAATCGGATTGCACCGGTAAAGCCCATCAGCGTGGATCCGCCCACTGGAAAATTTGCGGAAGGGTTAATGGAGGGGGTCAGCATTCCTGAAAGTGATGCCGGAATGGGCCAGACCACCGGGGTATTCAAGATGGAGGATCTCCTCAATGTGGGGGCGGAATACACGAATGCCAAAAGCTACCTGGAAATGGTGGTGATGAAAATCGAATCCGCAAAACGCTACCCGGAATCCGCTCGGTCCTTGCAGCAGCAGGGCCGGGTGACGGTGAGTTTTGTGGTGACCCTTGCAGGAGAAGTCAAAGAGGTTCAAATTGCGACCCCCTGCCGGCATGAGGTGCTGAATGAGGCCGCGGTGAAGGCTGTGCAGACCGCGGCGCCTTTTCCCAGGCCGCCTCTCAAATTTTTCAAGTCCGACATTCCCATGAAATTGAACATCATTTTTGAGACCACCTGACCCATGAAAAACAGAATGATAAAAAAATTCACGATCCTTTGTGGGGCCTTTGCCGTGGCTTTGGTTTTTAACCCGGTATGGCTTGAACCGGCCCATGGAGCCTCCGCAAAAACCGTAGAAAAGGATACGGACAACGACGGCAAAACCGACCGGATCATCCACTTTGATGGTGCGGGCAAGGCAGTGCAGTTCGATATCGACACCAACCAGGACGGAATAATGGACCGGTTCCAGTACTATGAGAACAATGTCCTGGTCCGGGCGGAACGGGATTCGGATTTTGACGGGAAAAATGATGGAATCGACTACTTCAAAAACGAAAAACGTGTCCGCATGGAGAGACTGAACCCAAAGGGAAAAGTGATCGAATGCGTGACGTTTGACGAGCAGGAGCGCCCGCTTACCGTGGAAAAAGACACCACCGAAGACGGGAAGCTGGACACCCGGTATTTGTACCAGGCCGGTGCGCTGGCCTCCTGTACCCGGGACACGGATGAGGACGGAAAGCCCAACACCTGGATCACCTTTAAAAATGACAAGCCGGTGGAGAAGAAATCAGACAGCGACGGCAACGGCTCCGTGGAACAAGTGGTGTGGTATGATGACAAAGGGCAACCCCGTGAGAGCCAACATGACCTGAATGGAGACGGCAAAATGGAAGTATTCCGATCCTACAGCAAGGGTGAAATTCTTCAGGAAAAAAAAGATTCGGACGGGGACGGAAAGACGGATACGGCAACGGATTTTTTTTCCGGCCAGCCTTCCAAGCAGCAGAAGGACACCAACGGCGATGGGAGGTTTGATGTGTTTACCGCCTTCCGGAACGGAAAACCCTTTTCCCAGGAAAAGGACACCAACTTTGACGATATCATGGACCAATTCCTGAGCTTTGATGTCCAGGGCGTTTTAAAGGAAATGAAAGAAGACTCCAGATTCACCGGCCGGATCGACCGCATCCGGTTTTTCAAGGACGGAGAGGCCGTGAAGGTGGAATACGACGCGGACGGGGACGGGTTTATTGAAACCGTTTCTCATTATAAAAAATCAAAGCTTTATCTCCAAACCGTGAATGAGGATAAAAAGGGGGACCCCGATATCCGGATCTATTTTAACCCAAAGGAAGAAAAAGAGCGGGTGGAAAGTGACGCGGATTTCAATGGCAAGACCGACACCTGGCAGTACTACGAAGCCGGTCGATTGGTCCGGGTGGAAAAGGACGAAAACGAAAACGGTGCCGTGGATCTGAAAGTTTTCTATCAAAACGAGGAAAAGAAAAAACTCATCAAGGATATGGATGACAACGGCCATTTTGAAACCGTCCAGTGGTTCGACCGACCCGGATGGACCACCGTCCTGGAGGTGGATGAGAACAGCGACGGAAACCCGGAGCTGAGGTCCTTTTTCAAGGACAAGACCCTGTGCATCAAGGAAAGCGATCCGGAAAGCAACGGAACCATCAATGAGCGGGAGTATTATGACGACAAGGGCCATTTGACCAAAAGTGAAAAAGATGAGGACGGCACAGGAAGGCTCAACATGGTGTGGACCTACAACCCCGGGGGGGAGGCCGTTAAGGCGGAAAAGGACGGCAACGGGGACGGCAACCCGGATGTGTGGTTTTTTTATGACAAGGGTTTGGTGAACACCGTGGAGGAAGACAGTAATTTCGACGGCAAGGCGGATGTTTGGGAAACCTATGACGAATCCGAGGCCCTGGTGAAACGGGACCGGGATTTGGACTATGACGGCAAGGCCGATGTGATGGAAGACATGGGCAAGAAAACGGAACAGGCAACAGCCACCAATTGATTCTATGAATAAAGGAGTGATTCCATGTTAGATTTTTTAGCCAAAGGCGGGATTCTGGTGATCCCCATT
>Ga0180732_1001976_pt1 | contig 11605 bp, 11 predicted proteins | sample KR11_01MetaG_FD_148674 | JGI IMG/M metagenome (GOLD analysis project Ga0180732, IMG submission 148674) | Groundwater microbial communities from the Olkiluoto Island deep subsurface site, Finland - KR11_0.1 MetaG | ecosystem: Environmental > Aquatic > Deep subsurface > Groundwater | place...
TTTGGATGTGCGCCAAATACCGATGGGTACAGGATATGATGATCAATTTTTGCAATCGGTCAGGCGTTTTATCGGTGATAACGATGCAACATCCTATAGAGTTCCTACTGGTGATTTAGCTGGATTCATTGAGGACTCTATTGAGGCGTTGAATGCTAAAATTAGGAAATATCAGAATACTGGAATGGGACTGACCGTTACTGCCGATGTACAAGGGGTAACATTTAGTACAACTCCCACAAGTTCACAAGCACATTTGATTAAATTGCAAGTTGTTTTACTGTTGCAAAACTATTATTTGAATATCAGTGCTTCTCAGCCAGGGATTATAAGTGCTGGTGATACTAAAATTAATGTAACTCAGCAAATGCAGATTCTCAATAAAATTATTGACAGACAACAATACGAACTAGAAAAAGAAATAGTTTCTGTTATTAGGAGTGGAGTTGCGGGGATACGTATTAATACAACTGGGGATGGCACAGGTAATGATTATCTGTCTATATGGTGGAGATGATGGATCAATGTTTTAATAAAATGGTTGAATCTTCATTGAAGTATAATAAACGTTATACAACACATACAGTTGCTGTTTATTATAGGACATCAACTGCTTGTGATTGTGGATCGATAGACAGTGTTTATGGTATGAGTTTTGATCAGACATGTGCGACATGTGAAGGTCGTGGAGTTTATTACATCGATACATTAAAAAAAGTGCATGGTATTATTAACAAATTCTCTGGAAACAAAGTATATTTAGAAGATAAGCAAATAAAGATAGATACATATTCTGATAGTGAAATAAAAGTTACATTTTTGTTAAATGATATTTTGGTTAACAAGTCAAGTTCTATGGGGGCGACATATTTAGATGGATCGGATAAAATTGGAATAGATGGTCGGTATTATCAGGTTAAGTTTCCCAAAAAAATAGAAATCGGCGGGACATACGTGGTAGAGGCCATTTTAAATGAGGTCAAGAGATAGGAGAAACGATGAACGGATTTACAACTGAAACTTTTGTGTTTGATATACCAAGTCATATTCAAAGTGAATTTGGTAGATTATCGGCAGACATTTTAAGACAGCTTGATTTTTTACACGAGCAAAATATCATTAATGAGAAACGATGGTTAGAGATAAAAAATACTATTTTTACAAATGTCAATAGTGTTAAAAGAAATATGATTTTATTAGTAGGACATTACGTTGCCGATCAAAAGAATTGAAAAACTAAGAAATATCGACAAATTATTGGATCGTGTTATACGTCGTAATATAGCTCCTACTAAGGATATTGTTTTGCAACAGTTCGATAGAACAGCCAAATATTATCCCAAACGAGCAGCTAGAGTTGCTGAATATGGAGCACAAGGAACATTGCGTCAGTCCATTTCAGAACAATCTGTTTTTATACAACGTCCCTCTAAGGATATTATAATTGGTACGGTATTGATGTATAGTAAATTGCCCCCATATTATAAGACTCAGGAAGAAGGTTTTCATTCTGGACAATACCATTGGAATCAAGATTTTTTAATTATTGGTTATCGCCCAGAAAACAAACCTAGTCATAGGGGAGATTTATTAATCTTAAGAAGTCCCAGAAGCAATGAATCATTCTCGAAAAGTCGAACGATAACAATATATGCAATTAGCCATACCGAAGGGATGAAAGCTCGTAAGTTTTTGGCTGCAGGTAGATTTTTTTTACGAAACGAGGTTAAACAATCAATTATTTCAGATATACATAGAGAGATTAGAAAAATAGGGAAAAAGCGGTAAACCTATGAATCCCAATGCAAATTTAGTTATTAGTCGTAATATTTTTTGGAAGTTGCGAGAGATTATAGAAGATCATTTTACATCTTGGATATATAACACTGATTATAGCATTAAAATGTCTTATCCAGAAAACGGAGAAGATATAACTGTATATCCCAGTTTTGTTATCGATGATGAGGGATTTATTCCTAAACCGTATCAAATTGGGGCGCGAGATAAAGCAACATTTTTTTATGACATAGTGATTGTATCAGATAACAAACCACAAAGAACTTATCTGAATATGTTGGTATGGGATAATTTTCATAATCGTGATTATGTGCTGTATGATATGAGTGCATCTGAACCGTCCATAGTTGGAGATTATTCTGCTTTAAGTACAAAGGGTATATTTAGATGCCTGACAGGAAGATGTAGAAATATGGAAATAAGAAATGATATTGATAGAAAAATGAGATATGAAAGCTGGATATTATTCGATGTCGAATGTCCAAACTATAGTTAGGAGAAAAAGTTATGAGTAAACAAGAAACATTGCGCTATGACGGTTATGGATTATTTGTTAATGGCGTACAATGTGAACGCATCACCAGTGTTTCGATGGCTGCAGACTATGGCACTGAGGATGTGTTACAATTATCAGATAGTTCTATTGTGCAAAAGGTTGATCAAACACCTGATGTGTCAATTACAGTAGAGGCAAATTTTATTGGTGGTGTTGATAATTTAAAATCTATGTCTAATCAAATGTTAACACTTACCAGGACAACTGCACAAATTGCTACTAATGCAGATAATAGATATAGTAACGTTGGAAATGGTGACACTGCTTATAGGCGATATGACCGTATTCGTACAGCATCAGCCAATGAAGGTTCTATTACACATCTTGATATTTTGAATTCTTATTGTGATTTAACTATTCCGATGAGAGATGGAACCACTTCTATTGGTCGCACATTGCATATCCATCGTGCTGCGCTTACTGGTTGGTCGATGTCTTTGGATGTTAATGGTAACGCCACTGAATCATTTAACTTGAATGCTTCTAATAGATATTGGTTTTTAAATAACTGGAAAGCTGTTAGACCATATGTATTGAGCAACAAAGAAATTGTAGCTACTGTTGCCGCAACCGGTACTAATCCAAACAGCCAACGATTTTGGGTTCATAGTGTGGCCGCTTTCCATAGTGCATCTTGTGTGGCTATTTTTGCAGGAGTGAATAAGGCACTTAGAACAAACACAAATTTTACATTTGTTGATGGTAATGTTGGTACTACAGATCCAAATTTTGCTGTATATGCCATTCAAAACGATGATGTGTCGAGTGATACTTGGGCGAATCCTTTTGTATCTTCTCCTAGTGGTTCCAGTAGGGATGATGTGATTTTGATGCTTAAGCCCGTATTTTTATCTCAAACATATGCAGGTTCTAGTGCTGCTAATCCTGGATTTGAACTAAATAGTACTGCAGGTTCATTGGGTGCTATGGCTCGTCAGTATGCTGATGTATATGTTTATAACACCAATAGGACTGGGACTATCACTTCTACTGCAGAAGGTAGATTGTTAAGGTGTCAATCTGTCACAGTTGATGTGTCACCCGAAACTGAGCCGAAATATCAAATTGGGGATAAAGAAGCTTATTCGACATTTAGAAAAACTCCTGTTAATGTGACTGGAACATTTTCTGTATTGTCTTCTGATCTTGAACTCCAAGGTATTTTGATGAGTACTGGTGCCGGTGCGGATGATAGTTCTGGACCAGATGTTATGACAATTGATGATCTTAATGCCTATAATAATATGGCTATTAGATTCTATCAGGAAGAGGCTAAATCTACGTTGTTATCTACTTTGGTAGTTACCGGATTTAAAGTCTCAAATGAAACTGTTAATACTAGTGTTGGTGGAGAAGGTGCGGAAGAGTTCAGCTTTACTGCTGACAATATGACGTTTACGGGTACTGGTGTCGATCCCAGTGGTTCATAAATAAAAGAGGGGGATTGTTCCCCCCTCCATGAGTTGGAGGAACGGAAATGCGTCCATCGGATTTATTAATTGACCCTTATAAGGTTAAAGATGAATGGTTGAAATCTGCAGAAATGAATCTTGAAAAGGGCTATCAAGAATATATTATTGAAAAATATAAATTCAAAGATGATACTATCGGGCAGTTAAAATTAAGAATTGTATATCCAAATCAAGATTCTGATTTTGCTGTATCTCAAGCATATTCAGAGAAATATAGTAAGCTTTTAGATTCAGATATGAAAACATGGACTGAATTAAAGCAAAAATTGACTGATCGTGGGATATGGACTGCCGCAGAAGAGAAAAAATATATTAATCAAAGACAATTAATTGAGACAACTGCTTTTGATGTTGCTAAATATGTCCGTAGTCATGGATTAGATAAGCCTGAGTTAACAGACGAAGAACAGGCATTATTTGAAAAAAAGAGACAAAAATATGATGTGTTAACCATTGAATTGGATGCTCTTAATTTAAAACGTTATCAACTATACTATCAATCGATTGAAGGTCAAGCCTCTCAATATGCTCAAAATGTGAAGGCTATTCATTGTATATTAATAGAGAAAGATGGAGAATGGGTACGCCTATGGGATTCTATGGATTCATTCAAAAATGAGAAAGCATATAATAAAGATGCTGTTGCTTCTATGTTGGGAGAGGCAGTAATGTTTTGGTCTGGTATTTCTCAGGAGATACTTCAGTACCTCCCCAGTGGAGACATTGGGGAGGGAATCACTAAGGATGTTAGCTCGTAGTAATGAATGGCAATTTACTTATGATTTATCCAGAGAAATAGGACAATGGCCACATCAATTAAATAATCATGATCGTATTAGGTTTGCTAAATGGTGTCAATTCTATATCAGGTTACAAGAGAACTATGATGAAGATGAGCGTCCAGACGATAGAATGATGATGTATGATGTGTTGGTTGATGATTTTCTGAGGCGTGAAAAGGCCAAACGCCAGAAAGAAAAATTAGAATCTCGCAAAGGCAAAGGTGGGTTGAATATATCGACTTCCAATAAGTCTGTTGGTCGTAATTTAAATAGTGGGGATGTATATAGTGGGTGAAGGTGATGTCGATCTTCGATTAGTTTTACGATTAGCTGAATTCCGTAAGGAATTAAATAAACTTGAACAGCTTATTAAAAAAGCTGAAGCTCGTAAGATAAACATTGAAGCCAGAGTCAAACAGCCAAAAGGCGGTATAGTTGATCAATATGGTAGACCTCCTTCTGTTAGGCCTACCCCAACAGGTGGTGTTGTTACAGATACTACTGGAACCGCTAGTGAAGACATTAAAAAAGAAACTAAAGCCCAAAAAGAAGCTACTGATGCCAAAAATAAAGCGGCAAAATCAGTCCAGCAATATCAAGAATCTCAAGCAAAACTCAATAAATCGTTAGATACTGCAATAGGTAAGTTGATCCGTTATCGTATAGCTTTTGCAGCTATGCAAGCAGTCTATAGAGGGTTTACCGATTCATTAAAAACTTTTATTGACATAAACTATAGATTGGCTCAAATTGAAAAAGTACTGCGTCCAACCAGATTAGAATTAGAGCAAATTGGTCAAGCGGCATTTGATATGTCCAAAACATTTGGGCGTGGCATTGGTGATATTTTAGACTCGTTTAAATTATGGGGTCAAATGGGTTTGCGACAAGCAGACCTTATGAATGCTGTGAATGCGACCATGCTTGCATCTAATGCTATTGGTATGGATGCAAAAGAAGTCACTGAAGACCTTACTGCCGCTATTTTTGCTTATGGTGTAGAGACAGAGAATCTTACTGCTGTTACTGATAAATGGATGGCTGTTCAAAGACAATATCCAGTTACTGCTGCGGATCTTGCGAACTCAATTAAGACTGTTGGTGCTGCTGCCAATATGTTGGGTGTCGATATTGATAATTTGAATGGTATTGTTGCCGCTATTGCTTCGGTCACACGTAAATCTGGTCGTGAAGTTGGTAACTCCCTTAAAACTATGTTTGCCCGTATCCCACGTAGAGAAACAGTCAAAGCATTCCAAGATATCGGCGTATATATGCTTAAGACTCAGACTGAATTTAGAAATTTAGATGATGTATTGGATGATTTAGCTGTAACTTGGGACACACTTACTGATATACAAAAGGTCTCTATTGCTCAACAGGTAGCTGGTGTGCGTCGTTATGTTGATTTTGTTGCGTTGATGGATAACTATCAAGTGAAGTTAAAGGCAACAGCAACTTCACAAAGTGCTCTTGGTGAAACGGTTGTCGCTAATGATATAGAGATGCAAACATATCGTAAAACTCTTGAAGCACTAAAGAATGTGTTTGTTGAATTTAGTGAAGCATTAGGGGGAGAGATTGTTCCGCTGTTGACATCAGCAGCCAAAGCAGGAACAGCACTGTTTAAAGCTCTTGGGAATAAATATATAGCTAAGGTAATTGCTGGAATATCAGGATTGGCATTTGTATTTTTCTCTCTTAAGGGGACATTGATTGCTGGTGTCTTTTTAATGAATAAGTTTGGTTCGTTGCTTGTTTCCATATTTCCAAAGTTAATACAGAATACCACAGCTCTAAAGATGCTGTCTGCTGCTGAAAGAAAAGTGGCTGCTGATGCTAAACTTGCTGGCATTGAAATGCAGAAAATGAGCTATTCAAATGCGCTTATTGGAGCGATCACCCTAATTTCTGCATTGGTGTTGGCGTTTAAAGACTTTGGTGATTCTGCGGATGATGCTGCTGATTCATTTGGGTCATCAGTTGGTGATATTAATAAACAAATAGAAAGACTGGATGAAACACAAAGGAAAGTTACATCTACAAAAGCAACATTTGATACAACTCAAGAATTAATTAATAAACGTAAAGAATTAATTGGATTACTCGGCGAAGAAAAAGAAGGTTCTCAAAAATATATTTCCTTACAACAGCGTATTATCAATATTAATAAAGAACTTGCGGATAGTTCATATTTAGTTAATTCTGCTTTTATAGTTATGGAAGATGGAATTAATAATACAAAAGAAGCAACAGATGAATTAACGACCGCATTGACTAGATTATTAGAAGTTGAAAAGAAAAGAAATATGGATGCCTTGATATCGGCGCAACAAGAATTGGAGAAAATATTAAAAGAATCTGGCGGTGATATTAGTTCCGTCGAAAAAGTGTATGGTGGATATGCAGAGACAATAGCTAAGGGTAGATATGAAATTATACAATGGACAGAGCAATTAGACCGAACTAAAGAAGCCATAGATAAGTTTGGTACACAAAATATATCTGTTGATGCAACTAATTTTGACCCAGTTGATATAGATAAGATCAACCCATATTTAAATAGATCTTTTCCAATTCTTGTAAAACCAACTCTTGATTATAGTGGGTTGTCATTTGATGATATTGTCAAAGAAATAGATAAATCTGGCACATTAGGGGCAGAAGCAATAAAGAAAAAATTTATGGATGAAGTGGTTCCAGACTTTTTAAGACAATATAATATCATTCCATTTTTGGAAGATATAAAAAAAGACGCTACCGTTGAAATGAAAAATATGATAGACATTATGATTGCTAAAGTGAAGTCTAGTCGTAGTGAATTTATCAAATCACTTGAAGACACTAAGCCATCAAAATTTGGTGCTGCTTTTGTATCTTCATCAAAAATGGTGAAAGGTTCAATAGGGGAAATTATTGAAGAATTATCAACACTACAAAGTAAATATGAGAAAATGCCAGATATAGTTAAACATTTACAAGAAGTAATAACATCTGGTGGTGGGATAAAACCACCTGGAGTAAAAATAGAGTTACCAGATCTTGACCCAACATCGGTTAGGCATTTAAGAGAAGAATTAACCAATTTGGAAATTGCACTGACAGACGTTGGGATTAAACAAAGAGTCAATGAGCAGATACGATTAAACATTCTTCACGGTGAATTAACAGATATTTTGAAGACACAAATTGATATTCAAAATAAGCAAACAGAAAATGTTGAAGATTTATACCAGAAATGGCAGGAAAAGATAGCTGGTGTTACAGAAAATTTAAAACAAGCCAATTTGGAATTAGAGGACTTACAAAAACGTTCGACACAGGGTGGAGGAGAAGAAGAAGGGTCTTTTGGTATAGAAGAGGCAAATAATGCAATAGTTGCGTTTGAAAAAGAATTAAGGAAATTAAAAGAGCTTAGTCCAGATTTCATTGACTTACTGAATTCTGCTAAAGATATCACTGCGGAAACTCTAAAATTAAATATTGAACAGAAAAAAAGAAATAGAGATTTAGAGGTTGCAAACCGTTTGCAAGAAGAACGTTTGTCTATGATTAAAACAGAATCTTCATTAATTAATTCATTATATGATGATGAAGGTCGTGGTTTAGATTATCAAATGTCTATGTTGAAACAACTCCTTTCAGAACAAGCACGTAGTTATAATCAAGCAGTTGACACATATGGTATTGAAGATTCAAGAGTGGGTTTAATTGAAGAACAGCTAAAGGGCACAGAAAAATTATATTATAGTGCCAAACAAGCTAAACGTGAAATGGATTTTTCAAAACCATTAGAACATAATATTAGATTAATTAATGATTTCCGTAAGGCATTAGGAGCAGGATTAGGATCGATACAAAGTGGTTTTCTGAAAAGCATGGAAGATCGTCTTGATATACAAAATGAAATAGTAGATGCTCAATATGATTTGAATGAAGCCATACAAGAAGGTGAAGTTGAAGCAATATTAGAAGCTAAAGCCAAACTTAGAGATTTGCAAGACGAGTTAAAAGAAGTTAATAATATTTGGAGAACTATCGGTAATTCCATTAGAGACGCATTTTTACAGTTGTCAGATATTACATTTAGGAATATTATGGATGAAGTTGCTTCTGATCTTACTAATATGATTTTAAAGGTAGCCGGGACTGAGGATAAATTTGGTATAGGAAAAGGTGCTGAATTGCTATCTGCAGCAGCAGAACGTCTTGATGAGGTGTTCAAATATGGTTCAAATGAATTGAAAATGGCAATTATTAATGGGTTTGATTATGCAATAAATAAAGCGGAACAATTAGCCGCTGAAATGGCCCTTAAAAAATCTGACATGAGTTTTTCTGAATTTAGTGGGTTTAAGGAAACGCCATATGATGATATGATTAATAAATATGCTAAGTTAAATAATTTAGAACCTGATTTTATCAAATCTGTAATAAAAGCTGAATCTAACTTTGATCCAACGGCTAAAAATCTAAAATCAAGTGCAACTGGAATGATGCAATTAATCAAAAGTACAGCAAGAGATATGGGATTGAAAGTCAATGATGTAATGGATGAACGTTTAGATGCAGAAAAAAACATAATGGCTGGATCTAAATATTTAGCTGAACAATTTAATAAAGACAATATTATCGCTATGGCTAATGGTGATAAGATTAAACGTATGGAATTGGCTTTGGCAGCTTACCATGCGGGGCCAACAGCGTTCGATCTGGCCGGAGGTATACCCGATTCTTTTGCAACACAGGATTACGTTAGGAAAGCTATGGGTTTCTATAGTGAGGCTCAACAAAATCTTCAAAAATCCAGTGAATTATATTCAGTATTTTCCCTTTCATTATATGAAGATTTGGTGACATTAACTAGGGCATCAGATGAAACAGGTAAAAAAATTGATAATCTAATTGCTACTCAACTAGCAAATGTAGAAATACCTGAATACCATCCTACAGATTTATCATCATTGCCTCTGCCAGAACCAGTTTATATCAAACCTGGAAGTGAAGAATATACTGTTGATGATATGTCTATTATCGACCCAATGAAAAAAGGATCTGATATCTTTGCGAACAAGTTTGTAAAAGCGGGAGCATTAGTGGCTGGAATGATAGTAGGGTCGATGGTTAATGATTCTGTGGCAGGAGCCAAGGGAGCTTCCATAGGGAGTACAATAGGTTCTGTTGCGGCGGCTTTGTTACCAGCCTTTCCTCCTGCTGCAATACTTTTTCCTATACTTGGTGGTTTATTGGGAGGTTTATTGGCTGGTGAAGATGATATTAAAGAACTGACGAATGCAGTTAAATCAAATACAGATTCATTAGAAGTAAATACGCAGGCATTAGAAGATTTAAGTGAATTGATTATAAATGCTCCAACCAAATTTAGAATCCCTGCTTTTGGTGGCGGATTTAGTACAAATTCTATTGCAATTAATTTTAATGGTGCAACTCAAGAAGATGTTAACAGAGCTATAGGAATATTAGAACGTGATTATGGTGTTGATCTACGATCAACAAATTCACGTACAAGAGTAGTGGTAGGATTATAAAATGGCCAATATACAATATAATGAAAGCACTCCAGAAAGTACAGGAGCAGCTACTTTTTCTCTGAATCCATATGCATGGGAACCACCTGCAGGTAGAGATATAAATAGTATTAGTATTTTACACGGTGCTAATACATATCATGAATCTTATTGGGATTCCCGTACACGTACATTAGTTTGGTCACATGTTTATGCTACGGCAGCTTATGATACTATAGGCTTTACAACACAATTTACTACAATGAAAAGTTGGGAAGGGAATATTGTGTATTTTAATTTCCAAAGTATGGCAGATATGAATGATAATTGGCCGAACGCAAACACATGGAAAAAAGCCAGAGTAATTAAGATTAATGCATCTTATCGTTCTGCAGATCAATCTGGTATACCTATGTACGAACGTGTAGAATTAGTTATTCAACCGGAGATATAATGAATAAGTTTTTAAGTAGAGAATTTATTTGGGGATCGTTTGCCATAATAATGGCAACCGCAGCTTTTTTTATCGGACTATTACCCGCTGAACTATGGTTGGGTTTTATGGGGTTGCAATCGGGTATTTATACCATAGGGAAAACAATACAAAAAACAAAAGGAAAGTATGATATCACAATTGATGATCAAAATAAAACCTAAAAAGGTCGGAGAACAGATAATTTATATGCCTTACTTTTCTATAGACGGTAAAGACACAGAAATTACAGGATTACAGTCATTTACTATTAAGGCAGATGTAGCTAATGATTTTGGACTACCCCAAATACAATTAGATTTGCAAAAAGTAAGTAATGATAGTTTCCAAATTAATGTTGAAAATGAGTTATTAAGAAAGGCTTCATTGAAATTAGACGGAAAAGAATACGAACTGTGTGGTTTATCGTTTTTACGTTATATAGATATAATTACTGGGATAAGACATATTTGGAAAACGCTGACAAAAGAGCAACAAGATCAATTCATTAAAGATGCAACTACTTATGGAAATTATGGGACGCTACGAGCGTATATGGAAGCATAATGATAGAAAGAATAGATTCTCACGATAGACATACATTTTCAACTTGTTATGGGGCAAATCCCATTGAAAGTAAATGGGCAATACCATGTGTTGTGGTAAAAACTGCCGATACCGTTAATACCGTTAGATCTTATGGGTTAACTTGTAATTGGTATTATGGTAGGGACTCTGTTATAGGAAATCTCAATACTGCTTATAGTGGAATATTGCCTGGAGGGATTGTTAAGTTTTATAACCCAAGAGGTGTGCCGCCACATATTGATGAACAAAATGCTGTCAATGGTTGGTCTATGCAATTGCGTGGTTATTTCAAAGCTCCTTATAGTGGTAATTATCGATTTTGGTCTGTTGGTGAAGGTCGAATGAATCGGCTGTTGATAACAGGCGATAACGGTCCCCAGAGTCTGGGAAAAAACTTAAAATTTGAAAAT
>Ga0180732_1001977_pt1 | contig 11602 bp, 9 predicted proteins | sample KR11_01MetaG_FD_148674 | JGI IMG/M metagenome (GOLD analysis project Ga0180732, IMG submission 148674) | Groundwater microbial communities from the Olkiluoto Island deep subsurface site, Finland - KR11_0.1 MetaG | ecosystem: Environmental > Aquatic > Deep subsurface > Groundwater | place...
CAATAAAAATTAATGCGCCAAGTTATTTCACGACAGGCGATCATAAACTTGTATTTACAATTCGTTCTAAATTAAGAGAACCGTCTGGAACAGTAACAGACATGATTGAAGATCGGTCTGTTACATTAGCAGTGCATGAAGTGTCGAGAGTAACCGCTATTGATTATATTGATACGGTAAACAACATACTAAAAGAAATGATTGATAAAAACTTTTATACAAATGATATCAAATCATTGATAACAAAAGCAATGACAGCATATGAGGATAGAAATTACGAAGAAGTGCAATCAATTTATGAACAAATAAAAGATATACAGACGAATGCGTTGACGTCTCAAGATTTAATTGATCAGATGTCTGATTCAGCATTTGACGCAGTTAATAGTTGGGGATTAAAAACAGAACAAACTGAACGTATAATTAATTTAGCAAAGTTAGCTTTCCAGCGCGGTGATTATGCGACGGCATTAGAAAGAATAAAAGAAGCGCAAATGACATTTGCGCTTGAGACGAAAGGAGAATATAACATTCCATTTATTTTAACATTCTACTGGAAATATGTAATCTTAGCAACAGTTGGATTATTATTTGTATCGTTCCTATTATTCAAGAGAATAAAATTAGCAATACTAAACTTTAGAATAAAGTCATTGACAAGAGAAGAACAGATTTTGCTTGGTCTAATGAAAGTGATCCAGAAAGATACATTTGAACATGGCAAAATGTCCATCGGCGAGTATGGCGGAGCAATGCTTGAATACGAGAAACGATTGAATGAAGTTGTAAAAGATATAATTAGATTTGAAACAGAACGCGCTCACCTATTCAAACTAGGTGGTAAGGAACAAGAATTACTTGATGAGAGAAATCGTTTACTTGGATTAATTAAGAAAACTCAGAGTGAATACATGACTCAAGGAAAATATGAAGTCAGAATATATACAAATAAAATGCAATCATATTCAGAACGTTTCAGTGAGATACAAGAAAATCTAGCTGTGTTAGAAGCAAAACACGCGTTAAATAAGAATAGTATAATTGAAAAAATAGGAAAGAGAATAGGTAATACTTTTAAATAGGACATGGTGATTATTATTATGAAAAAAATATTAATAATGATAATAATGGTTGTATTGTTATCACAAGTTGTTGTATTCGCAGCAACATTATCAAAATCTGCAATTGAAGCACAAGATGCAATCACACAAGCAGAAGGATATATTAAAGAAATGGTTGTAGCAAATTTCAGTACAAATAAAGTAAATGATACTTATTTATTAGCAAAACAAGATTTTGATTCGAAAGTTATACTTGAACAAAGATTAATTGATGTTAAGTATGATACAGTATTATCAAAAACAGCTGAAATAAAATTGAGTAGAGATAGCGCATTTTCTACGAATGATGAATTAAATGCTTTACGAATGTTTTTAGAACCATACAAAGATAAAAACCTGACAAATACTTTTGCATTATATGAAGAAGCAAAAGAAGAATTTGAAGATGAGAGATATGACGAATCTATGATGGCTATACAGGAATGTTATAATGAAATAAGCGTAGAACAATCGGCTCAAACAACACTTAAGGTTTTTTATGATAATACAAGAAAAAGCATGAGAAATTTTCTAATAGATAATTGGCAATATATTCTTCTATCAATAGCCATTGTTACAATTATTGGCGTTATAACATATAACAGATTATCAATTTATTTGATAAAAAGAAGAATTAGACACTTTGAACTTGAAAAAATTGTGTTGAAAGAATTAATTAAGGATACACAATCACAATATTTTGACAAAGGTAAAATTTCTGAAACTGATTATCATATAAAGATAAAGAAATTCGCTGAATTAATACGAGATATAGAAAGACAAATACCATTATTACAAGAACAGCTAGCAAAAGCAAGTAAAACCGATTTTACAAAAAAATCTAAAAAATAGTTTTTATAAAGTTTTTTAACAAAGACTATATTTTATGTGATGTTGGTCACTTATTCCTTTATTAGATACAACTAAACCATGTTTAGTTATGTCCATTTGAACTATTTTCTTAGCAATTTTCTCTCCTCGCATTTTAAGAACTTCTATAGCGGAACCCCTTGTTCCATTTCCATAAATTACATTATATATAATTATAATTCCATCTGAAAGGAAACTTATAGCTTCTCCTTTTTCTACGTATGAAGATCCACCAACGTGTGTTGGGTTGGCAACTTCTCTAATAAGGAATGATGATATTTTAGTTTTTTCTAAATATCTAAATAGTTGTTCCATATATATTCTAAATCTGTTTTCTTCTCCAGAGAATGCCGACGAAATAGATGTCAACGAATCAATACAAACTATTTCTGGTTTGAAGTCGGGTGGGAAGAATACTGGTTGTATTTCAATTAATAGTTCTTTTTTAGCTTCGCTTAATAAAGCTTCAACTGATCTTGCTACGTCTAAAGCATTGAATCTTTTAATTCTTAACATATCTTGTTTTATGAATTTTTCTGCATCCCATCCGAAATTTCTCATGTGTTGCATAAGATTTTCTTCAGGTTCTTCGAATGACATATATAGTACTTTTTTTCCGTTTTTACATGCATTATATGCTAATTGTAAACAGAATATTGTTTTACCGGAACCAGGGCCGCCTTCAACTAGAACAGCATTTCCTTTCGGTATACCATGTTCAAATAGTTGATCGAATCCAGGTATGTATGTTTTAATATGTTCAATTGTATGCTGTGGTTTCCCTTCTTTCATTTTAGGCATTTTTTTAGGAATTTCTCTGTGAACTACTTTTACTTTATTTTTTTTAGGGATATTCTTTATTTCTATTTTTTTAAGTTTTTTAGGAACATTTTTAATCTTTATTTTTCTAGGAACTTTTATTTTTTTAAGTTTAGTGATTTTAATACTTTTCTTATGATTTTTTTTAATTGGTTTAATACTTTTTTTAGAAGGTTTTCTTATTTTTATCTTTTCAGTTGGTCTTTCAGCGGTTTTTTTGAAAATATCCATGAAAGATTTTCCTTTAGCCATACTATAGTTTATTATAAACCACTATAAAAAGCTTACGACTATGGGAGAAATGGAGAAAACTATTTATATTCGTTTATATTATAGTGATATATATGGTAACAATAATAATTGCTGAGAAACCAGATGCAGCGAAGAATATTGCATATGCGCTTGCTGAAGGAAAGGTCGCTGACAAGAAAAGTAAATATGATGTCGGCTATTATGAATTTACAAGAAATAAGAAAAAACACATAGTTGTTGCCGCAGTTGGTCATTTATTCAATTTAAAACAAAAAGGTAAAGGCTGGAACTATCCAATATTTGATGTTGAATGGCTTCCAAGTTTTAAAGCAAGAAGAATGTCAGCATTTTCTGAAAAATATTTTAGAACACTGGAAGAACTGAAGAATTATGGTGATGATTTTGTCATTGCTTGCGATTATGATAACGAAGGATCGTTAATAGGATATAATATTTTAAGATTCATCTTTGAAAAGGAAAACGCAAAAAGAATGAAATTCTCCACGTTAGCTAAATCAGATTTAATTAAATCTTACGAGACAATGTCTCCTAAATTAGATACAGAAAATATAGAAGCCGGTATTGCAAGACATCTTTTAGATTTCTATTATGGAGTAAATATGTCCCGTGCTCTTACGCTTGCTATAAAGAAAGAGTCATCGAGATTTGCAATGCTATCAGCAGGCAGAGTCCAAGGACCTACACTGAGTTTGTTAGCTAATAAAGAAAGAGAAATAATGAAATTCAAGCCAACGCCATATTGGCAAGTAGAATTAAAATTATTGATAGGTGGAAAGGAAGTTATAGCGCTTTATGAAAAAGAGAAAATAACAGATAAATCCGAAGCAGATAAAATATTCAAAGATTCTAAGGGGAAAGATCCAATTGTTAAAGATGTTATAAAGAAAGATTATGTCCAAGCTCCACCTGTTCCATTTAATGTAACATCATTACAGACAGAAGCATATCGACTATTTGGTTATTCGCCTAAACAGACTCTTAATATCGCGCAAAATCTTTATTCTAGAGCTTATATTTCATATCCAAGAACATCTTCTGAAAAACTTCCATTGAGTATTAACAATAAAGAAATAGTTATGGCTTTATTGAAGAATGATAAGTATAAAAAAATATGCGAAAAATTACTTATTGGTAAACTTGTTCCAAATGAGGGTAAGAAAGTTGATCCAGCTCATGAATCAATACATCCAACAGATGAACCTCCAAAACGAGCGTTGACTGGTCCTGGCGCAAGACTGTATGACATGATATGTAGAAGATATTTTTCAGTATTTGGTGAACCAGCGAAGAGAGAATCTGTAAAAATAATAATGCTTCTTAATAAAAATATATTTTCTGTAACTGGCAGAAGAACTACGTATAAAGGTTGGATGGAATACTATGGCCCCTATGCTAGATTAGATGAGATTAAATTTCCAGAAATAAAACAAGGTGACAAATTAAAAATGAAAAAATTAGATTTGCTTTCAAAGGAAACATCACCACCACCTCGATTCTCTCAAGCTTCGATAATCAAAGAAATGGATAAACGTGGGCTCGGAACGAGAGCTACACGTGCTTCAATACTTCAAACACTTTACGATAGAGATTATATTATTGATAGAAGTTTACATGTTACTGAACTTGGAATGAAAATAGCTGATACATTGAAGAAATATGTTCCAGATCTAGTTGATGAAAAACTTACAAAGAAATTCGATAAAGATATTGAAAATATTATAAATAAGAAATCTAAGAAAGAACCTATTCTAAATAAAGCTAGAAAAGCTGTTACAATGATTTCCGAAGAATTTAAGAAAAATGAATCAAAGATAGGTAAAGCATTAAGTGGTGCTATTGTTAATACGCAGAATGAAAAAATTACTTTAGGCGAATGTCCTGATTGTAAAGGTGAGTTAAAGATTCTATTTAGTCCATTTTCAAAGAAGAAATTTGTTGGATGTTCTAGTTATTCTAAATGTAAGAAATGCGGTTTTACTAAGAAGGCCTGTAAATGTAAATGTTCAATATGCGGTTTAGAGAAAGGTAAATGTAAATGCGTTTGGAAGGATAAGATATGGAATCCAACCTGTCAGCGTGGCTATCCTTTACCAGGAATGGCAACTTTTCAGAAGCTTGGAAAAATATGTGATAAATGTAAGACGCCAATGATTCGTGTAATAAGAAAAGGCAAACGTCCATTTAACATGTGCTTAGCAATTGATTGTGAAACTAAAAAGGACTGGACTAAACCTGGAGAAATGAAAAAGAAATTCGTAAAGAAAGCTGTTGCGATAAAGGAAAAACCGGTAGTAAAGAAAGTGACTAAGAAAAAATCAAAATCCAGTTAATATTGAATATGTTCCTTTGAATATTGGTAATAGCCAGAAGTATGGTATCACAAATCCAGAAATCAGACATATTCCCGTTATAACATCTATATAACCCATCCAATCTAAGAAATGTTTTGTTACAAAACTTCCTAGTAGAGAAGATATTCCTTTTATGAGAATGATCATTCCAATCATTCCTATGATTGAGTTTTTTAATGTAAGTGCAAGACATATTCCAGCGATTATGTCTAATAGGCCTAATATCGGTATCAAAATCATATGTTTATTGATATATAGAAGTTTAAATAATTATTTTTCTATTCCAAGTTTTTTCATTACAGCTAAACAATTGTAACATCTTTTTCCTTTACTTGTTTTCTTTAATCCGTAATAAGAACACCAACTACAATCGCAAGCTATCTCTTTTGTGACTTTATTGAATAATACTTGATGTTCATGCTCTCCTTTAGAATCTGTAAAGATAACTTTGAAGTATATTTTACTCGGACTCTCGTCTTCCTTAGTTACCTTGCAACTTTCTGCTTTTTTTATCTGCGCGGCTGAGAACATAATAGAAACAAGAACAGTTGAGTATTTAAGTTTTCATATCTAAATAGAATAATGAATTTAGACTTAGAACAGAATATAATTGATGCTCGTTTTTATGCAGAGGAGTTTAATAGAACGGTTTTTCTTGGAAAGGTATATTTGTTGGACGAAACTAAAAGAGAAGAATTCAGAGGACAAATTATGCAGAGAAACCTTGACCTTTTTCATGAGGATAGAGGTATATGCCAATCAATGGAATATATCCTAGAAACATTTCAAAATTATAATTCGAGAATAGATGAGATTATCAAAGAGATGGACAGGAGCCAACAATCTGTTTTACTCGGTAAAACTAGAAATTATTACGAATCGCTGAAAAAAGAGATAGCAGAAGATGTAAAGAATGATATAGTTAAATCTACAATGGGTATGTGTACCGGAGACTTTACACATTTATCAAAAATTGGAACTGATAAGATTCAAGGAAATATTTATAAAATTTCACAAGATCTAAATGAGATGCAGGAAATCGTAGCAAAACTGCCAATTTAATTTATATTCTTAGTAATCGATATCTTTATATAGTTTACATATCGATATGTAAATAGATTGATATGAATAAAAGTTTACATAATAGTTTGGAAAATGCATGGGCATGTGGTTTGATAGATGGCGAGGGATCATTTAGTTTACATATACAGAAATATGGAAAAGATAAAAAAAATATATGTATAAGCCCATCCTTTTCACTGGCTCTTCATTATAAAGATAAGGATACACTCGAGAAACTTAAAAAATTTATGGGTGTTGGTAATATAATAAAGAATCCTGCTGGTCATTTTTTATATCAGATAACATCTATAAATGATTTGTTAAAAATTATTAAAGTTTTCGATAGAGAAAATTATTTTTTTGTTAAAAAGAATGATTATATTTGTTGGAGAGATAGTGTCTTTATGCTTAAAGATGGTGAGCATCGAGATTATAATGGACTTTTTAAAATTCTTAAAAATAGAGAAGAGTTAAATAAACTTACTCAATCTAAGAGAAGGATTGGGCTTAAAGATATTGAAAAAATGATAGGTGGAAACTATAAAAAGCGGGTATACACCCACTGTAGTTCAAATGTAGATAAAGCCAAAAAGCAATTTGAATTAAAGGTATTTTTAAAAAATAAAGAAATATTACCATCTTCACATGGTTTAAAATGGGAATTTTATAACCATGAAACTTTAAATAATTTTTTAGATCTTTATAAGAGAGTATATCCTAAATTAAAATTTAAGATAGTCGAGAGGGGATTATGATGAAGATTGTAATCAAAAAGAAGAAAAATGGGACAGGTATATTGATAAGTTTTAGTACACAGGGAGAGAATTTTAAATCAGTTTCTGAAAGAAGCAAATTTTTTGAAAAACTTCATGGAAGAAAACAAATTATAATTAGACAGAAGAAAAAATACGAATATCATAGACTTGGCGTGTTAGATGAAGTGCCACATATACCAGTTGACAATTCTGTATTCATAATTATGCAAGAACATATGAAGCAAATGGAAGAATTTTTCAATCAGTGGGAAGATAAAGTTATGTTTAAAACATTTCCGGTTTTATTAGACAAAGAAGAGGCCGAACAACTTCAGGAAGTTCCGGTTCAGCCAGAAGAGAAGAGCAGGTTTAAGTTGATTGAAGTTCCTAAAAAGAAAAAGGTGATTTAATGACAGAGATAAAATTAAAAGTTGGCGAATTGACACAGAGAGATGAATATGGTAAAGGTATTGCTAGAGTAGATTCCAAAGACATGGTTAAATTAGGAATTAAAGAAGGAGAAATTATTGATCTTAATGGAAGAACAGGAGTTGTGGTTGTAAGAGCATATCCTTCTGATATTGGTCATAGTATTATACGAATTGATGGATTGGTAAGAAAAAATGCACAAGCTTCTGTTGGAGAGATGGTTGTTGTTAAGAAAGCTGAACCGAAGGACGCTAAGAAAGTTATATTAGCTCCAGCTGAAAAAAATATATCAATACATGTTGCTCCAAATCTTATTAAACAAAATATTTACATGAGACCTCTAAATAAAGGAGATATTCTTATTCCGAATATGGTTTTTAGAAGAGATGAAGATGATAATGACGATGGTTCGGTTGACCCATTTGCCGAATTACCGCCTATTTTCAAAGCTATGCTTGGAGGCATGGGTGGTGCACCGATGGGAAGGAGTGAAGTATTTTTTGGCGGACAATTAAAACTTGCTGTTGTAAAGACAGTACCAGACGGAATAGTTCAGATAACAGATGATACTGAAATTGAAATATCATCAGTAGCTGTTACAATTGAAGATAAAAAAATGCCGACAGTGACGTACGAAGATATTGGTGGATTGAAAGAGGTTGTTCCAAAAATTAGAGAAATGATTGAAGTTCCCCTAAGACATCCTGAGATATTTGAACGATTAGGAGTTGAGCCACCGAGAGGAGTTTTGCTTTATGGGCCGCCAGGCTCTGGAAAAACTTTGTTAGCCAAGGCTGTAGCAAATGAATCTGGCGCAAACTTTATTTCAGTTGCTGGTCCAGAGATAATGAGTAAATTTTATGGCGGTTCTGAAGAGAACTTAAGAAAAATATTTGAAGACGCGGAGAAGAACGCGCCATCTATAATTTTCATTGATGAAATAGATTCTATCGCGCCTAAAAGAGAAGAAGTTACCGGTGAAGTTGAACGTAGAGTTGTTTCACAACTGTTAACATTAATGGATGGTTTAAAATCAAGGGGAAAAGTTATTGTAATAGCTGCTACAAATAGACCAAATTCAATTGATCAGGCTCTGAGAAGAGGCGGGCGTTTTGACAGAGAAATTGAAATCGGCGTTCCTGACAAATTAGCTAGAAAAGAAATATTGCAGATTCATACGAGAAATATGCCTCTGGAAAAAGATGTTAATGTTATAGATTTATCTGAAATAACACATGGTTATGTTGGTGCTGATTTGGCTGCTTTAGCAAAAGAAGCTGCAATGTCTGCTTTGCGAAGAGTGCTACCTGAAATATCTGTGCTGAAAGAGAATGAAGCTATACCTAAAGAAGTTGTAAAGAAACTTCGTGTAACTAAAGAAGATTTCGAATATGCGTTGCATATGGTCCAACCTTCTGCTATGAGGGAAGTAATGATAGAGATCCCTAAAATAAAATGGGAAGATGTGGGCGGATTAATAGAAGTTAAAGAATCATTGAAAGAAGCTATTGAATGGCCACTTAAACATCCTGATAGTTTTGAACGATTGGGAATCAAACCACCACGTGGAATTTTAATGTATGGACCTCCTGGTTGTGGTAAGACTATGATTGCGAAAGCTGTAGCTAACCAGGCGAATGCTAACTTTATTTCAATCAAAGGACCTGAAGTATTTTCAAAGTGGGTTGGCGAATCTGAAAAACAAATAAGAAATGTTTTCAGACGTGCTAGACAAGTTGCACCATCTATAATCTTTATTGATGAAATAGATGCAGTAACTCCTAAGAGAGGAACAAGTGATGGATCACATGTAACCGAACAAGTTGTTTCACAGTTGTTAACAGAGATGTCTGGCCTTGAAGATTTGAAAGGAGTGGTAGTGTTAGCTGCAAGTGTTACCGATGATACTCCTATTATGATTAAGGATAACAAAGGAATTCAAATAGTTCCGATATCGAAATTTGTCGATAAATATTATGGAGAAGGCGAGGAAGGCAGAGAAAAACCTGTTTTTGGCGTGAAGTGTTTAGGATTTGATAAAACGCAGAATAATCCAAAATATACGAGCGGTTTGCGATTCGGTGAAAGTTCATTTAAATCCATTCGCGGAGTTTTCAGGCATAAAATAAATGAGATATACGAAATAGAGTTTATTGGCGGAAAAATTAGAACAACTGGCAATCATTCGGTTTTTGTTAGAACTAATCACGGCATTGAAGCAAAACCAGTTTCTAGCTTAAAGTCAGGCGAGATTCTAGTAGACTTGCCTTATAGACCAAGAACTGACAAGCAAAGAGATAATAGAGCACATAACTTTGATAAAGACTTTCATTTAGAATTACCTGTCTTTGAAACAAATATGCAATTAGAGAACGCATATTCGCTTGCAATGGAGTCGCCTTTTTCACAGAACCAAATCGGTTTACAGTTGGGATTTAGCCAAGCGGCAATTTCAAATTGGCAAAGAAATGTTTGTGTTCCAAGAGGGTTAAGCAAAAAATATTTTAAACATAATTTGCCAGAGAAGATAAATATTACACCGGATTTAATGCGTTTGTTTGGGTATTATGTCGCAGAAGGTTATGCTAGAAAAGAAATAGATTTTTGCTTCGGTTCAGAAGAAAAACATTTAATTAACGATGTCAAACTATTGATGAAGAATTTCTTCGGTTTAAATCCAGATAAAGTTTATAACAAGATCGATGATAATGCGACGCATATAATCTACTATTCAAGACCATTAGCAGATTTCTTTATCAGATATTGCGGCAAAGGCGCAAACTTTAAACATGTTCCGCCGTTTCTCTTTGAAGCGCCAAAGAAAATATTTTTAGAATTTTTAAGGGGTTATAGCGAAGGAGACGGACATCTGACTAAAGATGGCAAATTAGAAATAACTTCAGTTAGCAAACAATTAATTACAGAGTTAAACTGGCTTTGCAGGATGCATGGAATTAAGCCTAGCATAAGCCAATTTACAACAATGGAGGGCAGAACAATCAACGGAGGCAAACCATTAAAGGCAACAAAAGCATACAGACTTGGTTTCGGAAAAACCGGCAACCCATTTAATAATAGCGAAGTTAGCATATCGCAAAGAGCCATTATAAAATCAATAAAGAAAATACCATTTGACGGATATGTGTATGACTTATGCGGATGCGATAATGAAGCGTTCTTTGGCGGAGAAACTCCAATACTTTTACACAATACAAACAGACCTGATATAATTGATCCAGCTTTATTGAGACCAGGTAGATTTGATAGAATGATTTATGTGCCAGCGCCTGATGAGAAAACAAGATTAGAGATATTGAAAGTGCATACTAAGAACATGCCGTTGAAAGGTGTAGATCTTAAGAAAATAGCTGATAAGACTGACGGTTATAGTGGAGCTGATCTTGAGGCGTTAGTTAGAGAAGCTGGATTAATTTCACTTAGAGAAGACATCAAATCTAAGGAAGTTAATTCAAAACATTTTGAAGCTGCTTCCAAGAAGATTAAACCATCTATTACAGATGACATGTTTAAGAAATATCATAAAGCTGTAGAAGATGTCAAAAAGAATAAGATTGAAGATGAAAGTAAAGCCAGTAGATACATTGGCTAGTCCCTTTATTTTTTAAGGGTTTAAATCCTTTAAGATTGGTTAGTTTTTGACCTAACATAATAAGCAGATTTATATATGGGGGGGGGCATTATAATTATGAAAATATCAAATATATTGGTTTGTTTCATGGTAGCAACGATTATGATATCATTAGGTTCAGCAACTGTATTTGCACAAGTTAGTGAAAATATACCTTGTGATCCTTGTAATCCTTGTTCAGGGGGACTGGAGTGTTTTAGTTTTCCAGGAGAAACAGGATCAAGATGTGCAGAACCTGATCCTTGTAGCTATTACCAATGTCCAGCAAACCATGAATGCAAGACTTATCGAGCA
>Ga0180732_1001978_pt1 | contig 11602 bp, 11 predicted proteins | sample KR11_01MetaG_FD_148674 | JGI IMG/M metagenome (GOLD analysis project Ga0180732, IMG submission 148674) | Groundwater microbial communities from the Olkiluoto Island deep subsurface site, Finland - KR11_0.1 MetaG | ecosystem: Environmental > Aquatic > Deep subsurface > Groundwater | place...
AAAACGATAAGGATGATCTTTGAATAGCTGCTCCTTGAGGATCCTGTGGCCGTGGTTAAAGAGCTGGTTGTCCTGCATGTCTATGGCTGAATTCATCTCATCTTTTTCCCGCCGCAGCTCTGTCTCAGGAAAAACAGATCTCCTGCAAAGTTCAGATGCGATATTAAAGGCCAGCTCCGTATGTTCTTTCAGGCAGTTTATTGTAATGCCCATGCTGTTGTTTGCCGAGTATGTGTCTATAGACATGCCTCTTGATTCATAAAGCCGCGCAATATCCTCTCTAGTCATGGTATCAGTGCCATCCATTAACATAAGACCTGTCAACATGGAAATGCCATTATTATCAGGCCTTTCCAATAAAAGGCCTCCCTTAAGCAGGATAACGATCGACACCATAGGGAATGACGGATTTTCAGATATCAACACAGGGAGCTTGTTCTGAAGCTCTACCCTGGTGATATTCCTGTCATTAAGGCTTATCACCTTGTCTTTTTCTGTATTAATAATATTACCTGATTTACTTAACGCGACTACAGTCATGGCCTGCGTGTCTAGATATTTATTGGCCGCGGCCTTTATTTCATCCGGGCGCACGGATTTTATACGCTCTATGTATATCTCAAAGAAATGTGGATTGCCTGTCAGTAATTCTCCTATCGCAAGATCGTTGGCCTGAGATTCTATCGTCTCCTTTTGATATATGTAACCTGCCAGAAAATTGTTTTTAGCCCTGGTCAGATCTTCTTCCCGCACGCCGTTTTTCTTGATATCTTCCAGTTCCTTTAATATGGCTTCCAGGGCTTCTCTGCCCTTGTTTTCTTTTAACACGCTTGATACGACAAATAAACCCGGATATTTAGGTGTGTAGTTATATGCTGATATGGATAAGACTAGCCCCTGTTCCAGGCGTATTTTTTTGTTTAGGATAGAGCCCTCGCCCTCGCCAAGTATATAGGACAAGAGGTCAAGGGCATACAGGTTTTTGTCCGCGAACGCGGTTGAGTGAAACGCGATATTGAGATAGGCGCCTTCTATATCAATCGCTTCTTCTATGTATTTTTCAGCTATCTGCTGCGGCTCTTCCGGCAAGACAGGGATAATATTGTTGCCCCTCGGCATGGCTCCAAATTGTCTTTGAATTTTTTCATAGGTTTCTCCGGTATCTATATCCCCTACTACCGAGATCACCATTTTTTCAGGCGTATAATTTGACCTGAAGAAATCAATCAGGTCTTCTTGCCCCAGCCTGTCAAAATTATCCTTGTAGCCTATAACAGGTATAGCGTATGGGTGCGTGAGATAGGCGTTGGAAAAGGTCAATCTGGAAAGCCGCTTACCAGGGTCATCCCTTGAAAGATCCATCTCTCTTTTTATTACCTGTTTTTCTTTCTTTAATTCTCCGGGATCAAAGGTCGGAGCGGTGAGCATTTCTTTCAATATGTCGATCGCTGTATCGGCATGCTCTTTCAATATCGTTATCCTGTATCCTGTATAGTCAAACGAGGTGAAGCCTTCTATCTTGCCGCCATATCTATTTAATATCTCTTCTATAGCCTCCAAGGGGTATTTCCTGGTTCCCTTGAATAGCATATGCTCTATAAGGTGACTTATCCAGCTTCCAAGATATCCTTCTTCGCAGGCAGAACCGACCCCCAAAAAAACAGAAAAGACCACGATTGGATTCCTGTGGTCTTCTTTGACTATTACGCGCAGCCCGTTATCAAGCCTGCTTACCGCCTGACCGCTGGACGGCCGGCATAACGCAAAGGCATCTAAAATAAAAAAAACCAAGATGTATATAAGGGCGATTTTTCTTATCTTGGGCATCATGCTTTGTTATTTTATCTGAATTTATTGGACTTGGAAGCCCTCTGTCTTCTTCTTTTCTTTTCGCTGGGTTTTTCGTAATGTTTGCGCGTTTTTAACTGCTTAAGAATGCCTTCTCGCTCTATCTTTTTTTTGAAACGCCTGAGGGCCTTTTCCAAAGGTTCGCCCGGCGCAAGCTCTATTCTAGACATGTCTGTTATCACCCCTTTAAGATTTATTTGTGTTTCAAGGTAAAGGTATTTTATACAAAATTACAGGCGTTGTCAAGAAATATAAGAATTTTTGTGCACTACTCGAATAGCGGGGAAAGTCTTTATCCCTACTGTTCTTTTTTTCCGCCGTCCTTCATTTCCTTTTTGAATTCCTTTATGCCTTTACCCAGGTTCCTTGCTATTTCCGGGAGCTTGGCTGCCCCGAATACAAGCAGGCATATAAGAAGTATCAGAACCAACTCTGGCATGCCTATGCCGAACATATTTGACCTCCTTTTTTGGAGATTTTCTTGAGTAACGCGTCTATGTCTACGTACTGTTCAACCAGCTTCGCGGCCATCCGCGTCTTATCCCTGTCTACGGGGTTTATTTTTATGGCCAGGTCGTGTATCTGTGAAGCTGCCCTGTACGTGTGCTGCCTGCTGAGGAGAACTGGTATTCTGGCATTTTCTATCAGCGCCATTATTTTTTTATCAGGTATTATTCCTCCTGTCAGGACAATGCCGGATATGGAGATGCGGCTTTTTGGCTTTTTAAGCACATTAACGCTGAGAATGGTCATGAGCATATCTTCTCTATCTCCAGGCGTTATCAGCAATGTACCGTTTTCTATGTAGCCTAGCGCGGTGCGTGGCTCCATGGCCCCTACAAGTATATTCAGCACCCTGTTGTGCATCCCTGCCTTTTTTGATATCAGCTCCATGTCTGTTTCTTCCAAGATATTCTGTATCATGGGCATGGATAAAAGCGGCGCGTAAGGTATTACGCCCAGGACATCAATACCTTTTCTTTTAAAACCGAGATCCATTATCCTTTTAATTTTACTGTACTTGGCAGGCAGGACTTTATTCACGATGACGCCTACTACTTCAACCCCTTCTTTTTCGAACAATGCGCGATTCAGCTCTATCTCGTCTATAGGTTTACCTATGCCTCCAGACGTCACCAGTATGACTTTTGCGTCTAAAAGTTTTGCTACCTTCGCGTTCGAAAGATCAAATACAGAGCCGACCCCGGCATGCCCTGTGCCTTCTATCACTACAAGCTCTTTATTCTTTGCCACGCGGTCAAACGAGGCCTTGATATCTCGCGCTAATTTTTCAGGATTCCCACTTTTTATATATCGTTCCGTGAACCCTCTTTCTATTGCCACAGGGCTCATATCTTTAAGGTGAGATCTTATCCCGCAGACCTTTTCTATGAGAATAGAGTCTTCATCCACTTTATATCCATGCTCGATAACATATCTCTGGCCAACAGGTTTTATAAACCCGACCCTCCTGTATCTTTTTTTAAAGGCGTGAATAAGCCCCAGCGACACTGTAGTCTTGCCGTCATTCTGTCTTGTTGCCGCTATAAAAACTTTGCCGTGTTTTATTTTTTTTCCCATTTTAACAATTCTGTTACTTTTGCGAGCGTACTGCCTGCGTCTATTTCTTTTCTGAGGCGGTTTTCTGTCTCCAGAACGCTCATGGCCCTGTTTATTATCTCACCGGCCTTCTGGCCTGGTATGACAACTACGCCGTCACAGTCTCCGACTATATAATCGCCTGTAAAAACTCGAGTCCCGCTGATATTGATCGGAACGCCGATCTCTCCGAATCCTTTAGGTTCACCGGCTGCCGGAGATATTATCCTGGCAAACGCTGGAAACTTTAACGCCTTTATTTCCTGAGTATCTCTTATCGCACCGTATATTACAACCCCTGCCAATTTCTTTTGAATCGCGCCGTGTGTGGCAAGCTCTCCCCATACTGCCGGGGCTACTCCTCCGGCATCAATAACAATGACCTGGCCTTTTTCAGCAATATCAATGGCCTCTACTGCCTTGGCCCAATCACCCGGATATGTCCTTACCGTTAACGCCTTTCCATACATCTTGGCACCGGGAGAAATAGCCAGCAGGTCTTTGAGGTGACCGCTTCTATGCATTGCGTCTGATAGATTTGCCGTCGATACTTTTTTAAGGACCATGTCAACGTCTTTTTCAGACACCCTTTTAAAAAACTCCGTCTTTACCCCTTTTAATGTCGTTATAGACCTCCTGATCTCTGACGAGGCCTTTTTCGCGTCGCTCGACTTATTTATAGCGCCGCCTACTATTACAATACTTGCCCCGGCCCTGACAGCCAGAGGCGCGGTCTCGGAATTTATTCCGCCAGCTATCGCGATAGGTACGCTGATAACCTTTGATATCTCTTTCAATTGCCTGAATGGGTCTTTTCCCTGCATCTGGTCATCGATGGCACAGTGTATGCCTATATAATCCACGCCTAGCTTTTCTATTTCCGAGGCGCGTTTCTTTACGTCCCTGACCGCTATAAGGTCCGCCTGGATCTTTGCCCCGTAATTGTGGGCAGCCTCAATGCACTCTCTTATAGTAGAGTCGCTCGCGGCCCCCAGGACACATACAACGCTCGCCCCTGCCTTGGCGGCGATTTCAACTTCCACCCGGCCAGCGTCCATTATCTTCATATCAGCGACTATGGTCTTGCGGGGAAACATCTTGCGGAGCTCTCGCACAGCTCCCAGGCCTTCGCTCTTAATGAGAGGCGTGCCTGCTTCAAGCCAGTCCACACCGCCCGCAACCGCCTCCCCGGCGCATTTCAAGGCCCGTTTTAAATTTACGAAATCCAAGGCTACCTGTAATATTGGTTTCATTTATTCACCCATGATCTGCACTATCAACTCTCTGGATCTCGGCCTATTATCAAAATCAATAAAAATGATCTGCTGCCAGGTGCCAAGCTCCATCTGATTTTTTATAAAAGGCACTGAAATGCTTGGACCAAGAAACGATGCCCGCACATGCGCATAGCCATTGCCGTCGTGCCAGCGAACATTATGCTCATACAAGCCTGATTTAGGGGCGATCTTTTCAAAAAACGCTTTGATATCCTGTACAAGCCCTGGTTCGTATTCGACAGTGGTAAGCCCCCCTGTCGAACCTTTTACAAATACGGTCACAATCCCATTACTAAGATCTGTCTTTGATAAAACGGCCGCGACCTGCCAGGTTATATCGATTATATCTGTGTCGCCTTTTGTGCTCAGTTTTATCTTTTTAGTGATTACTGTCATTTCTATCTTCCTGCTCTCCTTAACTTGACAAAACGAGTAATACTCGAAGTGTCAAGTTAAGGTTATCTTTTGCGGTATGCGTCTAGAAACGAGTCGCAATAGAGCTGTTTTTCCATTAATAATTCCGCTGTTATCGCGGCGTCTGTCAGGCCCTTGTCGTCCGCGTCCATTATAGCGGCGTCAAGTCCTGACGCAATTGCCATGACCAGAAACGTCCTGTTTATGAGCGGTTTGAGGCGTTCGTTAGAGCCCTGCGAAACATTTGACAGGCCAAGGATAGCCTTAGGCGCGGGATCTGCCAGTATCTTTAATTCTCTTATCGTTTTCAGCACCTCTTGCGCATGCGCCTGCGCGACATTTACAGGCAGTATAACAGCATCGATATAAAGGTCTGAGATATCTATTCCATGCTCCATAGCAGACGCCACTATTTTCATTGCCAGCTCAAGCCTGCCCTCAGAGTCTTTTGGTATGCCGGATTTGTCCATTGTCAGGCCGATAACCGAGGCGTTGTATTTTTTAGCGAGGGCAAAGAAAGTATCCATCTTGTCTTCATTTGCGTTTACAGAGTTTATTATTGGCTTTGATTTACAGAGGTTTAAACCCGCTTCCATGGCATCCTTTTTGGTAGTATCTATGGCAAGAGTTATGTCCGCTATGTCTGTAATGGTCTTTACAAGCCACCCCATGGCCTCTTTTGGATTGTCCGACGCTGGCCCTACGTTTACGTCCAGCGCGTTCGCTCCGGCCGCGATCTGTTTTTTCGCGAGAGACTGTATAACAGCTTTATCTTTTTTCTTTATGGCTTCCGCTACGTCCTTAAACATCCCGTTGATTCTTTCGCCAATAATAAACATGCCTATCCTCCTACACCTTACACAGATCTTTTATGACTTTTTTTGTTTCCTCGACTGCCTTCGGGTGGTTCATCACTAAAATATCAGCGCCTGCATTGAGATAGGAACAGGCTGTCGCTGTTTCAAGCAACGCCCCTCTGTCTCTGGCAGGACCCCACTCCGCAGCAACCTCATCGCCTGTTTTGGCCTCTTTTGTCCGCCACACTTCCTGTCCCACGAAATTTATCATAGGCATAGAGAGCATCTTGTCTCCGGAAAGTCCTGCGAGTCGAGTCCTTTCCATTATGGAATAAGTATACTCCAGGCCGTATCCCAGGGCGCCTGTTGCGTGATGTATGACGATTTTATCAGACGGGAACTGCATGCCGCAGATAAGAATATTTAGCTGTTTCGCGATATTAATATCTATAGGCGCTTCAGAGATAATACAATGCCCTCCGCTCAGGCACGCGGCTGTCAGGGTCTTATAGCTTGCCTGAACAGCAATGCCGAAGAGGCAATTTTCGCCGCGCGCCGCTTCACTGCAGCGCACAACCACCTCATTATCTTTTTCATGTGCACCGCTGCCTATGATTACAAGCGGGACATTTACGGCCTTCAGGATTTTTTCCAGGGTCTTACCAGCTTCTTCAGCTGAAGAATTCTTTGTGTCCGGATGTATGCTGGCCAGGCGCAGGCATATAACGCCCGCTTTAAATTTCTCCACGCACATCTTTGCCCACTCAGCAGGGTCTTTCAGCGCGCTGCCAAAATTAGATTTGAGGGCATCAGGCCAGTTTTCAGGCTCCATATCCCAGACTTCCATGGCGACAACCGGCAGATTAGGGCACGCGTCTTCGCCTTTTAGAAAATAAATACCTGATTCTCCTCCTATTTTAACTGTGCTGGCGCGAGTCCCTCCTGACTCTTTGACCGCGCCAAGCGTAACTTCAGATATCCTGTCCTGCCATTTTTCAATCATCCTTTCCATCACGCCTCCCTGACCTTGTCCATTACGAAACCCTGGACAACCTTGTTCAAGATTTCACCCTGGACAAGGTTTATCTCCAATCTCGATCCTTTTTCGCTGTTTTTTTCTATCCCTTCGCTGTAAGGCACATAACCGGCTACAGTCAGCCCAGCTTTTTCCAGAGAATTTATCTGGTCATTACCTAACTCTTTCCTGGATTTATTGATTACCAGACTGACGCTCTTTACTTGCAGGTCAGCCTTTTTGGCGGTATTAAACGTATTGATAGCGGCCTGAATGCCGACTTTTGTTGAATCACTCACAAGAAGAAGAATATCGATGTGACCTGCCGTACGCCTGCTTAGATGTTCCATCCCAGCCTCATTATCTATAACGACAAACTTGTAATTTTTGCTTAGCTTAGAAAGGTGCTCTCTCAGTATGTTATTTACGGCGCAATAACAGCCAGTGCCTTCAGGCCTGCCCATAACCAGAAGGTCGACACCGTTACCTTCCGTAATGGCCTCTTCGAGCCGCATGCTGAAAAAATCGCTCTTTGAAAGACTGGCAGAGGAAAGATTCCTGGCCTCTTCTCTTATATCAGATACTGTTTCCGCGTAATCAAGTCCCAGCAGCAAATTGAAATTGGAATTAGGGTCTGCGTCAACAGCCAGGACAGGCCTGTCAATTTTTAATAGCTGCTGCACCAGCAGAGCCGCAACTGTTGTCTTTCCCACTCCACCTTTACCCGCGACTGCAATCGTATATACCATAATATTGATTCTGGATGTTCGAGGTTAAACCTCGAACACTGCTCTGCTGTTTGAGGTTGGTACTGTTCGAGGTTTAACCTCGAACACTTAAATCTCCTATCAGCGCCTTTACCGAAGGGAACAGTTCTATATCTGTATGCGGCAGGAATAACGCCGCGCTGTAATTATTCATAAAAGACGCCTTAGCGCTAAGGTCCATGTATATTGTTTTGTTGGCAATAAGCATTGCCTTTTCCATTGCCTCGTGCGAAAGCAGGCACAGTTTTGCCCCGGCTATAGAGGTATTTCCAATGAATTTAAATATATCTTCCGGTAGATCAGGCAAAAGACCTATATTGATAGCAGAGCGTATATTCAATGCTGTGCCAAGTCCGCCTGCTATAAAAACGTTTTTCAAATCCTCCTTCTTATAGCCGGACTCTTTCAGCAAGACGTCAATGCCTGCATAGATAGCGCCTTTTGAATGTATTAGATTTTTTATGTCGTTTTCATCTATAGCGATATCTCTGCCAGTGGCTGAATCTTTTTTTTCAACAAGCACTACCTCCTTTACGCCCTCAAAATCCCTGATCCTGCAAATATTGTTTTCCTTTAATTTTCCCGACCGGTCTATTATTTTATGTTTTAAGAAAGTACTTAAGGCGTCGATTATGCCTGAACCGCAGATACCTTTAGGCGCCTCTTTACCGATGGTATCCACTATCAGTTTCCCGTTTTGAATAGAGATGGCCTGTATAGCTCCCTTCATCGCCCTGATCCCTGCTTTCAAGCCGCCGCCTTCAAAGCACGGTCCGGCAGACGTTGAACATACCATAAAATATTCTTTATTGCCTATTGCCACCTCGCCGTTAGTACCAAGGTCTATAAAGAGAGACAGCTCATCGCTATCGTCCATGCCAGAGGCAAGTATACCTGCTGTAATATCCCCTCCTACATAGCTGCCTACGGACGGGAGGCATGCCAGGAGTCCTCGGGGATTTATCTTTATTCCAGCTTCAGCGGCCCTGACTACCGGCAAAAAATTCACCGCAGGGATGTAAGGGTCTTTTCTTATGTTAGACGGGTCTATCTTTAAAAGAAGGTGCGTCATGGTAGTGTTCCCCGCGCACATGACAGCCGTGATATCGTCCAGCGTCAGGCCTCGCTCTTTTGCCAGGCTGTAGATAAATACATTTATTGTGTCGATTACAGCGTGATGAAGCTTTTCCAGCCCTCCTTGTTCCTGCGCGTATATTATCCTTGAGATAACATCTTCTCCGAAATCCACCTGAGGATTATAGCTGGCCTTTGCGGCAAGAACTTTCTGAGACATTAGATCCACCAGGTAGGCCACTATGGTCGTCGTACCTATGTCCAGGGCTATGCCAAAGTTTTTTCCAGACCTGTCGCCAGGCTCTATCAATACCACCTCTGTAGTGCCGTTTCTATTGCCCAGCGTTGCGGTGACCCTCCAGTCGCTTTCTCTTAAAAGTCGCGGCAATTTTTTTAAATTGGCCAGGCCCATCTGCATTACAGGGATATTTCTATCTTTTCTTATTTCTCTAAAAAGCCTCTCAATATCTCCACAGTTATCATCAATAGATGGTTTCGGCAGCTCAAGAAACAACTTTGTTGATAATGGGCCATGCTTAAAGATATTTTCTTTTAACGCGGACCTTTCTTCTGCTACTTCCTCAGCCGGCGTATATAATCCTGTCAGGCGCCTGGCCTTTGCCTCTTCAGTCAGGACCTCTATGTCTCCTAGCCTTGATTCCTCAGGCACAAGCACAGTCAAATCAGACTCGGGCGTGGTCCTGCAGGCCATGACATATCCTTTTTTCCGCTCTTTTTCAGAAATCCTTCCGCTGCGCTCGGTTATATATTCACCTTTCTTTACTATTACCTTGCATCTGCCGCATACACCCTCTCCCCCACAGCTATTATATATATGTATGCCAGATTGAATAGCAGCTGTCAGAAGGTCTATGCCCTTATCAACAGAGATAGACTTTTTTTCAGGGAGGAATGTAATAGTGTATTCTCTCATAGTAAATTCAATTTTAACACGCTAAAAAATACCGGTCAAGTACAATAAAAAGGCCCCGCGATCCTGCGAGGCTTTTTTATGGTATGGAATTTCAAAAAAGGAAATTCCAACCACTGAAAATCGTAAAAAGTTATCGCCAAAGGCGATTTTCTTGTGATTCGATGTTGCTTTATGCCTTACTTCTGGATAACCTTTAGCTCTGCGCCGTCCACCGGGCAATACTGAACACCTGAACCATAGCTATTGCCGCATTCCGGGCAGAACTTGGTCATAGATGCGTCGCCTATAAGCGCGCCGCCCGCTGCTCCTGCTGCGCCGCCTATAAGAGCGCCTTCAGCGGCATGTCCAGACTGGTGGCCTATAATAGCGCCTGCTCCTGCGCCTACCAATGTGCCTATTCCGGCGCCTTTCTGTGTGCCTGTGCAGCCAACCACAAACACCATTAAAATTAAAACAATAAGAATACCATATCTTTTCATAACCCACCCCCCTTTGTTTAATGTAATTATACTACCTCTGAGTCAGATTTGCAATCAAATAAAAAACTCCAACTTGACATTTCGAGTATTACTCGTTTTGTCAAGTTAAGCAAGCGCTGCCTCCTGCATAAGACTATTTTAAGATTCTTATCCTCGTCAATGGCCAGTATATCAGGAATGCCTTGCCTATAAGATATTTTTTAGGCATAAATCCCCAGTATCTCGAATCTCTGCTGGAGATACTGTTATCGCCTAGCGCATAATAAGCATTGTCAGGGATTATCACAGCTTGATTTTCCTTGCCGAAATCACCCCTGTTATAGTAATAGCGTTCCCTGATCACAGAGTCGGAATCAACAGCCTTTTTGTTGATCAGTATAGTGCCGTTTGATATTTCAATCTCTTCGCCCGGCAGACCCACAAGCCTTTTTATAAAATCCTTTTTCTTGTCCTCAGGCGACACAAAGACAATTACATCCCCGCGCACAGGTTCTCTGAATTTGTAAATAAATTTATTCACAAGGATCCTGTCGCCTTCCATGAGAGTCGGCCGCATAGAGCCAGTCGGTATCTTAAATGCCTGAACCACAAAGGTACGTATAATCAATGCCAGCACAACAGCTATGACTATTGGCTCGACCCATTCTTTCATGAGATAACGAAGTCTGGTATTCATGGTATCTCCTCGCATAGCGCATAGGGCATAGCGTTAAAAGATATTACGCTATGCGCCATGCTCTATGCACTATGCTATATTTTCAACGCTGCCAAAAACGCCTCTTGGGGGATCTGCACCCTGCCGAACTGCTTCAGGCGCTTTTTGCCTTCTTTTTGTTTTTCCCATAGCTTGCGTTTTCTGGAAATGTCTCCACCGTAGCATTTTCCAGTCACGTTCTTTGACAAGGGCCCTACCCTTGTCCTTGCGAGTATTTTACTGCCTACAGCAGCCTGGATTATTACCTCAAACAGCTGCTTCGGTATTAATTCTTTTAACTTTTCAGCGAGCGCCCTGCCTTTATAATCGGCCTTATCCCCGTGCACGATGGATGAAAGGGCCTCGCAGGGCTGGCCATTTATTAATATATCCAGTTTTACCAGGTAGCCCGGCCTGTAGTCTATTATCTCATAATCCAGCGAGCCATACCCCTTTGTCATCGACTTGATCTTGTCATAAAAGTCCACGATGATCTCCGATAAAGGCATCTCGAATTCCAGCTTGATCTTATCAAGAGAGATGTATTCTGTGGATTTATACTCCCCGCGCTTTGTTTTACAGAAATCTATGATCATGCTGAGCGTATCCTGCGGCACCATGATATATGCCCTCGTATAAGGCTCTAATATCTCGACTATATTTTGAGGTTCGGGGAGCTTGCTGGGGTTCTCTACCTCGATGTC
>Ga0180732_1001979_pt1 | contig 11601 bp, 11 predicted proteins | sample KR11_01MetaG_FD_148674 | JGI IMG/M metagenome (GOLD analysis project Ga0180732, IMG submission 148674) | Groundwater microbial communities from the Olkiluoto Island deep subsurface site, Finland - KR11_0.1 MetaG | ecosystem: Environmental > Aquatic > Deep subsurface > Groundwater | place...
AGCATTAGAAAACACATAAAATCAAAATTGAACTGTCCGGACCAAGTCAGTGAGGCTATATCGCCAAAAAAGATTGGCAGTAGGTTCCAACCATGATTGAAGACCACAACCCCCGTGATACTAAGGATACTTATAATAAAAACGGTTAAAAGAATTCGAAATGCACTCATGATTTATCTCCCTTTAAAATTAATTTATGTTCCATAATAACCCATAAGATCATTGAATTTAATTTCTGAATATTGTACCATTCAAGGTAACAAAGTCCATTACCTCTGAGGTAAAATTAATGCTCAAATTAAAGAAAAATATAAAAAAAGATGATTCAATAGGGGATATCTTACGTTTCTGGCGACAATTAAAAAGAATAAGCCAGATGGATTTGGCCCTGGATGCTGGGATTTCCTCAAAACATTTGAGTTTTGTAGAAACAGGCAAGTCTCAGCCGAGTCGTGATTTAGTTTTAAAATTGGCCAATTCGCTGAAGGTACCTCTTCGACATCGGAATGTTTTTTTAAAAACAGCAGGTTACTCTTCTGAATTTGATGAAGAACCTTTTGACGGACAAAAAATGGAAATCGTCCGGCAAGCTTTAAATCGAATGATAAAAATGCATGAACCATACCCTGCTTTGGTTATCAACACAGCCTATAAAATTCTTATGACAAATTCCGGATATGATCAAATTATTAAATTCTACCTCGGAGAAAATGCACTAAAGAAGTATGATAATGTTTATCGACTTACTTTTGCAGAAGATGGTTTAAGGCAGTATATTAAAGACTGGCCTGTTATAGAACATTTCATGCTTGGGAGATTGTGGGACGAGGTCATCTCAACTCAAAATAATGAATTATTTGAATTGTATGAGGATATTTCACCTTTAAGGACGGGTGAAAATCCAATTAATTTTCAGATTGATAATAATCTTCCTATCATGAGTTTGACCCTGGAAAAAGATTCAATGGAAACAAGTTTTTTTACCACCATTACAATGCTTGGAACACCTCTTGATTTAACAACTCAAGAACTCAGAATAGAGTCCCTTTTTCCAGCGGATGAAGAAACAAAACAATTATTTCCATTTAAAAATCAGAAATAGAATTCTCAGATCTACTGTGTTTTTTGCAACTAAAGCGTACTGAAATTTGTTTTGTCGAGCAGCGATTATTATGTCTATAATCGCTCAGGATGAGGCTGAATTTAAGGGCGTGTACTGGCTTTTGTAGGGCTCAGTATAGACAAATCCCATGGACCCCCACATATAGTATATAGAGCTTTTTCAGTCTTGAGCTTATTATTCAATTATATGAGCCAAGGGCGTCATGGCTGGGTATGTTTCCATATTCAACTCAATAATATATTAAAAATATAGTAGCCTTGCCCGTTCAATAATCTGTGAATCTGACAAAGATTGATCTTGGTCCGCAGCGCGGACCTTCTTGCGGACAAAGATAATGACACAGCCCAGCCCCCTCCCTAAAGGTATTTAAAAAATAAATATTTTTTAAATACAACCTCTGGTTCGAGGTACGCACCTGACCACGAACCATTTTTTATCTTTGTCAAAAAACTGTCTAAGACCTCCAGTAATCGCCCAAAATCAAAAGATTCCCCTTGGATTGTGGTTTAAACTGGTCCAGGCGGCACGCCCCTGGAAGGAGGAAATAAGGCCGCAGGCTGCCAGCGCTGAGAATAAGGGCAAGGGGTTATTCCGGCCCAAAGCCGTAACGGTTAATCTCGCAACCTCCATTCCAAGAATATGCTTACTGAACCCACGAAGCATAATAATTTCTTTCCCATCTGAATTATTTCATATTCGGTCTGACAAACATTCGCATAAAACCGGTAACTGCCAGACCGAACATTAATTGAATTGTTACAAACAAGGATTAAAAACCATCCTTTTCTTTATCAATACTTAATGTCATTGCCATAAAAGAATCATGATCGTCTCCCCATGCTTTTCGCACTTTTTCGTCTTTCCATAGAGATATATTTTTGAAAAGTTCAATTGTCGAATCAACAAAATAATTATAGTCATTTTCATAATCTTCTCTGATCTCCTTTTGATTCCAGGCAAGGAGCTGATCAACTTTACAATAATACTTGGAAAATTCCAAACCATCATCAGGATCATAATTAGGATCCGCTTTAATCAATTTTCCTTCAAGTGCAATGTACATTAAATCTGCCATCATTCTTTCGTTTGTTTTATCTATAAAATCCGAAATCATAACTAATTTCCTTTTCAAATACGTTTATTTTCTTTGCAATCATCCAACAATAGCTATTACTCTTATCCCCAAGGGGTGTTTATTTATTCCTTTTGCTTAAATCCTGTTCGCCAAGGGCACCGGTCCAGCCCGACACAAGTCCCGCTTTTACCCGGTTTATGATCGAACCAGGCCCATCCCTAAATGACAAGGGGGATAGGGACTCAGACCGGGATTGCTCGTATCTTCCCATGGTCACGGTCACATTCACGACAATACTCTCCACAGTCTTGGGGCAAGCGGACATGATAATTGACACCAGTATCAATGAAGCAAACCTCTTTTTTCCGGGTAAGGCGGCCCCCAGCTTCCCAAAAACAATAAATACCATCGTCTGCCGTCTCATGGATTCGCCCTTCTTTAATGATTCCAAGTTTCAGCATTTTGTTGGCAATCTTGCCTTTGTCGGCACTGTATTTAAATTTGTTGATTTTTAGGTTCGATTTTCCCTTTTTGCATCGAGTTTCCATTTTTTAATATTCCTGTTTTTTTGTTTGTAATTTTAGATTGGATGCGATCATTTAGTTACAAAATTCCCATAACTTTTTTCCGGACAACTGTATTTTCCAAGGTCCAGATTTCATAAAGCCCATCATCTCCAACTTCATAAATTTTGCCCTGCTCCACGATCGGATTCCCATCCTGGTCGGTAATGATTGCCGTTGTCTTTTTTTGTTCATGGTTCCGTCTTGACTTAGCCATAATAAAATCCTTTGTTATTTTTTTACCGGGCGATCCGGCGGGTTAAATTCAAACCAAGGGGGAATCCCCCAGGGAAGCAGTCCATGCCCAACCATAGGGGATATACACTTTGTTCTTATTGTTTAAATGTCGGCTTTCTATGGGCACCGATCCGCCCCGACAGATGGCCAGGCGATAAATGACAAGAAATAGAGACTCAGGCCGGTATTGCACGTATCTTCCCATGGTCACGGTCACATTCCCGACAATACTCCCGACAATCCTGGGGTAAGCGAACATGGTAATTGATACCAGTATCAATGAAGCAAACCTCTTTTTTCCGGTTTAGGCGGTTTCCTGCTTCCCAAAAGTGATATATGCCATCGTCTGCCGTCTCGTGAATACGGCCACCTTCAAGCATTTTGATTTCGATCATTTTAACTGCAACCTTCCCGATATCAGTTTTATAACTAAACTTGTTTATTTTCAGGTTTGATTTTCCCTTTTTGCATCGAGTTTTCATATTTTACTACTCCTGTTTTGTCTGTTACCTGGCCTGGATATTTGTTGTTTTAGTTCGTCGAGCATCATGGACATTTTTTGAAGCTCTGGCACCCTTGCGGCACGTTCCTGGAATGGTATAGTTGAGCTTGAATCTTCTATCCAATCAGCAAGGTTTGTTGCTTTTTCCCATAAAGTATCAAACTGGTTTTGGTACGGATTTTCATTTTGAATCTTAGGTACAATAAGTGCAAAAGGTGCAAAAGCCTTAGTTTTCCCCTTTTCTTCGACCTTTTGTATGTTTTGCACCTTTTGCATATAGGGTTTAGAATTTATCTTTTCTTGTTCCGTTCCCATATTTTCACGCCATCCCATCATGCCCATCTTTTTGCAAATTCAGGATTCACACTATATTCAATGGAAGGTCTTCCCCCAGTTTTTTTTGTCAATTCCTGGATGTAATGATGTTCGACTAAAACCTTTAATGGTTCTTCAAGTTTTGAGACTTTTTGAAATTTTCCTTGATGAGCATTGAAACAATCTCTTTTTGTAAACACTTCAAGTCTATTTCGTTTCACCCACCGCCACACCTTGCGAGCACCTTCGAGGGATATATCTGCGCCCATCAAGTCAAAGGCTATGAGTGCATGATCTGAAAGTATTGAGGCAATTTCAAGGGCATTCTCCATCGTTTCAAGCTCAACTTTTTGCTCCCACGGTTTATGAGGGTTTTGGGCACAATGCAGTAATCCTGCAATTCTTGCCGCCGCCCCTGGGAGTTTCCCCGCCCAATCTGTTAGATATTCAAATCGTCCACCCTCCCGCAGGTCTTTTTCAACCGTCATGTAGAAATCAGACCATTCCCGGTATGCGCCCTTGGATAGATGCAAAACATATGGCCGCCTCTCTCCTGATTCATTTTCGTCGTGTTCAATGTTCAAGAGTGCACAAACTAAATTGTTGTAGTTGTTTTTAATGTTTTCCGGTACTGGTTCAGAATCCAAACCTCTATGTCCAAGGTTTGATTTAGGCAAGAAATAAAGGATCCTTGCAAGCAACCCCTTCCCTCTGAATCCTGGTTTATCAGCCAATCCCCTCAATACTTCCGGTTGGGGTGATAATCCAAGGGTCAGTGCTGGGTTATCAAGCAAAACCGGCTCACGGCTCCCTCTATCAACCCGTACAGGGTCCCCGGAGTGGCCTTGTAAAAATAAATCAAGATTTGCAACCCCACCTGAGTATCGGCCTCCGATAATTTCAAAAATGCCGCCCTCTGCTGATATGATTGACATTTTTTCATCATGAGCATTTAAGAGGGTTCCAAGGTGTTCAGTGGTTATATCTTGAGCCCAAAGCTTGGGGAAAATCGGAACTTGCACCAGATTGTTTTCGATATCCAGGATTTCGGCTTCTATGTCCTCCAATTCATCTTTGTTGGCACTCCCATATTTTCCTCGTAATGATTTAAGTCTTGCCTCCTGGTTTTTTAATTTGATGGAATCTTGTTTAATGGCTGGCTCAAGCTCTGCATGTTTCCATCTTTCCCATTGGTTTAAAGGCTTCGTTATCTTTATTAAAACAGACGATTTTCTATTTGCAGGACCCAAAGCGGTAACCACCCATATATTAAGGGGTTCTTGATATCCTGGTTTAATTTGAATAATAATTTTACCCTGGCAGGCGGTTGCAAGGACCGATAATATTAATCCGACCGCAAGCTCTATGGGTGTCTCGGTTTCAATCGAAACCGCCTTTGCCATATCACCTACAATATCAGGCAAAATGGCAGGGTCCATAGTTTGAACATGATCCTCGTTTAGGGGAATTGGTTTTTCCCATTCTTCTCCTGATACAGCCCAGGTTTTTTTAAATGCTGTTTTTACTGCCTCCAGACCTTGTGCCATATACAAGTCATTAAAATCTGAATCATACGGACAAAGACAGAATTTTGCCTCAATTGCATTGGCTGCTTCTTCCCCCTTCTCTTTACCGGCATTGCCCTTGCCCTGCCGTTCTTTTTCAATGTCATTATCGGCTGCAATGATAATGTTATGGTTAGGATACATCTTCCTTATAATAGGGGCCACCACGGGAATATTTCCCGCAGTAAAGGAACAAATGACATCCGCCCCTGTGGCATCCCAGATCGTGGCCACCGTGGCCAATCCCTCTCCAATGATTATATTATTGGTTCCAAAATCCCCGGGGATTCGGTAAAACATTCCTTTCCGTTCCCCCCCGGGCTGGTTTTGTTTTACCCCATTTTCATCAATGTATTGCAGGGAAACAAGCTGGCCGTGTTCGTTTATGGTGGGGACCAGCAGCCGTGGACGGCCACAATGGTCCCTGCCCAGCTTTAATCCATACCCATGTTTCAGTCCTTTATTAACAAGGTATGGGTGCCCGCCTGGCTCAACGGGTGTGCCCGCTTTCCATTGTTCGTTTGCCTGGATTTTGGCCTGGGCGTGTTTTATCTTCTTCTCGGCTACCTGGGTTTCATTGATCTGTTTTATCCGTTTTTGAATCCGGGCGTCTTCCTCGGGAGACATTTCACCTTTTTTTTTGCTGCAAAAGGTTTTTTTTACCTCCCCCCAATTCCATGCAGCACATGACCCCGCCACGAAATCTCCATCATGGAAACCGGCATACCAGGCCACGTTATCTTCCCCAAACCTGTGGGTCTTCCCGTCCAGGATAAGCGGGCCTTGTGGGAATAGATCATACTGGGCCATATGTTCCCGGAATTTTTCCACGGGATCCTGAAATTCTTGCTCAGGTGGCTGGTATGCCTTGTATGGTTTGGAGTCTTCTTGATTACTAAAATTTAACATATATGTTTTTGTCCATTTCTTTGAAAAAATATCGAATGATATCAAGGATAAAAAGGAGGAGGGATTGACACGGCCGCCCAATAATTGTTAACATATCGGTGATGTGGCATGGAATCCCTCCCAGGATTTTCCCGCTCAAAATTGCCTTGGCTGGGCTGCAATCCCGCCAGGGCTTTTTATTTTTTTTGGGCCTGCTCTTATCATTCTTTGGTTCCTTCTTGGTTTACAATTTGGTAAATTGCTGGATAAAAAAAAGGAGACATTTTTACTTTCTCCCAATTTGCCCAGTAGGTGCGTAGGAGGTTAAATTTTCAGCCCAATACGGCAGGAAACCCTTCATATCAACCAAGGTCATGCGGCCACGCTTAAAAAACCATTCTCTTGGTATTTTCCCCTCCGCCAACCGGTTACGCATGGTTTGGGGTGCAGGCAGGGCTGAATAGTTTTTGAAATCATTCAGAGCTACAATGGGGCCTGTAAGTACAAGCATGTCTTCGGCAAATTGACTTTTTTTCTTTTCAAGTGACATTTTAAATCTCCAAGTTTCGTTGTTTTTTACCCTCGGTCTCCCGTGGGCGGTTGTGTTGAACTTGGAAAGATAATCTCATAGGACTTTGGATTATGCCATCATCAGCAAGGCGCTTTCCATGTGAGAAAACAAAAAAAAAGCCTGCATCCAAAAATTGGAGAACAGGCCCTTTGAGTTTGTAAAACTTTTTAATTACGAATAGTTAAATCTTCAGTTTTTAAGATTTTTTTTATATTTTTCGGGTACGTATTCAAGAGGGAGAGGATCTTTTCCGGAATCCGCTTTAGTCAGTTTGCTAAGAAGGTTGGCAATTGATTCTTGGGTTAAATGAAATTTCTCTGACAGTTCTTCATGTATTTCATGATTTTTAAGACCATCTTTTTTTGCCAGGTTAGCGTCTCTTTGTATTTTTAAATTCCTAAAGTTATTCTCAATATTACCAAATATTGGCCTTGGTGCCCCCTTTTTGCCTTTTTTGCGTAGCCTTGTTTCAATATATCCATCACACAAATAAATTATCAATATCTCTGGAATAGGTAGCTTAGGGGGCCTGTGGCGAACAGCCTGGGCCACTTCCTTTCTGGGCCACTCAATACCAGCAAGTACCAGAATAGCCATAAAGGCAAGGGTTTCCCTAAAGTAATAAATACGTCCCATCTCGTCTAAATTTGAAACAGAAACATCGTACTTTTGAGCAAGTTCTTCCATTGTTGCATTTGGATCATCACCAAAGAAAAATGGATAAGCAAGATCGATGAACTCTTTTTTTAACAGACGCTCCTTTTCATACTTGGCATCGTTACTCATTCCGAACCACCTTTCTCATGGGGATAACCTTCCCGCCCTCTTTCAGATTGTCTAAATAATCTGCCCATACCTGCATCATTTCCGCTCTTTCTGGCAAATAATGGGCATGATTATAAGCAGCCCGGACGCCATTTGGATCCTTGTGAGCCAATTGAGCTTCAATTAATTCTGTTTTCCACCCAAGCTCATGCAAAAGGGTAGAAGTCATTCCACGGAAACCATGACCGGACATTTCTTCCGTGCTGTATCCCATCCGACGCAGGGCGGACAAAATACCATTGTTACTCATTGGGCGGGCAGATGTACGGGGGGAAGGGAAAAGATATTTACCGCCGCTTGTTTTTGGTTTTAAATCAATGATAATTTCAAGCGCCTGCCGGGACAGCGGAACAATGTGTTTTATTCGGCCCTTCATTTTTTCCGGGGGTATTGTCCAAACCTCCCGGTCAAAATCAATTTCATCCCATTCCGCATGGCGCAATTCACCAGGCCGGACAAATACCAGGGGGGCTAACCTTAATGCCGCCCTGGTGACAGCAGTGCCAACATAATCATCAATGGCCCGCATCAACGCTCCCACTTCTTTTGGATCGGTAATGGCAGCCATGTGTTTGGCCTTGGTAGGTATCAATGCACCACGCAGATCCCTGGCCGGATCAGAATGGAGTATCCCACAAGCGATACAATATCTGAAAACTTGGGAACAAATAGTTTTGATTCTGTGTGCGCTTTCAATAGCGCCTCTGGATTCAACCCGCTGGCAGAGAATTAACACTTCCCGTGCTGTTATATCTGAAACGTGTCGGTCTTTGAGATAGGGAAGGATATCACGATCCAAGCGAGATTGAACCGTTCGTTCATGGCCCTGGGTCCAATTTTGTTTTGATACCCATTCATTTGCCAGGGCACCAAAAGAATTTTCATAAACGGCTGATCTTGTAGCTTTGGCAAGTTTTTTTTCAAGGCCGGGGTCCATCCCTTCGTCAAGTTGTAACCGGGCGGCATGATGTTTATTTCGAGCTTCTTTCAATGTAAGATCAGGATAAGAGCCGATAGCAAGAGTTTTTTGTTTACCCCCGTATCGGTAATTATACCGCCAGTACCGTCCAGATTTGTTAACCAGCAGGCACAACCCTTCCCCATCTGATATTTTGATTTGCTTTTTGTTAGGGGGGAGCTTTGCAGCCTGCACATGCATTGATGTTAATTTCCCCATTTTCCACCTCCGTTTGTTGGTATCTAATCCCTTTGCCTGATGGTACTTTCTTTGTATGGGCAAATAATCCAGCAATAAAGGCTTTCAAGCATATTGTTGGTACCTAAAATCATATAAATGACCACGTACCAACATAGATACCAACAAAATTATGGTATGTCAAATTCCAACCCCAGTTAACTATGGTTGGAATTCTCTGAACAAATTGTATTTTTTTGAATTATTTCAGTTACTTGAGGTTGACTTTGCGTAACCAAAAAAAGTGAGGTGGTGGAGGCGGCGGGAGTTGAACCCGCTCCCATCTTCTGAAAACCCTGCCAATAAAGGCCGAAAAAATATTGTGTCACTTATCTGTCACTTTTACTCCTATCGTCTCTTATAAAAAAACCATATGGGATTGTCAATCATTGGATTACGTTAAATAGACAAACTATATATTTATCCCGAAAATTTGATTATCAATTCAAAAACCATCTTCATTAGTTAAAGCATCCACACTTCAACAAAAAAAAGACAACACCTCACAACTTCAAGTTGTTAAGTAACTAATATCATTTGATATATTACAAAATATCTATATTATGGGAACAAAAAATTTGTAATTATTTACCATGATCTCAGTGCATGAGGTTGCCGCTAAGCAGCTGGAGCAAAAGAGAACAAAACAGATCAAATTGACCTTTGTATGGGGATGGGGAATTTAATCTGAAATAAAATTTTTTAATCGCTCACATCAGCCATGATGCGAGCTTTTTTTATGCCAAAAAATTGTCCCATTGGGACATTTGGGACAAATTATTTCCACAAAACAATTTTAACGCCAGCGTTTGCCGGCAAAAAACCGGGAAGGAGAAAAAATGACAGAAGCAAAAGTTGAGAGCACTTCAGATTCGCCTGAAGTAAAAACGAAAAAGGATGAAAAGACAGCAGAATTTAATTTCCCGCTGCATGACATAGGGAATGCAGAGAGATTCGTGCAGCAGCACGGTGGAGAAATTAGGTACTGCCCGGAATTGAAGGCTTGGTTGATCTATACCGAGGGACAATGGGCGATACAGCGTAGCAAAACTTGGTTGTATCAGATGGCCAAACAAACCATTCAAAGCATGTGCGAAGAAGCGAAAAAAGAAGACCTATCGACTGGTCAGAAAGAAGACTTAACCAAGCATGCGAACTCATCATCGTCAAAAAGCCGCATGACTGCCATGCTTGATTTGGCCAGTATGGAGTCAACAATCCAGGCCAGTACCAACCTTTTTAATAAGAACCTCTGGCAACTGAACTGTTCAAATGGCACGCTGAACCTGCAAACAAAGGCTTTACAAACTCAGCAGTCCTTTGACTTCATAACCAAGAAAATTACAACCCCTTATAATAAGGATGCAGGATGCCCGGAATGGAATAGCCTGCTTGACAAGGTTATGAATGGTGACCAGGAAAAAATCAAATTTCTACAACGGATTTTTGGTTATGCCCTCACCGGAGAAACCAGCGAACAGTGCCTGTTTATTTTTTATGGCTCTGGGGCTAACGGCAAATCCACGATCATTGAAGCGTTTCGGGATTTGTTGGGCGAGTATGCCATGAACATGTCGGCAGAGTCTTTGCTCCAGTCAAAAGCCATGATCCGAAATGACATCGCAAGGCTTAATGGTGCCAGGTTCGTGTCTGCTGTGGAAATTGGAATAGACAAAAAGCTCAATGAGTCCTTGGTCAAGCAATTGACCGGTGGCGACCAGGTAACCGCAAGGTTCCTCTACCGGGAACACTTTGAATACAAGCCAGAGTTCAAGCTGATCATTGCTGCGAACCATAAGCCGGAGATCAAAGGGGTTGATAATGGCATCTGGCGCCGGATATACATCATTCCCTTTGACGTGACCATCTCCTCAGACGAGATAGATAAGGGCCTGCCAGCCAAATTAAAGCAGGAGCTTCCCGGAATACTGGCCTGGGCGGTTCAAGGTTGTTATGACTGGCAGGAACAAGGTTTGAATCCCCCTGATAGCATCCTGTCAGCCACTGATAATTACCGAGCGGAGATGGATATTATTGCAGGCTTCATTGAGGACCTCTGTGAAACTGGTCCTGGCAAAAAGATTCCGCTTGGTGATCTTTATACCAGCTATCAAGAATGGGCGGATAAGGCCTGCCAAGATGCCCTGGGGAAAAAAGAGTTCGGCAATCTTATGCGCCAGAAAGGATACTCACAAATGAAAAGCGGTGGGGTCAGATACTGGACGGGCATCTCAATCGAGAAGAAAGAGGCCTGAAAGCTAAAAATAACCCCAGACAACAATTTTCCGACGACAGTGCTGCCTTTTGGCGGCTTTTTTTATTTTAAGGAGGTGGTGAAACACATGACCGTTTAAAAACGAAAACCAAACAACTTGTATTCACAAAGGCTTGTTCCCATCTGGGTTCAAGCCTTTGTTATTTTAAACCAGTGAAAAAAAAAGGAGTTTTCAAAATGAATGAATTTGTAAGAAAAGAGTCACACGAGATTATGGAAATTTCACCGTATGACATTTTGGCAGATGAAGGATTGCGCCCACGCGCGACAACATATGAGTTGACCATTTATGAATATGCAGAGGCTTTGGAAAAAGGCATAACACTCCCACCAATTGACATCTATTCTGATGGGAAAGTCTATCTTCTCGCTGATGGATATTACCGCTTGGAGGCCTACAAGCTTGTAAAGTTTGATAGTATCCCTGCGATTGTGCATCAGGGCGGCAGGAAAGAAGCCTTAATCCA
>Ga0180732_1001980_pt1 | contig 11597 bp, 21 predicted proteins | sample KR11_01MetaG_FD_148674 | JGI IMG/M metagenome (GOLD analysis project Ga0180732, IMG submission 148674) | Groundwater microbial communities from the Olkiluoto Island deep subsurface site, Finland - KR11_0.1 MetaG | ecosystem: Environmental > Aquatic > Deep subsurface > Groundwater | place...
ATGTTTTGTCTTTCGTGGCATATGTTTACATGCTGTTGGAGTCGTTACTTTGGCTTTCCCAACATGACATCTTGCCTTGACGACAACAAAATGACCTTTCTTATGCACAGAAGATGTGCACGATTTTGATTTTGTCTTTGATTTCCTATGCTTTACCATAATTTATTATCTCCTTATTTGAAATATTAATTATCGCTTTCTTTTTCGGCACTTGCCATTTCTCATGACACATCGGCACTTTGATTTCTTAGCCATATAATTCACCTCATTAATATTATTTCTTCTTAGTCTTTCTCTTTAAACATGATCTTTTTTTGTATCCTTTTACTTTCGTTACTCTACCACTTTTCGTCTTGTGATAGATTGAAATTTTGTGACATCCTTTGCCACCTTTCGTCTTTTTCGATTTTGGTCCTTTTGGTCTTCCTACTTTTGCCATGTGTTACCTCCAATGTTATTTATGTCATTTATTCTTTAATCAGAAACAGGCTTTGTGTTTTTTTCCTGTTATTTTTTGGATTCTTCCTTTTCGTCTGCGATATACAGTTACATCATCGCAACCATATACTTTACCATATTTGGTTTTAGAACCTGGTGGTCTTCCTGGTTTTCTATGTCTTGCCATATTTTACCTCATTTTCTTAATTTTGGCACTTACACATTTTCTGAAGGCTTTTCCTTTCTTACCTTTGCAAGCTTTCGCTGCTTTAGCAAGTAATGAGCCTCTGCCACGGTGTCCTTTTTTGTGTCCACCTTTATGTTCTGCTCCATCTGGGAGCGTACAACATTTCATTTGTTTTCACGTTCCTTTTAGTTTATTTATCTTTACATCTTTTATAAAACAACAAAAAATTGAATTATTTAATCATTAATTAATCAAAAATAGTCTTCTTTTCTCATTTGACCAGTTTTCTTAATGGAAGTTACTTTACAATAATCACCAGCAATTTTTCTAACTTTATGCACATCAGTTGTCGGAACTTTCATGTCAACTTTAACATTAGTGTCAGTGTAGTATATGTCATTATCTGTCAGATTTTGTGTGAGATTATCGATTACCATACCATCACATTTGAGTGTGATTTTCTTTAATTGTATTGTTTTCTTTGTCATTTATATCATTCCATCAATATTTAACACTTTACTTTTTTCATTTGAATTTTTGTATCAGTTCCTTTATATTGTTTTCTTAAATCTTTAAGAATTTTGTCAGCTGAATTTTTGTAAGGAGTTTCGTGTATCATTTCTTTTCCCACTGAGATTTGATATTGCTTTTTGCATCTATGATGTGTCATAATTAATGATTAAGTTTTAAGATTTCTAATATGATAACTTTCCCATTCTTCTTTTGGATGCAACACTAAATATAATTGTGGTTCTTTACATTTCATTTTACCATTCTTTTTTATCAATTCGTCAAAATTGCAACCAGAATAAACAAAATGATCGTTTACCTCGGTCAATTTTAGGTCAGCATCTTTCGGATCATTCCACAACACAGCCATGTATTCTTTACCTTTTCTTTCTGTGTAATGAAATTCTGGAATGCTGAAAGTTTCTCCATCAATCTCATCGTCAGGAAGTGACCAATAAGTTATTTTATCCCCATCTGAGTCGGTAATTGTCAATATAATTGGGAAAAGACAAGGGCATGTAATATTGTATCATCTCTTATGTGTTAAATAGAATTGTAGTTAAGCGGCGGGCTACTTATAATCAACTATAAGTCAAAATAGTATATATATTTTGGGTTTAAAACACGTATGGCACATGCTTCCACATCAAAAAACAGAGTATTTATATTTAAAAAGTTATAAAATTAGAAAATTAAATAATTTCTTATATTGTTAGTCATAATAATTACAAATGTCATTTAAATAATGTTGTAACGACAACTTAAATCCATTTTTCATTAAAATACCTTTATTTCTACATGATTTTGACAAGTTGTTCCAAGTTACGTTTCCAACTTTTAATTGAATGTAACTTTCTTTTCCAACAATTTTTGGTATTTTATTTTTGTTCATTAAACCATTAGTCTTTGTGGTTTCTATCCATCTGTCTATAATTATAGATATAAAATCTTTTTCATTTATTGAATCTGATGAAATCATTAGTAAAGTATTTAGTGGATACTTTATTTCTTCGTCAACATCAATTCTTACTATTATTAACGGATTTTCATCGTCACAGAAAGTCATTCCTTTTTTATAATAAATATCTGAAGGAACATTTCTTTTGTGTGTGTTATCTTTTTCTAATTTCAATATTTTATTTATAGTGTCATACTCACGATCAAAGTATAGTGTAATGAGTTTTTGTAGTATCTCTGTCGGATCAAGTTTGACATCTACATTTTCCACAAAGTACATTTAGTAAATCCTCAATTATTTCATCTCTCTTATAAGTTTATCCCACTTCAAAGCAATCTGATTCCATGTATATGGCTTAACGAACTCAAGACAATTTTCTGAACACTTTTTTCTCAGTTCTTTGTTTGTATAGATCTCTTTCATTTTAGTGGAGAGATCTGAAATATCAACTAATTGACGAGTTATCTCTGCACTAATTAAGTCATTATCTCCGATTTTAGCAAGGAGTCCTCTTTGATTGGTAGTTTTCGTTTGTGGTTGATCAATTCCTATTAGTTCTGTCATGCTTGTACAATCGGTAGCAATTACAGGTTTCCCACATACCATACTCTCAAGAATTGGTAGTCCAAATCCTTCTGAACTTGATGCGGTTACTCCTACGTCTGATAAATTGTATAATCGACATAAGGCTTCTTCTGACCCACCAGATGAACGCCATCCATTATATGAGAATGATACATTATCTTGTATCCCAAATTTATTTAACAAAGTAAGAATATTAATTCCAGTATTTGATTGAGGTTGTGTATGTAGATGCAGATGTAATCTATCTTTCATTTGTTTTGAATCTAATAATAATGAAAATGCCTTTAGTAATCTATCTATCTTCTTCCTTAATCGATGATTTTGACCCACAAATAAGTACACAAATTTATTGGTAAATTCTTCTTTCAATCTATAAATTGGCAAATCGTTCATTTCTGTCCATTTATTATTTATGTATTTACAGAATAATGTCGTTTCATCTTTAAATTTTGGACAGAATAATTGCTCATTTAATGGAACATTACAGTTATAACATCCACATAATTTCCTTGGATCAGTTGATTCTTTTCCTACTTCAGTTGAATAAAAACAATATCGAGATGTTATTTCACTATTACTCAAAGGTTTAAATACGTTTTCATTATATCCATGATAAATATATCCAGTTGACTGAATGTCATGTCTTACCATTTCATTAAATCCATATGAACATTGTGCGATGACTTTACCACCATTTATTACGACTGAATTTAAGTCATGAACTATACTGTATGGTATTCCAAGATCTTCAATTGGTGTATATGTAATAGTACGAGGAAATACTTTTATTAGTTGAGAAATGTCACTATACATCTCTCCAACATATATTACAACATCAGGATTAACTTTCATTAAATTATCTTTAAATTGACTTTCTTCGTCTACAAATGACATAATGGGATAACTTATGATTCCATAAGTATATTCTGGAGAAATCGATGTTTGCATCCCAGACATTGTAACTTCATGACCCAATTTCCTTAGTTCATATGATAAGTTCTTCGTAACGTTAGCAAATCCAGAGTTGGTTTTTAAAGAATTCGATAGAAAGTGTATTTTCATATTTATTTTCCTATGTCACTAACCAACTGAAACGTCCATATTGTCTTGTTTAATATTTCTTAGTTTATTTTGAAGTTCATCTGTAATCTCAGTCATTATATTTTAATTCCTCCGTCAACTTTTCTTGCTATTTTTAATGGATTACTCTTGACATCCCTCGCTGCTTTAGTTATGTCATGAAGCATTTTTTTCTGTTCTTCTTGTTCATATTTCTCAATAAGATGAGGATGTTCAATGAGGTGTTGAGCTAAGAATACTCTCAGTTGTTCATCTGACAATAAGGACATTCTTCTAATGTAGTTTATTTGACTTTCAATCATACTTTGTATTTTTGGATTTAACGTGTCTAATGTCATATTTAATCAACCCTAATACATCTTACATCTTTTGATCTGATATCACAGCATCTAATAAAGCATGATGGAGTTTGTTCGTGTGGTGGGTGATGTTCACATTTACTGCATTTATACTGTTCGTCATCATTTCTTGGTTTAAACTTACATTTGCATTCCATTTATTATTCCTCTTTCTCAGATTTAGGTTTCCATTTACAATCTTCATACATTATACATGAAGCACACGGTTCTTCGTTTGAAAGTATTTTTTCATATTCACAGGTTGTGCATATATGATTCTTGAAGCAGTAAGAATCATTGTCATGTTCTACATTTTCTAATAACATATTTGTTCACGTTCCCATTTACAATTTTTATCTTTGATATGAATTCCAACACAATTAATACATGGAGTTTTGCCAAAAGGTGTTTTCTTATGTTTACAATTTGTACATTTATGATTCTCAAAACAATGTGAATTATTATCGTGGTGTATTTCTTCTTTCATCGATGACATTTTTCTTCTTTAAAATTTATCTATATCTGTCAAGTCTAACTCTTTTCCTGTAATCAATTCCTTTATAATAAATGAATATCCTATATCCCCTTGGATTTCGTATATATATCTTAATTGTGGAAAATACATATCTTCAATTCTTATTTCTTCAATCCATTTATTGAGTTTCTCTTTTTCGTCACAATCCATATTAAATAACATATTTTCCCCTACATAATTTTAACTAATTTATATCCTTTCTTTCTAAGTTCAATCAATTTACCCAAAGAAAGACCTGTGTCATGTCTCAATTTTTTCATTTCCTGTAAGTCTCTTTTTTCTTCTTCTATTGTTAGTATTGTCTCAGACATTGTTTTGTTGTATCCTTCGTCATTATTTATTGTATAGATGTAACAGTGTTTTTACTGTAATTCTTGGTTTGTAATTGTCTAATGAGTTAATTATCATTTCGTCATCTAAATCATTTACATTTATCCATTCGATTGATGAACTTGGGGCTTCAACTTGAATGTGAGTACATTTCAAATTTACATCTACTATTTTCATTGTTGATTCACTAAGATTTTTTGATATTATCTCTTTTCCAATCAGTAAGGTTGGATTGAGTTCAAGTATTTCCAAAATTCTGCTTTTTTCTATGGCTATCATTTCGTGTGTTCCTCCGTTTGTTGATTTTATTGAACCATAATCTACTTTTACATTTATTTTTGGTAGTTATGGTATTATTATTTCAGGTTTATTCATATATTTCTTTTATAGTTTCTGTTATTTTATTTAATTCTGATGAATTCAAACCCGGATGTACAGGTAACGATAACACTTCGGTAGACAATTTTTCTGATATAGGAAATGAATTATTATATCCTAATTTTTTGTAAAATGGTTGTTTGTGAATCGGAGTGGGATAGTAAATTCCAGTTACAATTTCTTTTTCACTTAGAATTTTTTCAATTTTTTCTCTTGATATGATGTTATTGTTGATTTTTAGTGTATATTGATGGAATACATGTTTACATCGTTTGTCGATATGTGGAATTGTTAATCCATGTATATTACACAATTTATTACTTATATATTTAGCATTTTTTATTCTTTTTTCGTTGAAATCGTCAAGTTTTTGTAATTGAACAAGTCCTATTGCAGCGGATATGTCAGTCATTCTCATATTGTATCCAAGTATTTCATGAAAGTATCGTTTACTTGAACCATGTGATCGTATCATTTTTGCACGTTTGACGATATTTTTATTGTTGGTTGTTATCATTCCACCTTCCCCTGTTGTCATGTTTTTCGTAGGATAAAAACTGAATGTGCCAGTTTCAAATGAACCAACTTTTTTATTATTAAATTCTGCACCATGAGACTGACATGCATCTTCAATAACAATAAGATTATAATCTTCTGCAATTTCCATAATTACATTCATGTCTGACGGATGACCATAGAGATGTACTGGAATAATGGCTTTTGTTTTTGATGTAATTTTCTCTACAATGCTTTCGGGTTTTATATTAAATGTTTTTTCATCAATATCTGCAAAAATTGGTGTTGCTCCAGTGTGAAGGATGGAGTTTGCAGTTGCGATAAACGAGAAAGGTGTTGTTATAACTTCATCGCTATTACCAATATTATGTGCAAGAAGAGAAATGTGGAGAGCTGCAGTTCCGGAATTTACAGCAATAGCATAATCTGTTCCAATATATTTTGCAAAATATTCTTCGAAATTTTTTACTTTTTGTCCTTCTGCTATGTTACCAGATTTCATTACTTCAGCGACAGCATTAATTTCATCTTCGCCTATCAATGGTTTGGATAATTGAATCATATTTAATCAAATGTTATTCAATACTTTAAGATATTGTGGCAATTCCTTAATTTTCGCAGGGAATCCTATTGCTAATTTCCATGGTGGTACGTCTTTTGTTACAAGAGCACCAGCTGAAATAAATGCACCTTCTCCAATTTCGATGTTTGGAAGGAGTGTGGAATTTGCTCCTATCGATACACCTTTATGAATCATAGCTCCCTTAATATCTGACTTTTTTCTAATTGGATATTTATCATTTGACATAACAACACATGGTCCGATGAATACGTTATCTTCAATTGTCACATTAGTAGGAATGTAAACATTCCCTTGAATACTTATATTATTTCCTATTGTTGTATGTCCATCAATAATAGTATTTGTTCCAATTAGAACATTATTTCCTATTGTTGTTTTTTCTCTTATTATCACATTATGACCGGTGCGAAAATTATTTCCTATTTTGACATCAGTATATATTACAGAATTCGATCGTATTATAGCATTTTCACCAATTGTTGTGTGTTCGAGAACATTAACATCATCATGTTTCATAATCTCAGTTGTAGGATGATTGATAATTACAGAATTATCAATGATTGAATTTTTTCCGATGTAATTTGTATTAATCATTTTATACATTACCGATATTTTTTCTTTCTTGTAATAAATCGAATTCAATTTCTTGATTAAATTTCAGTGTTTTATTACTTTTGAAATGTTCAATTAATGCCCAAGAGCCAGGCGTTTCAGTATTGAATATGTCTTTAGTTACACGTTGAATTTCATCAGGATTAGTATTTAGTCCACATCTACCTTTTCCACCTAATCCCATGATCAATCTGCCCTTGACATTAACATTTTCCCATCCGAGATCTGTGTAACTTATTTCTTTAAATTTTCCTTTTTGCATTGGAATTGCATCGTGTGTCATGTGATACACTGCCATGTCAGGATCATTTACGAAGTAAAATTTTCTACCAACTCTGTCGAGAGCATATCCCATTAATACATCTTCTTCTCTTGTTAAGTCTGCAATTTCCCAGAAACCATTTACTTTTATGATATCTTCCAATGGTGCAGAAGCATTTGCGGTAAAAAATTGATCACAATGACATATACCAACTCGATGTCTTGGATCTCTTGTTTTTATAAGTTCATCTATGTTTTCTGGATATGGTGGATTTCTATATTCGAGACGTGTAATTCCACCTATATGTGTGATTCTTGAGTTATCCTCATACAAGTTCCACACTTTTTCAATATATTTGGGTTTTATGTAAGAAAAATCATCTATAAATATTACTAATTTGCCTTTTGCATGTATTAATCCTGTGTTTCTCGCACAACCCATATTTGCATTACATCTATAATGTGGAGTTTTGGATCTCATCCATTTTACATTTAGATTGTTGGTTTTTCCAAAACTTTCTACTTGTTCTTTTCTGCTATCAATACAATCATCTATAATTATAATTTCAAATTCTTCTTTTGGAAAAGTTTGCTTGGCAAAACTTGGAAGTTGGAAATCAATTAACTTTTCTCCAGGACGGAGTGTTGGAATTATTACACTAACTTTCATCTTAATTACCTGATTTTAGATTATTTAATGTATATATAAGTTCATCTCTTGCTTGTTCAATATCTGATTTAGTCATTTCTTCTGTTTCTATAACAACATTTCCTTTTAAATCTTTTCCAATCATTTGATATTGACTAAGATCTCTTGTAAGAATTTTCAAACCAAATTCTTCTGGATTATTCCACGCATCGCTTCCAGGAAATGGTGTAAATACACTAACATTCCAGAAATCTGGAGGACATTGTTTCAAGAGATTTTTTGTTTCTTCTATAGTTTCAAATGTTTCACCAGGACTTCCAACTATAATTCCAACTTTAAGTTGTGTGTATTTTTTTATCATTTTCATTGCTTTGAGATTTTGTTCCACAGTTGTGTTTTTTCTGATTATATTTAATATTTTTTGACTACCACTTTCTATTCCAATTATTATTTCTTTGCAACCACTATTTTTCATAGCTAAAAGTAAATCTTCATCGACTGTATCTGCACGAGTTAAACATCTCCATGATATATTCAGTTTTTCAAATTCTTCACACATTTTCATTACTCTTTTATGATTTAAACAGAATGTATCATCGTGAAAGTTAAATCCTCTATAACCTAAAGTATTAATTACATGTTTAATTTCTGCAATTACATTTTCAACACTTCTATATCGTACATGTCTTCCAAACACACAATGGCTACTGCAGAAAATACATTTTCCAGGACATCCTCTTCCTGTTATTATTGAAACTGCAGGAGTTAATAATTCTTCACCTGCCATAATTCCACGTTTATATCTTGACCAATTAATCAAATGTCTTGATGGAAAAAGAATTTCATCTATATTTTTTACAGGTTCTCCTTTTATTATTTTATTGTACCTCAATATATTTGGATTTTTTAGTATTTTTTCCAATATTATTTCACCTTCTCCCACGATAACGGCATCAAATTTAGTGTTGTATATATCATTTGGACATGCAGAAATATGAGAACCACCACAAATTTTCCATTTATCAGGAAATTCTTTATGTAATCGTTCACTTAGTTTTAAGGTGGTTGTCCATTGTGGTGATGATGATGTAACGGCATATATATCAGCATCAGGAAGTTTATCTTGTAAAGTTTCCATGTGAACAATTTCTGCTTCCCATCCACAATGTTCTGCAACTGCAGCAAGATACATCAAAGGAAAAGGTGGATCAAGTTGATCCTTAAGAAATCCAATTGGAGGTTCTATTAAACATATTTTTTTATTTATCATTTCTCAACCATGATATATATTTTATTAACCCTTCTTCTAAAGAAACTGTTGGTTTGTAACCATAAGAATTTGCAAGTTTTATATCAGATTCTAATTTAAATACATTATTAATTCTTGGCTTTGTGTACACAATGGCTTCTTTGTTTTTTTCTTTATCATATATTTTGAGTAACGTTAAAGCAAGATCATTTATAGTTGTAGCATAACCATTTCCAATATTTACAATTTCTCCATTTTCAAGAGTCGATAATAGAAGTATTCCATTTACAGTATCTGAAACATAAGTAAAGTCACGACTTTGTTCACCATCACCTTCTATTATTAGAGGTTCATCTTTTTCGAGTCTGTTAATAAATGCAGTTATAACTGCAGCGTATTGATCATTTCTGTGATTTGGTCCATATACATTAAATGGTCTAATTATAACAGCACGAAGACCATAATATTTGTTGAAGAACTTTACATATTGTTCACCCATTAGTTTAGAAAGACCATAAATTGACTGTGGTTCAGTTGGATGATTTTCTGCCATTGGAGAAATTTGACATGATCCATACACTTCACTTGAACTTATATGTATCAATTTTTTGCGTGATTTACATGTTGCATAACAAACATTAAACGTTCCACCTAAGTTTACATCAGTTGCTAAAGTGGGAGTAGAATTACACATAACTAAGCATTGAGCAACAAGGTGAAATACTCTATCATTCTTAGGTACAATTTTCTGTATTAAATTTATATCACAAACGTCGCCTTTTATAATTTGTATGTCATTAATACAATCCGATAAATTTTCTATTTTTCCAATTGAAAAATTGTCAAGAACTGTGACTTCATCACCTTTTTCAACTAATTTTTTAACTAAATTGCTTCCGATAAATCCTGATCCACCGGTTACTAATGATTTCATATTTTAATTACCTCAATTATTATCTTTCTTTAATTTCTTTTATTGTTTTAACGAGTCCTTCTTTAATTCCATTTTTTGGTTTCCAACCTAAAATCGAGTTAATTTTACTAATGTCTGCTTGAATGTGGTTTAAAAATTTTGGATGATCTGTATTGTAGTGTATTTGGGTTTCGTTATTTGTAAGTTTGTTTACTAATTTTGCTAATTCATTCATAGAAATTGATTTTCCACTTCCAACATTAAAAATTTCGTTTTTAGCTTTTTCGTTCATTACTAACATAAAAGCATCTGCGAAATCTTCAACATATGTAAAATCTAATGATTGTGTTCCATTATCATGTATTTCTAATGATTCTCCGTTAATAGCTTTTCTAATCCATGTAGATAAAACAGAAGTGTAGAGTTCATCTGGATATTGACGACCTCCATAAACATTGAATAGTCTTAGAATTGTGTAATCTATTTTATGTGGATATATAGATTGAAGAATTTTTTCACTCGACAATTTTGTGACACCAAGAAGGTCTTTTGGATTCGTGAGATCATTTTCGTTTATTGGATTTTTATCAACATCTCCATATACGAAACTTGATGATGCATATATTATTCTTTTTACATTGTTGTGTACACACGCTTCTCTGAGATTCCATGTACCTTTAATATTTACATCTATCGTTAGTTCAGGATATTTTGTACAATAATGACTGACGATTCCTCCAATGTGAAATACAATGTCAACATCTTTTGTTGCAAGTAATAGTGAATCATAGTCTAATAAATTTCCTTTTACTACGATAGCCTTTTTGTTTACAATAGAAGGATGGTTATTGCTTCGAAACCCACTTACTAAAACTTTTGTTTCAATTCCACTATCAATTAACTTGTCGACGACATACGATCCTATGAAACCCGCACCTCCCGTCACTAATGCTTTCATATAAATGTTCCTTTTTTATATCTTTCGTCGCCTAATATTCTTTTGTTTCTTTCTTCTCTTAAATCAATTTTTTCAATATGGGTTCTCCAGAAATCAAACATTTCTTTCGTGCTTTTATGAGTAGTCAACGATTTTTGTATTCCTTTTTCTTTATCGGTTATCCATGAATCATTCGATGGTTCATAATAATAGTCTTCTTTATGTTCAAATGGATATTGCCATGGGTGATTCTTCATACAAAATTCTTTCATAATACAATATTGAACACAATATACTTCCTTACACCATTTTATGTCTTCATCTATATTCTCATGATCATTTGCGACATAGTGATTAAATTGTCTTGACCAATGTATGAGTGGATAATTACATTTAATAGATTCAGTCTTTTTTAGAAAATTTGAACTCCATCTGTGATCATTTAGTAATCGAATTATAAATAAATCTTTAAAAAGACCAAATTTACCACATCCTGCTAATTGGAGTCTTGAACCAACATCACAGTCAAATAATGCTT
>Ga0180732_1001981_pt1 | contig 11595 bp, 13 predicted proteins | sample KR11_01MetaG_FD_148674 | JGI IMG/M metagenome (GOLD analysis project Ga0180732, IMG submission 148674) | Groundwater microbial communities from the Olkiluoto Island deep subsurface site, Finland - KR11_0.1 MetaG | ecosystem: Environmental > Aquatic > Deep subsurface > Groundwater | place...
CCAACTTCCCATGTCACACTTGTTTCTGCTTCGTTTCCAAATTGATCAACACATCTTACAAAATATGTATTTGTTCCAAGTGGTAGACCCATAAGTGGTGTTGTGTGAGTTAAACCACCTGTACTATCCATTATATCAGTTGGACCTGTTGTTAATCCAAAATAACAAGTTGTTGCTTCATTTGTAGTAACGTCTAGAGTTGTATCATTTGTAGTATAATTAATAGGCCATGTAATTGTAACTATTGGAATACCTGTATCAACTATATTTACTGTTCGAGTTACTTGTACAGCTGTATTTCCGTTAGCATCTGTAACGTCATAAGTAACAATGTATGAACCAAGAGTGTTTACATCAACTGCACTCGAGTCAATAATTATACTTGCACTTATATCTCCATCATAATTATCTAAAGCTGTTGCGCCAAGTTCTGTGTAAACAGATCCAATTTCTATAGTCTGTGGATTTACACCAACCAATGTAATTACTGGTAATGTTGTATCAACAATGTTTACTGTTCTAGTTACTTGAGTTGCAGCGTTTCCATTTGAATCAGTTACATCATAAGTTACTATGTATATTCCAACAACAGATGTATCAACTGGATCAACAACAACTATACTTGCTGTTAAATCGCCATCAAAAATATCTGAAGCTGTTGCACCTACATCTGTATAAACAGATCCAACTTCTTGTGTAATTGGTGTTGAACCTAAAAGGGTTATTACTGGTGCTGTTGCATCTTGAATCGTAATTGTAAATGTTTCTGGTATTGCTACATTACCTGCTACATCAGTCTTTGAACACGTAACTGTTGTTACTCCTAAAAAGAACGTTGAACCCGAAAGTACATCACATGTTGAATCAATATCACCATCTACAAGATCATGAGATGTAGGAATAGTAAATGTTACAACTTCGCCTGATGGGTTTGTTGCTTCTACAATTATATCAACAACATTATCAATTGTTGGTACTGTTGTATCTTGAATCGTAATTGTGAATGTTCCTATTCCTGTGTTTCCTGCAACATCAGTTGCTGTACATGTTACTGGTGTTGTTCCTAAAGTAAAAGTAGAACCCGAATCTGGTGTGCATGTTGGAGTTATAGCTCCGTCAACATTATCTAAAGCTGTTGATACGAATGTAACAACTTCGCCTGCTGGGTTTGTTGCTTCTATTGTCATGTTTGCTGGTACTGTTACTACTGGTACTACATCGTCTGCTATAACATTAACATCCGCCCATACTCCTGGACTTGCCCCACCCGAATGATCTGTTGCCACTGCTCTATATGAATATGAACCAGGAACACTTTCAGTTATATTTTCTGTAACCGTACATGTTATATCCACGCCAAGACACGGATAAGTATACTCATTACCAAGATTCATATTTCTTAAAATAATTGAATTCAAATCAACATCATCTGTTGCTGTTATTGTAACAGAAATTGGTTGATTAATGTAAGCAGTTGCTGGCATTGTAAAAACAGTTATTGTTGGTGCGACACCTGCTACTGTAGGTGCTGATATATCTGATCCTATAGCCATAACTGGAAATATCATACTAAAAATAACAAAAGCCAATGCTGCAAATAAAAATTTTCTCATTTTATTCACCCACCCACATTATCTTTTATTTTGAAATACAAAGACGATGGTATTTTAACGTCTAAGGTATCTGTGATTGTAACACCAGTATCTTTATTTTCCAGATACCAAACGAATTGAGTGTCCATATTTACTAGATAATCGCCTTCTGCATTTTTTGCTGGGTTCATTTCTGCTTTAACTATATCCCAACCGGCATCTTTTCTAATTTCAATATATGCAGGAATAGCCAGTAATTTATTTTTTTCTTCATTAGTTAATGGACTTGGTAATGGTGGTATACCGTCTGATGTATTTGCATCATATTCGAAAAGATAATCTAAATCTCTAGCTGAAAGTCCAGTTGGTGCTCCGTTATTATAAACTGTTAAATTATACTGTGCCCAAATGTCCTGTAAATTAGCAATTGCCTGTGCGTGAGTTACGTTCTGCTGTTCCATCATGTCCTGGAACTGTTGATATAAATCATCCATTTCTTGAAGATGTGTATCATTTGACTGGCCCCAATTATCATTTGTTACATTATAAGCATTGTATATGTATTGGAATCTTTCTACCGTTTGATTTAAAAGATTGTAAATGTCTGAATAATTATCACTTGTTACATTCAATAAATTTTGAAGATATGTTACATTTACACCCATATCAACAAGCTTCTGAGTTAGAGCACTGTTATTAGCATTTGAACTAGCCAACTGTGTATTTGTATAATTAAGTGCTGCAAGTGCTGCTGATTCGTTTGCAGATGCATTGTCTCGTTGACGTTCACTATTATCAACAAGCTCATCTTTGTCCTTATTTAGATTATTAATATGATTAAGACCAGTAAGTATTCCTGCGCCAGCAAGTATTCCTACTGCCAACTCTTCTTTCCAGTAAGCAACATACCACGGTGCTCTAGCTATGTTTAATACTCCTTCTTTTTTTGGTATTTTATTTGTTTTTGCCATAATTATCACTTCAATTTATATGCTAAGCTAAGTATCTCAGCTGTTTTAGCATCAATTTTTCCATATTCTTTAATTTTGATATCTTTTCCTTCGTAAGTAAATTCAAACTTTTTATTAACCTTAGCCATTGTTTTTAATTCATCAGCAGTTTCTTTAGACATGTGTGTAACGTTTTGTAAATATACTGCTTTGTTTAAAGCATTTGCAATTTTTCTATAAGGCAAATCTGGAATATCTGATTCTTTAAGTTCTTTGACCTTGCCGTGTACTATTTTTAAGCTATCCAAACCCGATTTGAATTTTTTATATGATTTTTCATTTAAAGTATCCATATTTTCTTCAACGTATCTAATTGTGTTAGATAACATGTAATCTAAATTATCAAAATTCTTTGCTTTCAGATCTTTTTTGAATTTTCTTCCTTCCTTCGTTAAAACATCTTTTATATGATATCTATTTAATCCACTAACACGAAGGAATCTTTTCATATCTTTATAATCATTATCTCTTGTTTCAACTCTTCTTCCAAGTTTTTCTAATTTATTTGCAGCCTGTAAATAAGCAGATTCTGGAAGTTTGTTATCATAACCTAAAAATAGTTTCTCTACTATATTTGCCTCTTCTTCCATTCCTTCATTTTTTAAAGCTGCAACTATTTCATTAGAATCATATTTGCCCATATTTTTAACCATTTCTTTATTTAACGAATCTAAGTGTTTCTTTGAAATTATCTTTGAAATTTCTTTTGATGTTAATTTAACAGATCTTTTACCAACACTAGAAATTTCTTTTACAAGCTTTTCTTCTATCTTCAAATCCTCTATATATTCGGTTTTCTTTGCGATTTCTGAATCTAATAAATCTATTTGTGATTTGTATAAAGCTATTTCATTTATTATTTCCTGAGTATGTTTATCTAATGTAAGACCACTATCTAATTTTTCCATTTCGCTATTCAATTTTTCATTATTTAAACTATGTTTTTCATTTTTAATATTCTGTTTTTCTTTCTTAAGTTTCTTTTTCTCATTTTTTATCTTTTGTTTTTCTTTCTTAAGTTTTTCTTCTGCTTTTCTAAGTTTTTCTTGTTTATCGTTCATTTGCTGTTGCTGGATTTCATATGTATTCTTTGCAACATCAATCTGAGTTTTAATATTATCATAATATTTATCAGATCCAGCTTCTGTAACATATACAATTATTTTTTCGTCTGCTCCTATTTTTTTAAGGTTATCTGCAAAATCATTTACTTCAGAATCAAAACCAATTCCTACATTTACCCCTGCTATATATTCTAAAAGGTTACGAACTACACTTTTTCCTTTATCATTTCCTTTTTTCAAATTAGAAATATCATTCTTTTTCATTCCATATTGCTTATAATCATTAAAAAAGTTTTTATCAGAATATGTATCTACTTCTATAATGTCTTCAGACTTAATAAGCGTGTTATTAGTTGTATATTCAAATGTTTCTTTTACGAGTGTAGTTGTTTTTTTTAATCTAATATCTACATTTTCTATTGCGTCTGTTTCTATATCTTGTTCATTTTCTATTTCTCCAATAATGGTCTGCATAATCTCTGCTGGGGTTTCTTCTGGAACAATAGATAAAAATTCTTTTAAACTATCAAATTCTGATAAATTATCTTTTCCTTCAAAATCTTCCCCCAATATCTGATTATCTATACCTATGTCATCTTTATCAATCATTTTTCTTCCATTATCAATCATAAAATTAAGATTATATTTCTCTACAACATTCCCAAGTTTAGAATCACCATGAGATAAATATAGATTAATTATTCTATTGAAATCTTCTATGGTTTCAGCTCTCTTTAATGTTTTCTGAATTACATTGCTCAAAATCTCTTTTGCCCGTTGTTCACTCATAGTATATCACTTTTTTCTTTACTCCCACGGAGTTATCACTAATAAATAGTATAGACCGAAAAGGATTTAAAGGCTTCGGTACCATCATTGAATTTATAAATATTATATTTTTCATCTAATCGCCTCATTATAACAAACAAATTCAAGCAAAGCTACAATATCATTAAAATTTTCTTGTAGACCAACTGATTGCATTCTTTTTGACAGATTTGACATATAAGGAATAGAAACATTACTCGAACCAGTTTTAATTTCATCAGAACCATATGATACATTTTTTTCATGATCAAAATCAACATTAACTATTTGTACATTTTCTCCAACTATGCTTTTCGTAACATTTATTAATTTATTATATTTTTCATCATTAAAATTTTTAAGAAAATATGATGATTTAATAAATTCAGTAGGATCAAGATTCAAAAGATAATCATTAGTCAAATATTTTGCTGCCATTTTTATTTTTCGTGCATTTTTTATCAGTTCGTTATAAGTTTGTTCTATTTTTTCAGGACCAATTGCTCCCATAATAAAACCTGCTTTATTAACAACAGTTTCACAAAAATCATTATAATCTAAATCTAATACGGTTTGAGTATCAGCTACAACCCCTTCATAATCTCCACCTTTCACCTTTTTAGAAAGTTTCTTATAAAAATCCAAATATCTTTCAGATTCCAACCAGTTAATTCCCTCTCTGATATCCTGATGATACATCTCATTAAGAGATTGTTTCTTTCTCATTCCACGAACAAGATGCTTTTCTGTCATGAAAATTGTCGTTCTCTTAAATTGTGAATTATTAATCTCTTGCAAAACAGTCTTCATTGCATATTCTGAATTAAAAGAATCGGTAGCTTTACCCTCAAAATATGATTTAACCATACTAGCTGTAAGTGGCATATCATTTTTCTTATAAAAATCATATAATACTTGCTCACTACCAACAGTCTCTAATAACGTATCTTTCTGAACACTATTGAAATCTTTAGTCAACATCCGAACATCATTAGCAGTTTTATCTAAACTGATAGCAATTTTTCTAGTATTCATATTTATCACTAACTAATAGTTAATTACCGAAGTATTTAAATCTATCTATTAGTTATATATACCGAAAAAGATTAATATCTATTCATGGCAAAGAAAAAGACAAAATTAGCAATAAAAGTAAACGCTGGGACAGCATGGTTCTTAGCCACAATACTTGTTTCCTTTATAGCAGCTTTTGTTACTATAGAAGCTAAGTATTTATTCCCAATATTAGGTATATGCGGAGCAATGGTTGCTATCTATAATATACGATTTGAAGAAGAAGCAAGTTTCTTACTTGCGACATCAGCACTTTTCATAACTGTAATTGTATGGAATATTGCTGAGATCTTTGGAGTAATCGGAAGTTTAGAATTTGTAGCATTCCTATTCAATTTAGTTATTGGACTTGGAGTCTCTACACTGATAGTAGCATTAGCACTTATCTTCAAATTAGCTATAGATAAGTAAGAAGACTGTATCCTATTATTGCAGAAGCTAATAGAGCTACCCAAACGCGATTGTCCCAACCCATTATTTTTTGCCCATCCAAAGGAGGGAAGGGTATTAAATTAAACAAAGCTAGTATGAACGATATTTGAGCAGTTAGTGTAAATATATACCAAGGCATTACAAAAAAGCTAATTAGAATAAGTGCGAATCCTATTACAATATTAACAAATGGACCTGCTGCTGCTATCAATCCAAATTGTTTTTTAGTCAATTGTCCAACATTAAAAGCAAAGCCTTTTCTTATTACAGGAGAAATATAAACTGCTCCAGGAGCTGCAAAAATAAATCCACCAAGTAAACCAGTAATTAAACCTAACCCAAGACCAAGTGGCCACATCTTATATTCTGCATCGCATTCAAAATGCTGAGCAACTAACTTATGTCCTAAAATTTCATGAGAAGCAAACACAACTGTTATTACAAATAACGTAGGTATCATCATACTAAAATCAAAACCACTAAAAGCAAAAGCTAAAACAAATATAGATATTGCCAAATCTCTTATCTCTCGTTGTGAGAACTTCATAATTAATCCTACTCACTATTCTTTATAAACGTTTTTTAAGTACAAATTACAAATACTTATTATGTTTTTTGACCTAACCTGGGAATCTATTATAATAATTGGAGGGTTTATAATATTCGTATTTTTATTCTATAAACTGTTTCGAATAATTATGAAAGGAACAATTATTGCTGGAGCTGGGTTTAGTTTTCCATGGTTAATAAAATATCTTGAACTTCCAATCAATATTGTTGCTAATATTGAAACTGGTTTAGAATTTGCTATGGCAGCTTTAGGTATATTTTTAATATATGAATTCCTACATTTTATTAAATACTTTTTCAAAATACTTAGTTGGCCATTTAAACTGTTGGTGAAAAAAAGATGAATGTTGAAATAAAAAGACAAATAGTACACGGATCAGGAGTATTATTAATACTAGTATTGCAGTTTTTTGGTAAATGGAATTCTGCTTTTATTTTTGGAACAACTTTAGTAATATTTTTATTGTGGGCTTCATTAAGGCAATCTAAAACTAATCTTGGACCTTTAACAAAATTAGCAGATTATGTTACAGAAGAACTACAAACCTATGAAAGGCCAAAGGAATATTTTCAAGGAGTTATAACATTTTTAGTAGGTTCATTATTATCAATTATAGTATTTCCATTACATATTGCAACAGCATGTATAGCTGTTTTAGCTCTAGGGGATTCAATATCGACACTTATTGGAAAATTCTATGGAAAACACAAATTACCAATAAATAAGAAAAGTACTTGGGAAGGGAGTTTAGCGTTTTTCATTATAGCATTATCGGTTTTGTGGTTATTTGACCCAATTAAAGCATTACCTGTAGCAATAGCAGTTACAGTAGTTGAAATGTTACCAAAATTAGATGATAATTTAACTATACCTTTAACAGTAGGACTATTGTTGATATTATAAAAACCTTATAAATGATAAAAAACATGTGTTTGATATGATTGAGGCTAATTTATTTGGTGGTGGAGATATATGGTCCACAGTTATTTGGCTTGTTCTGTTTATAGTATTTATGATGTTTGGACCAAGATTAATGGTTACTCAAACTATTCTAAAAATAGAAAAAGAAGTTCTTGAACTTGAAGATATGGCCAAAAATTCAAAGAAAACTGTTCTAGATTATGTATCAAAAAATCCTTCAAAAAAAGTTAAAGATAATATTAATTCGTTTATGGATTTTTTCGCAGTTTCTCCAGTTTCAGTAGATCCATATGGAGTAATGAAAAAATTAGATCATATTATTAAACAAGCAGATGATAGGTTTGATTATTTTGCAGATCAAATAGCACCAGACTTTTCAAAAGAAGAAAAGAAAAACTTGAAATCGGCTTTAGGTGGTGCAATGACAACACATTATATAGCAAAAATAGTAAGACATATGCTTGAATTAATCAAAAAACACAAAATGTTCCAAATGGGAATGATATTACAAATGCAAATTCCAATGATAAAGGAAATGGCTAAAGCTGCTGAAGGAGCTACTACAGCATTTGCAAATCAAGACACAATTGGAGATGGTATTGGACCATTAGTTACAACAAATTTAATGAAAGGAAAAATCATAGAAATGGATAAAGAAGAATTTGTATATACACAAACAAAGTTTGGAAAGAAAACTATTATAATTTGTAAAGCATCTGGACCTGGTTCAACAGTTGGAAAACCTGGTAAGTTTATGCAAAAAATATTAAAGAAAAAGATTAATAGAATAATCACAGTAGATGCTGGATTAAAATTAGAAGGAGAAAAATCTGGAGTAGTTGTAGAAGGAGTTGGAGTTGCAATGAATCCCGGCGGAACTGACAGATTTGAAATAGAAGATATAGTAGTAAAAAAGAGAATACCATTAGATGCAATTGTAATAAAAATGTCTGAAAACGAAGCACTAACTCCTATGACTAAAGAAATTGCTAATTCTATACCTGATGTATTAGAAATTATTGAAAAAACAATAAACATGAAAAAAGGGAAAGAAGTTATCTTACTAATGGGCGTTGGAAATACATGTGGTATTGGTAATAATCACAAGGAAGCAATAATAGCAGAAAAGAAAATACGAATCAACATTAAAAAGATGGAAAAGAAAGTTAAAAAGAAGAAAATGATAAGTTTTAAATAGATTTAACTAGATGTTTATTAAAGTGATTTAAATGGGATTAAGACCTGCAAAATGTTATGCAAAATTTGATAGGAAGCCTTATACTAGATTATCTAGACGTAAGCCTAAAAAAAGTTATATAAAAGGCGTACCGATTCCTAAAATACATCATTATGAAGTTGGAAAACCTGGAACATATCCAGTAACAGCATATCTTGTTTCTAAAGATAATGTTCAAATAAGATCAAATGCCTTAGAAGCTATTAGAATTACAATATCAAGACATCTTGCAACTAATGTTGGTGAAAAATCTTACTTTATGAAAATTATGGTATTCCCACATCACATAATGAGAGAAAACGCAGCTGCTACTGGAGCAGGTGCAGATCGTTATTCAAGTGGTATGCAAAGATCATTTGGTAAGCCAATTGGCCAAGCAGCTAGAGTTAGAGCAAATCAAAGAGTTGTAATGGTTAAAGCTTCTATTAAATCTGAAGCTGCAATTAAAGCTGCTTTTAGGAAAGCTGCTGCTAAATTGAGTGGACATTATATAACTGAATTTATTTAATTATTCGATAAAAATTGGCTGAGCTAATTTTTCACGTTCTAAAGAACTTAACCTTACTCCAAAACTATCAGTCTTCGATTCAGCTTCTTTTATCTTAATCATTAATTCGTGAAATTTATCACCAGAACTTGTATCTTGAACTTTCTTTTCTAATATTTGTAAAACTCCGATTTCTTGATCAAATCTTTTCTTAAATTCAGAAACCTGATTTCTTAACTCAATTATATCCTTTTTAACCGAGCCGATATCTATTGATTCTACTAAAGCAGAAATCTGTTCAATCTCTTTTTTCTTTTCATCTTTCATGCTTTCAATTTGTTCTTTAGTTACTAAAGCATCTTTTTCAATCTTTGTAGGCATGTTTTCTAAAACAGATACTTTTTCTAATTTTGTTTTTATTTGATCAAAAGCTTCTTCCATTATAACAAATCTTTTTTCTATTTGTAAATTTGTTAACTTCTGCTTATTTTCAAATCTTTCAATCTCATTCATATAATCACACTAAAAATAATATCAAGTCGCCGAAATATAAAGTAAATGCTAAAGCGATTGGGAAAGCAATTGTGTAAGGTATTCCTTCTCTTATTATAACATATTTTTTATGCTTCTTAATTTTATTTATATCTTTCAACGTTAATCCTTTTATCTTCTTCTTATATATATTTATTTTTGGAAGGTCTTCTCCAATAACATCGTCTACTTGTAGTTTAGAAGTAGAAATTCGTTTATAAAATTCAAGTCCTTTTCTTTGAATTCCTGGCTGCCTAATTAAATAAAATAAGTATAATATAGAGTAAATTGCTCCTAAAATTGTAAGATTAATGAAATAACTTAAAGCAAAAGGAAAGAATGTTGGACTAACCGCAGTTGGTAATACAAATCCTATTCCAGCTAATATACCTGCGTCTGCTCCTCCCCAATTTCCAGTATAATACATAAACAGGCCAAACAGTAAAAATAATCCTCCAACTTGTAATGATAAAATTATTGGATTAAATGAACCTAAATAAAAACTTTCTATTCCATGTAATAATATTCCAGAAGCAATAAAGCCATAAACTAGATTATCTGGAACATTTGTTCTTGTCCAAATTAAATCATAAAGCCCAGCTAATGTGCTTCCAAATATAGCAACTAACAAGTAAATTGTTTCAAACATTACTATTTAATAGATTATTGTTATATTTAAAATATTAACAAGAAGACGACTTTCTTTTATTATAAATAATCTTTCCATTAGCATTTGGCCACTTTGCATCAATCTTAACAGCTTTTTCTAACTCATAACTATACTTATCAGCAAATCTCCTAATTTCGGAATAAAAGTCCTTGAAAAAAGTCGGTCTTCGAACATGAAAAACAAGCTGATCTTCTGAAATACACACTTCTCTTATTTCTGGCCACGGACTTGATAATTTATCATCAATAAGCTGCTTTAATTGTTCTAATTCTGGTGTAAGGTTTTCACATACATATTTCATAATAATTATAGAGTAGAAAAGAATTTAAATGGGTTAAATATCATAACGTTAGTATGAATATAATTGATTTCCTTAAAAAAGCAAAACGGGGTCCACAGGTTATACTTCCAAAAGACGCTGCTCTAATTATTTCTGAAACCGGTATTAATCAGAATTGGAAGGTAGTTGATGCTGGATCTGGATCGGGCTTCCTTTCAATGATTCTTGGAAATCTTGGTTGTAAAATTTATACTTATGAAATTAGAGAGGATTTTTATAAAATAGCTAAAGAAAACATTAAAAACTCGGGTTTGAAAAATATAAAAATATTCAACAAAGATATTACAAAAGGTATTATACAGAAAAAAGTTGACTTAGTTACATTGGATATGAAAGGACCAGAAAACGTAATTAAACATGCTTATAGTGCTTTAAAACCAAAAGGATTTTTAGCTATCTATTCTATGCACATTGAACAAGTTCAAGATGTTTTGAAAGAACTAATAAAATATCAATTTGACACGAAAGTTATGGAAAACATTCAACGAGAATGGCAAACTGTTCCTGGATTTACTAGACCAAAGACTCAACTTGCTCATACTGGATTTATAATAATTGCTAGAAAAAGGAATTAAATTTTAATTTATTTTAAACCTCTTGTCTATCTTTGTATACATTTGGATTAAGTATATTTGAAAGTGGGTCAAAAACACTATCTCCAACAACTGGTATTATTCTCATAATAGGACTAATATAAATTGGTGGTTCACTTGTTCCTAAAATATCAAAGAAAGGTAATAAATCAATGTAAGTTATATTGTAACCATACAGGTCTGAAAACATAAGTGTTGCTATCATTTGTGTAAGAGTGTTTGGAATTCCGAATTGTAAAATTATTGGAATGTCAATACTTTCTACG